>JADMIO011135787.1_pt1 | contig 37372 bp, 39 predicted proteins | sample 8958161 | NCBI WGS metagenome assembly JADMIO01 (sample SAMN16585339, study PRJNA669376) | soil metagenome | isolation source: Crop rotation soil | place: USA: Cullars Rotation, Alabama | collected 2011 | reverse complement strand
CCGCCGCTATTCGTCCCGCTCGTCCGGCGGCGGCAATGGCGGTGGGCGCGATCGCGATCAATACGGCCGCTTCACCAGCGACGACGACAACCGCCGCTCCTCATCGTCGCGCTCCATGAGCGGCAGCCGTGATCGCGACGAATACGGCCGCTTCACCAGCGACGATGACGGCGACCGCCGCTCCTCGCGCGCGCGCTCCCGCGATGATGATGACGATGACCGGCGCTCTTCGCGCTCCCGCTCGCGCGACGATGACGACGATGACCGGCGTTCCTCGTCTTCACGCTCATCGTCGTCCCGGTCGCGCAGTTCCCGCGACGATGATGACGGGCGTGGCTGGTATGGCGACAGCGAAGGTCATTCCGAAGCTGCGCGGCGCGGTTGGGAAAGCCGCGAGGGCGGCGGCAATGGCGGCGGCCGCTCCATGAGCGCGCGCAATGGCGGCGGGCGCCGCTCGCGCGACGATGACGATGATGATCGGCGTTCATCATCCTCACGCTCGGGCGGTGGCAGGTCATCGCGGTCCGACAGCGGCCATGGCGGCTGGTTCGGCGATAGTGAAGGCCATTCTGAAGCAGCGCGCCGCGGTTGGGAAAACCGCTAAGTCTGTCTTCACATCAGCGCGGCGGCGCGTGCTTCACCAGCGCGCGCCGTCGTGTGTGTTTACTGCGTCAAGGAGCCGGGCATGAAATGCGATGTATGCGGCAACGACTATGACAAGGCATTCCGCGTCCAGCAGGGCGACCGCACCATGACCTTCGATTCGTTTGAGTGTGCGATCCACGCCATGGCCCCACGCTGCGCCCATTGCCAATGCGCTATTATCGGGCATGGCGTCGAAGCAGGCGCGGTCATCTTCTGCTGCGCCCATTGCGCCAAGCATCACGGCAAGACCGAACTTCGCGATCGCGTTTAGATTATAGGAAGAGCGAGGCGATCTCGGCGGGCGGGACCGGGGGTTTCAATTGCTCGAAGGTGCATTGAGCCGGCGCCTTGTCGGGACGCCAACGCAGCAAGCTGGTCCCATGGCGAAAGCGCCCATCGCTGACATGATCGTAGCGCACCTCGACCACCAATTTGTGTTTCAGTTCGACATATTCGCCCCTCTTTTCGCTCGACCAGCGGCTTGGACCACCGGGGGCGCGTCCCGTGAACCCCGGCCCCCCGGCAAGCTTCTCCAGCTTCTTGGTCAGCGCCTCGCGGTCATCGTCGCTGATTGTTGAGGTGAAGCCGACATGGTCGAGCTTGCTGTCGTCATCATAGAGGCCGAGCAACAGCGAACCGACCCGCTTGCGCGCCGCGAGATAGCGGAAGCCGCCCACCACGCAATCAGCGCTCAGCAGGCGCTTTACTTTCAGCATGGCGCGCTCGCCCTCGACGTAAGGTCCGTCAAGACGCTTGGCGATCACCCCATCGAGAGCGCGGCCGGTGCGTTTGAGCCAGCCGCGCGCCACTTTCGCATCGCGTGTATAAGGGGAGAGACGCAATTGCGGTGGTCCCAGGCTGATCTTCTCGAGCGCCGCGCGCCGTTCCATCAGCGGTGACTTCAGATAGCTTCGGCGCGCATCAGCCAGACAATCGAACAACAACAATTGCGCGGGTTGTTCAGCCGCGAGCTTGGCGACGCGGCTGGCGGTAGGGTGCAAGCGTAGTTGCAGCGCCTCGAAGGAGAGCGCATCGCCGTCGACGATGATGAGTTCGCCGTCGAGGACGAAGCGTTTGGCGCGGGCGCGGCGCACCGCTTCGACTATATCGGGAAAGAAGCGCCCAAGCGGCTTGCCGGATTTGGCGCGCAGATCAACCTCGCCATCCGATTTGAACGCAAGACAGCGAAAGCCATCCCATTTCGGTTCGAACTGCCAACCTTCGTCGCCGGGCAGCTCGCTCACGCGTTTGGCTTCCATCGTCTCGGTATCGAGCGGCAGCGGGAAAGCGGCCATCAGCGCGCTTTCTTGGCGACGAGCTTCTTGGCGGCGGCCAGAAAGGGCCGCTCCAAGGTGCAGTAGTCAGACCACGGATCGGCCTTGGCGATGAGCGCGGGCGCGGTCCAGAGAGTGAAGCGCGAAGGGTCAAGCCCAGCGCGGACTTGCGCCCAAGAGAGCGGCATTGAAACAGGCGCGCCGTCGCGGGCGCGCGGCGAAAGCGGTCCGGCCGCGGTCGCCATGCGGTCATTGCGCAGATAGTCGAGAAAGATGCGCCCAAGCCGCTTTTGCTTCGACATGTTGACGAGATAACGCTCAGGGCTATCGGCCGCCATTTGCCGGCAGACTTCAAGCGCAAACGCCTTGGCCAGCTCCCATGTCAGCTCGTGCGCGCGCGAGGATTTGAGCGGCGTCACCACGTGCAGGCCCTTGCCGCCGGTGGTTTTGCAAAGGCTCTCCAAGCCTACCGCCTTCAGGCGTTGGCGAATTTCTTTCGCCGCTTCGATCACCGCGTTGAACGGAAGTTCTGGCGAGGGATCAAGATCGAAGACGAGCCGTCCAGGCGTCTCCGGTCTGCCGGCTGACAATTCCAGGGATGCAGTTCAACCGCGCCGATCTGGGCCGCCGCCACAAGTGCTGCGGCGGAATCGAATTGCACATAGGCCTCAGCTACGCCTTTCACCTTGACGCGCGAGATCAAATCGGAAGCGCCGCGCATCGGATGGCGTCGAAAGAAACGCTCGCCGGCAATCCCATCCGGCGTGCGGATGATAGAGCAGGGGCGCCCCTTGAGGTGTGGCAGCATCCACACTGAGACGCTGTCATAATATTTGGCGAGATCGGCTTTGGTCACGGCGCGTGCGCTTGCTTGCGCGGGCCAAAGCTGCTTGTCGGGCTTTGAGATCGAGACGCCGCGCACGCTGATGTTGGGCGCGAACTTGGCGCGCTTTGCCTTCACGGCGCTCACTTGCCATCCTTGGAATGCCACACGGCGTCTGCGGCGTTTTGCTTCTTCAGCATGAACGGCTTCGGCTTGGCGCCTTTGCCGGCGGCGATCTGATCCATGGTGCGCGACGAAGCGACGGAATGAAGATCGTCCAATTCGGAGTCATCAGTCTCAACCGCATATTCGTCGCGGTGTTTGATCAGCAGCCAATTGTCTCGCTTTTCATTTTCGCGCCGCTTCATGCGTACGAGCACGAAACTGCCTTGCAGTTTCTCGCCGCTCAAAACGAATTTGAGTTCGCCTTTCTTCAGGGCGCGGACTGGATCGCCTTCGACGGGGGCCCAAAAGCCGCGGTCCCACAACATCACTGTGCCGCCGCCATACTCGCCTTTGGGAATCGTGCCTTCGAAGTCGCCATAATCGAGGGGATGGTCTTCAACTTCGACGGCGAGACGCTTGTCCTTGGGATTGAGCGAGGGACCCTTGGTCACCGCCCAAGAGCGGAAGACGCCATCGACTTCGAGGCGCAAATCGTAGTGGAGGCGCGTTGCCGCGTGCTTTTGAATGACAAAGCGCAGATGGGGCGCGGCTTTCACAGCGCGCTCGCCGCTGGGTTCTGCCGTCACCTTAAAGTCACGCTTGGCGCGATAGGTCTTTAATTTGGTGGAGGGTGAGGCGCGCCGCAGCGTCTTCTTCGGAGCGCGCTTGGCTGTTTTTATACGCTTCGCTGGCTTGGCCATGACAGGTTTCCAACGCTCAAATCTGGCGCGGGTTGCAGCGGAGCGAGGGGCGCAGGCGCCCGACACGCCGGGAGCTTAACGCGGGTTAGTGCGGATGCGGGGGAACTCACACACGGCGATGCCGTTGCTTCCTGCTGTCCCCATGTCCCTGCTTCTCGTCAACATCATTGGCATCGCCGCCGGCCTCTGTTCGATGGCGAGCTTTGTGCCGCAATTGATCAAGATCGCGCACGAGAAGAAGGCGACCGGCGTGTCGGTCCGCATGTTCGCCATCACTATGATCGGTTTTGCGCTCTGGACCCTCTATGGCGTCGCGCAAGGCGGGTGGCCGCTCGTTATCGCCAACTCAATATGTCTGGTGCTCGCAGGCGCTATCTTCCTGCTCAGGCTTCGTTACGGCGGAGATTGATCCCATGCCGCAACCCCTCGATTGTCTCATTGTCGGCGGCGGGGCCGCAGGCGCTACCGCCGCAACCTATCTGGCCCGCTTTCGGCGCAGCGTGTGCCTCGCCGATGCTGGACAAAGCCGGCTTGACCGCATTCCGAAGTCGCGCAACACGCCGGGCTATCCCGACGGCGTCGCTGGCGCGGTGTTGCGCGCTAATCTCACAGAGCAAGCGCGCCGCTTCGGCGTCGACTGGCGCGAGGCCGCCGTGCGCGCAATCAAGCGAACTGAAACCGGCTTCGAGGCCGACACTGATATTGGAACGATCGCCGCCCGCACGATACTGATCGCGACTGGCATAATTGTCTTAGAGCCGCCCATCGACGATCTCGACGCCTGCGTCGCGCGTGGGCTCGTTCGCTATTGCCCGATCTGCGACGGCTATGAAGTCAAAGGCAGACGCGTCGCGGTGCTGGGCGGCAAGCTGCATTCGATCGAAGAAGCGCACTTCTTGTGCAGCTTCCAATGCGATGTCACCTATGTGCCGGCAAATGCTGAAGCTGCCGTGGAGGGCGCAGCGCGCGAGAAGGCGCAGGCGCATGGCATTCGGGTTCTGCCGTTTCAGCCCTTCACGTTGCGCGCCGACGGCGATGGCATTGCGCTGATGCATGGAAAAGCCGAAATGCGTTTCGACACGCTTTACCCGTGCCTTGGCGTGAAACCCAATTCAGAGCTGGCGCGCTTATTGGGCGCGGCCTGCGACGCCAACGGCGCCATCGTCACCGACGCGCATCAGCGTACGAGCATCGACGGCCTGTATGCAGCCGGAGATGTAACCCCTGCCATCGATCAGATCGCCGTCGCGTTTGGACAAGCCGCGATCGCCGCGACCGCCATCCACAACGCTTACGCGAACGAAAAACAAAGGACCCCAGGCAAGGCCTGGGGTCCTCGTATGTCGGTTGATGGTGATTAATGCACAGCGCCGACTTGATCCTCGACCATGCGGGCGCCGCGTTCCGCCAGCTTGGCGCCGGCATCGGCCGCCTTATCGGCCACGCCTTCCAATTGTTCGCGTTCAGTGTCGGTGAGCGGGGTTGCCGCGCCGATGAGCGCGCCGACCGCCAGGGCGATGGCCCCGAGCGAAAGCGGACTGTCCTGATACATGTTCTGGACGCCTGATTTCATATCGGACGCACGTTCGCCGACACTGTGGGCCTTGTCGGCGACATAAGCCGAGGCGCCTTCGATCGACTGGCCGATGCGCTCGCGTGCGCTCATGGCGCGTTCGCGCACGCCGTCGACTGTCTGACTAATGCGGTCTTTAAACTCATGCGCAGCTTCACCCGCTTTTTGTTTCAGGTCGAGGCTTTGGCCGTAAGCGTGATGTAAACGGGTGTCGTAATCTTCATCGCTCTCGCCGGCATTGCGCGGCGTGTTCCAGCGCGCTTCTTCGAGCGACCGATAGCGCCGCTCGGCGTGCCAATCGTCGTGCGAAATCCCATTATGCCCGTGGCGGTTGGCGAAGAGCATCGCAACGCCCGCGCCGATCAGCAAGGTTGTCAGGGGATTGTCTCGGACTTGGCGGCCAAGCTTGCCGGCAAACTCGCCAGCCTGGCCCTGGGCAAGGCCCAACACTTCATCCAGCATCTGGCCGGGCGACAATTTGGCGCCGAGCTGTTGCAGCGTGTCGTTCAGCCGGGTGCGGCTTTGGTTTACATCCGCTTCGAGGCGGTCGGTGTCCATGCTCATGGTGTGTCAGCTTTCTCGCGAGATTTTTGGGAAAGAGTGCGGAGATCCTGGGCGACCTGGTTGGCGGTGCGGTCCATGGAGAGATGATCGAAGGACGCAGCCTTCAATCCCGATTTGACCAGCATGTAAGCGAGCACCCCGCCGATCAGTGCGGCGATCAAGGCGCCGGCCCACATCGGCATGGTCTGCCCAAGCGCATAAGCGCCTGCGAAGAGCGCTAGTGTCAGCGCAGCGCCAGCAAGCGCCACACCCAAAGCCGCGCGGACTAGGCCACCGGCCATGTGCTTGACGCCGTCCAGCGCCTCGGCGCGCGCAAGACGCACCTCGCTGCGCAACAGATCGCCGACTTGGGCAGCCAAATCCAAGGTCAGTTCAGGAAGAGTGCGGTCGCCTTGCATGTCAGACCGCCGTTTGTGTGGGTGCAGCGCTGGTCTGTTGCTCGACCGCGGTCTTGCCGACCCGCGCGAGTGCAAACCCAAGCGCTAGACTGGCGCCTAAGAAAAGCGCCGGCTGACGGCGTGCGAGGCCGTTTAATTCCGACAGAGCGCGGTTGAGATCACCGCCTTGCAAGGAACCGGTGGCGTGCTCCAACGCGTCCGCGGATTTACGCAGTGCGGCGCCCAACCAAGCTTGGTCGTCTTGCACATCGTCGGCCGCGCGGCGCAATGACGAGGCGACGCCTTGCGCATTGTCGGCAACCTTCTGTGCGCTTTGCGTTGCCGTATCGCTGACCAGAGACTTTGCGCTATCGCTAATGCGTCCAGCCGAATCCTTGATGCGTTGGCCAACACTATCGTCCGGCGCCGCTGCAGCGTTAGGTCCGCCATTGGGGTCCATCATCGTCTCCTGTTGTGAAGTGACGATGCAACGTAAGTTTTAGGGACCTGTTCCGCGCTCACGCGCGCGCGCACTGCAAATGACGAAGATGTTGGGATAAACTAACGCAGGTTAAGCTCCCGCTTGGCGACACAAGCGGTAAAGGGAAGTGATGAGAAGGGCTGAGCGCGTGCGCTGATGAATGCCTACATGAAGCGCATGCTTGCTCAATTCGATCTGTTCAAGGCTAAGGCGAAGGACGGGCCCGATGGGCTTCGCTACTTAGACAATGTGCTGAGCGAGGCGGAAGAGAACGCCGCCATCCGCGACCTTGCTGCGCTCGATCTGAAGCCGTTCGTCTTTCACAGCTTCCTCGGCAAGCGTCGCGTTGCATCGTTTGGCTGGCGCTATGATTACCAAAGCGGCGGCCTGCAGCGCGCCGCCGATATGCCGTCCTTCGTGCTTGGGCTGCGGGAGCGCGCGGCGAAGGCAGCGGAAATCGCACCCGGCGATTTCGCGCAGGCGTTGGTGACTGAATACGCGCTGGGGGCCGGCATCGGCTGGCATCGCGACAAACCGCATTTTGGCAAAGTTGCGGCGCTCTCACTCGGCGCGCCGTGCGGCTTGCGCTTTCGCCGACGACGCAACGGTGGTTGGGAACGGCGCACGCTCAGCGTGGCGCCGCGCTCGTTCTATCTGCTGGACGGCGATGCCCGTTCAATCTGGGAGCATTCGATTGCGCCGATGCCAGTGCTGCGATATTCGGTGACGTTCAGGACGCTCGTCGATCGCCATGCGTGATCTGGATCTTGTTTTCCAAGCGCTTGCGGCTTCACCATTCCGCACGAAGTTTAAGCTCAATGCCAAGGATCGCGCCTATCTGCACAAGAAAGGCTCCGAGACCGTTCATCGTCATGCGCAGGACTTCGTCATCCAGCGCCTTGCGCCCGCCGAGCCGAAAAACGACGGCAAGCAAACGCCGATGCGCGGCCACCCTGTGTTCGTCGCCCAGCATGCGACCGCAACCTGTTGCCGCTCTTGTCTCGCCAAATGGCATGGCGTCGCCAAAGGCAAGCCGCTTGGCGACGACGAGCAAGCACATGTGCTCGCTGCGATCGAGCGCTGGCTTGCCGCCAATGGTTGATTGGAGTCGGCAACAAAAAGCGCGCCGCGCAAAGAACGCGGGCGCGCTTTAAAGGTCGGGGCAGTTTATTGATTGCCGTGCGAGGGTTCGTCGGCGCCGCTGTGGTCGATATTTTGGATCATATCGAGATGGTGCTGGACCGTCGGCGCGGTGTTTGACGCAAAGGTCTTGAGCGCGGCGTTGTCGCCATTCTGCGCATAGTTCTGCAGAAGGCTCAGAGCGTCCTGGTGAGCGTGGGTTTGATTGTCGACATATTTTTGGTCAAACTCCGTTGCATTGGCGTTGCGGAGATCGTTCAGCATGTTCTGATGGTCTTGGTCGAGCGCGGTCGGCAAGGCGGGGAGGTCCGTCTGGCCATGCAACGCCGCGCGCAGAGCCGCGGTGCTGGCGCGGTGATCGGTGAGCATTTGGCGCGCGAAGGCTTTAACAGCGGTATTGCCGCGCGTTTGCGCCAATTGCGCGGCTTGGATCTCGAACATGTCCGACATCGCCGCCTTCTGAATGAAGTCGGCAGTGCTGACCGGTGTGATTGCCGGCAGTTGCGGCGCCGTCGTCTCGGGCGTTGTCGCCATGCTGGTGTCGCTTGTTGTGGTGGTGGCGCTCTGACCGCAAGCCGCGGCCGAGCAAAGCAGCAGCGCAAGGGCTACAGCGCGCAGCGATGTTTTATGCGTGATCGGGAACATGGGGCTCTACCTCCGAAAGATGGGCTCTGAACGTCAGCTGTAGACAGCTGTTCCACACCGTCCATGACGCGGAGGCCGAGGAACTGGCGCTCGAAGTCTCCGTTGCTCGAACAACGGAGTTCAAGCTCATGTCCGATCCCGAAAAGACCGCGCAAAGCCACCGCGCCATTCAAGTCGAGCAACAGCAGACGAAGACCGGCAAAGGTGAGGATAAAGACAAAGGCGCGGTGCAAGCCGGCGCCCGCACATATCCAGAGCCGCCCTTTCCGAAACAACATCAGCCAAAACCAGGCGATGAAGCCAAGCTCGACCCCGCGCCCATGTACGACGCGCCGTATTACAAGGGTTCGGAGAAGCTCAAAGGCAAGGCGGCAATCGTCACCGGCGGCGACAGCGGCATTGGCCGCGCGGTGGCTGTTCTGTTCGCGCGCGAGGGCGCCGACGTCGCCATCGTCTATCTCAACGAACACAAAGATGCTGAGGGAACCAAGCGCGCCGTGGAAGCGGAAGGGCAAAAGTGCTTTTTGATAAGCGGCGATGTCTCAGACCGGGGGTTTGCGCGAGACGCTGTAGCAAAGACCATCGCCCATCTCGGCAAGCTCGACGTACTGGTCAACAATGCTGCCTTCCAGCTTCACGTCGATGCGTTTGAGGAGCTCACCGAAGAGCATTTCGACAAAACTCTGAAAACCAATCTATATGGCTATTTCCACATGGCCCAGGCGGCTGTGCCGCATCTCAAAAACGGTTCGGCCATTGTGAACACCGGCTCCGTCACCGGCATCATGGGCAATAAAGATCTGCTGGATTATTCGATGACCAAGGGCGGCATCCATGCCTTCACCCGCTCACTAGCCACCCATCTTGCTCCGCGCGGCATTCGCGTGAATGCAGTGGCGCCCGGTCCGGTGTGGTCGCCGCTTAATCCTGCCGACAAGGAGGCCGAAGATGTCTCGCAGTTCGGCGCTAAAACGGTGATGAAGCGGCCAGCCCAGCCCGAAGAGATTGCGCCGGCCTTCGTGTTTTTGGCGTCGGCTCACTGTTCGAGCTACATCACCGGCGAAGTTCTGCCGATTATCGGGGGTTATCAGGGCGGTTAGCGCCACGGCGGCGCCAAGGCCCGAGACATCAAGCGTCGTCGTCCACGCCAAGTTCGCGATCCCACACGCGCAGCGTGCCAAGCCCATCGACGAAGCTCTTGATCGACGCCTTGCTACCGAGGGCTATGCAGCCCTCGTCGAGCGCATCGGCGATGCCGGCTTTTTCAAAAAGCGGCTGGCTGGCTTCAGTGTAGGCGATAAACTTGCAGTGCGCGAAAGCGTCGGCGATGAAATCGCGGGTCGGCGCATCCTTCAGCAAGAGCTCCGCGCCGCTTTCCGAAATGAGCAACGCCACGGCATCGTAAAGCACCGATGGCCCGCCATCGATCTTCTGGTGCGCTGGCACCAGCACGCCGTCATTCAGTGTCGCGCCGCCAATTGTTGGAGCAATAATTTCGGTGACGCCACCTGCCGCTTCCAACGCGTCGTTCAATGCAGTGAAAAGGGCAGCGTCCGCATCGTCAGTGATCAGTATGCCCAGCTTGCGGCCTTCGAAACGCTCTGGGCCATTCTTCACGATGCTCAATGCATCGGAAGGCGCAAGATCCATCAGCGGCTCCCGCGCCTGAGGCATGGCGTCAGGCATGTCTCCCAGCCCCAAGCCATTTGCGACTTTGCCTGCCAAATCTTCGTCGATATTGCGCAAGTGCGCGACCAACCGCTCGCGGATACGCGCCGTCTCCACCTTACTCAGTTCAAAGGTGAGCGCGTCGGCGATGTGCTTTTGTTCAATAGGTGTTTGGCTGATATAGAATTGCCGCGCTTGGCTATAATGGTCGGCAAATGTCTCCGATCGCGCGCGCACCTTGGCGCCATCGATCTGCGCCTCGTGGCTGCGAAAACCGCGATCTGGGTTTTCACGCGGGCCGCCGAGCTCTGGTCCCCAGGAATTGGGTTCGTAGTTGGCGCGCCCTTTCGGGTTGTGCATGGCCATGTGGCCGTCTTGCTGAAAATGCGCGAACGGGCAGCGCGGCGCGTTGATGGGGAGATGCGTGAAATTCGGTCCGCCAAGCCGCTTCAGCTGCGTGTCGAGATAAGAAAAGTTGCGTCCCTGCAGCAGAGGGTCATCGCTAAAGTCGATGCCGGGCACGATGTTTTGGGTGCAGAAAGCGACTTGTTCGGTCTCGGCGAAAAAGTTGTCGACCATACGGTTGAGCACAAGGCGTCCCACGGGGCGCAGTGGTACGTCTTCTTCCGGGATCAGTTTGGTTGGATCGAGCACATCAAACTCGAAGCGATCGGCGAACTCTTCGTCGAAGACTTGCACGTTTAATTCCCATTCCGGGAAATTGCCGGTGATGATCGCTTGCCAGAGATCGCGGCGGTGAAAATCCGGATCAGCGCCATTGATCTTGACGGCTTCATTCCAGGCGACTGATTGCAAACCAAGTTTCGGCTTCCAGTGAAACTTCACGAAATTCATGTCGCCGTCGGCGTTGATGAACTTGAATGTGTGGACCCCAAATCCTTCCATGAACCGGAACGATCGCGGGATGGCCCGGTCGGACATGGTCCACATGATCATGTGCATGCTTTCCGGGGTGAGCGAAATGAAGTCCCAAAAGTTGTCGTGAGCGGATTGGGCTTGTGGGAAAGCGCGATCGGGCTCGGGCTTCACCGAGTGGATGAGGTCGGGAAACTTGATCGCGTCTTGAATAAAGAAGACCGGGATGTTGTTGCCAACCAAATCCCAATTGCCTTCCTGGGTATAGAATTTCACCGCGAAGCCGCGGACATCCCGGGCCAAGTCGAATGAGCCTTTGGACCCAGCCACCGTACTGAAGCGCACGAATACGGGCGTCCGCTCGCCGGCGCGCTGAAACAAGTCAGCCCGGGTGACGTCGGCCAAACTATCCGTGGTCTCAAAGAAGCCGTGCGCCCCGTAACCGCGCGCGTGCACGACGCGCTCGGGAATGCGTTCATGGTCGAAGTGAAAAATTTTCTCGCGGAAGTGAAGGTCCTCCATCGCCATAGGCCCGCGCGTACCGATGCGCAAATGGCTCTGGTCGTCAGCGATCGGCACGCCTTGTTGGGTTGTCAGCGTGGGATATCGATCGCCCGCGATCTGATGTGAAGCGCCGCCGGCGTCGAGCTCGGCCTCATCACCCTCGATCTCGGAGCCTTCGCCCGGATCTGCGCCTTCCACCGCGTTGGAGGCTACGGTGTTGAGCACCGGTTCGCCCTGAGCGTCACGCTTGGCAGCCGATTTACGGGCGGGCGTCTTCTTGGTCGTTTTAGCCATGATCTTCCCCACGCGATCACGTTGCCTTGCGTCGCGCGGTTGTAACGAGACTGTCCCGACTGAGTTCCGATGAGCAAAGCTTCGAGATGAACGCGGCGCGATTTCGATAACTTGGGTTAGAATCCCCCCCGCTCTTTCGGTGCTCTTGAGCGCGCAGCAATCAATCGGGAACTCGACCGCCGGAGCTTTCCGTTCACGCGGGGGAGGACAAAGAACACGTGAAGGGCGCTGCCAAAGGCGCCATCGGCAAGGCCACTGGAAACGACAAGCTGGGCGCAGAAGGCGCGGTCGACAAAGCCAAGGGCGCGCTTTGGCGATACAGGCGACGTGAAGATTGCATCAAGATGGTGGGCGTCGACGCCAAACCCAAACGTGAGGCTGACATAAAGACTAAACTTCCAACCCAATGTCGAAGAAAGCGCGGAGGCGGCCACCTCTGCGGTTTTCTGTGTTTTGAAGCGATGATTGGAACACGGGCAGCGACGTGCCGTTGAGGCAGCACTTCACAACAAGGAAATGCACTATGCCCCGTGGCGACAAAGGCGCGTATACGTCAAAGCAGAGACGCAAGGCCAAGCACATCGCTGAGAGCTACGCCAAGCGCGGCGTGTCGAAGAAAACCGCGGCCGCGCGCGCCTATGCAACCGTCAACAAGGAAGAAGGCGGGGGCAAGAAGTCCGGGTCAGGACGCGGCAAGAAGGTCTCACATGCGTCGTCGCGCAAAGGCGGCCGCAAAGCCGCGAAGGGCCGCTCACACGCGGCTAGCGTCCGCGCCGGCGAGAAAGCGGCAATGACGCGCAAGCGCCGTGGCTGACGGCGCCGAACGCCAACCTTCAAGTCTAGCATCGTCGCGGCTGAGTCAGACGGCCTTGCCAAGCGATCCCATCGAGCTTGCCCGTTTTCTCATTGGCGTCACGCTTCACCGCGCCGGCGCGACAATGATAAGCGGCCGCATTGTCGAGACTGAAGCTTATCTGGCCGACGATCCGGCCAGTCACAGCTATCGCGGGATGACCGCGCGCAATCGAAGCATGTTCGCCCGCGCAGGCCTCGCGTACGTCTATAGGATCTATGGCGCGTATTGGTGCTTGAATGTTTCGGCCGGCGGCGAAGGAGAGGGCGCGGGCGTGCTCGTTCGCGCGCTTGAGCCGCTCACCGGCGTTGACGCGATGGCGCGCGCGCGTCCGAATGTGAAGGAGCGCGATCTGGTGCGCGGGCCGGGCCGTTTGTGCGCGGCCTTGTGTATCGATGGCAGCTTCGACGGCATCGATCTTTGCGCGAGCCGGACGCTGTGGCTGGGCGCTCGGCGCGCGCCCGCCGACATCGGCGCCAGCGCGCGCATCGGTTTGAGCAAAGCCAGTACTGAAGTGCTGCGCTACTATGAACGCGGCAGCGCCTTCTTGAGCGGAACGGCGCGGCTCAACGTATGAAGGTGCGATAGCCAGCGGAGGCGAAGACAAGTGCGACAGGGACGGCCGTCATCGCGGCTGTAGCGCCCCAGCCAAGTACCGTGATCGCCAGCGGCGGTTTGAACTCGCCGACAATTTTACGCAGTGATACAGCGATCATCATCACAGCCATCATGGGTGCAGCGATCACGCCATTCGTGACCGCACTCAAGAACAACGCGCGCATCGGATCGATCGGGACCAGCCGATTCACCACGCCCAATAACGTAGCGCCGCCTATAACGCTGTAAAAGCCCAACCGCCTCCGCCTCCCGGGGCGTGTGTTCAAGACTGCATTTCCAGCACCGCCGCCAATTGCGCGCTGGCGCGCCCATGGCGGCGAGATCGGCGCTTTTATTGATGGTGTTGGCGAAGAACAAAAGCTCTAGCCCTTCGCGATTGACGCGCCCGACGCGGGCGCTCACCAATTGGATTGCCGACATGAGCGGGTAGCTGAGCACCAGCGACCAGAGCAGCCCAATTCCGAGTTGCGCTAAGAAGCGCCACGCTACGCAGCCGCCGGCGCAACCTGGGGTGTTCTAGAACTTTCCTCCCTGCGTCTTGGACATGCGGCCTTGCGGTGATCCTTAAAGAGCAGCGCCCATCAAGACGCGTCTTCGGGAACGCACAACGCCTCGCGCCGTTCGCTGTCCGGTGGCGATTGATGACCGAAACGCTCTCTCCAGCCTTAACCCAGGTTATCGAAGACCTCGCATACGAGGTGCTTAAGCACGCCTGCGCGCTCAAACTGACGATCGCCACGGCGGAGAGCTGCACCGGCGGCATGCTCGCCTCGCTTTTGACCGACGTCGATGGCTGTGGTCATGCGTTCGAGCGTGGGTTCGTGGCCTACACCAACGAGGCCAAGCGCGACATGCTGGGCGTTGACGCAGGGGTGCTGACAGAATGCGGGGCGGTCTCCCGCCCTGTTGCGCTCGCCATGGCCCAGGGCGCGCTCGACCGCTCCCGCGCCGATATCGCGCTCTCCATCACCGGCTTTGCAGGCCGGGCTGGACCCGATGACGAACCAGGCCTCGTGCATTTCGCGCTCGCGCGCCGCAGCGTGGAACCCACGCATCGGATCCAGCATTTTGGCGACATTGGCCGCGGCGGCGTTCGCCTTGGCTGTCTGGAAATCGCTTTATCGATGTTGCGCGCAAACTTGGAGCAAGGCGTTGGCTGATACCGAACGGAGACCAGCCAAAGATATAGGCTTCACCAGCGAGACGCTGGCGCTCGGCGCCTTTCTCGCGCGCCGGCCATCGGGTGCTCGCCAGATTGAACGCGATGACATGCGTTACGAAGCGCGCTGGGATGTCGACGGCGTCTGGTTTGTGGTGACGCGCGCAGGCAAAGGCGGGTTTGCGCTGCGCGGCGCCTTCGGGCGCGGACCTTTCGACATCCATGCGGGCGCTGAACGCAGTGACGGCTTCGATCTCCGGGTCACGAATGCGGAGGGCGTTTACGAAATAGCCTTTTCAATTCTTGAGAACAATCTTGTCCAGCTTCGCGCGACACTGACGCCAGACCACGATCTGCTCATTCCGTTCTGGCCGCGCGATCTCTATCCCTTGGACGCGGTACTCAATCCAATTGGCGCTAAAGGCTGGGTGGAAGCCGCACAGCGCGGCGTAAATACTGGGCTTTGCTATATTTGTCTCAGCAAGCCAGATTTCGGTGCGGCGCTTTACGTCCAAGACCTCACCAGCCTCAACGCTTATTTCGATCACACCCATTCAAAGCCAGATGGCGTGGTGGGAGGACGCTGGCCTGAACTCGGCTATCAGCCCCCGACCGCGCCCTTGGGAAATTCTCCACCCGAACATGTGTTGCCGGCTGCCAAACGCGTCGTCGTCTCGGACGCCTATTTGACTTGGGATGGCGATTGCCTGGAGAGCGAGCACAAAAGCGCCAGCACATTTTTGGAGTTGTTGGGCCGCATCTATCCAAGACTAACGAAGCCCAAACGGCGCATACACGATTGGCGCGCGCGCGCCGAGAAGAGCCTCGTCAGTCTCTATGATCGCGCCGTGCGCCTCTCCTATGAGGGCGCGGATTTTCTGCATCCTTATGTCGAGGCCGAATATCCCGATTGCATGGTGCAGGCGACGGTCGCCGCGGCAATCGCTGAATATGAAGTCAAGTTTTCTAAGGGGGGCGGGCACGCCGCGGCCCTAGTCGCAGGCATGGACAAGTTTTTCGACCCTTCGCTCAAAACCTTGCGGCGCTATCTGCCGAAAGTGGGCGGCGACAAAAACCGCCGCGAGGTCGATAGCTGGTATCTCTATCACCCGCTCATGAATTTGGCCCGGCTTGCGGGCCACGGGCACGAGAAGGCGCGCGCACTCTTTCTGCAATCGCTCGATTATTCCATCCGCGCGGCGCGTCACTTTGAGTACAAGTGGCCAATCACTTTTGACGTGGTGGATTTCAGCATCCTCAAAGCCACGCGTGATGATGATGGCCACGGTCAAACCGATGTCGCGGGGCTTTATGCCTTTGTCATGCTGTTGGCGGAGAGCCTGACAGGTGAGAGTTGGTATCGGGACGAAGCCCGTAAAGCCCTGCGCGCGGCGACCGGATTGCGTTTTGAACTTTGCTATCAGACCAATCTCACCGCATGGGGTGCGCTCGCGTGCGCCAAACTGGGCGCCGACGGCGACGAGGAATTCTTCCGCGCCCAGGCCCTCGTTTATATTGCCAACTTTTTGCACAATTGCGAGATGTGGGACTCGGAAATCGAGTGCGCGAAGAATTTTAGCAATTTCCTCGGTGCGACATGTCTGCATGACGGGCCTTACATGGCCGCGTTCGAATGTTTCGATTCATTCGCGGCTTTCGAGGAAATGCTACGGACCTGCCGCGATCAAATTCCGGATCATGTCGCGGTCATGCTCACCGATTATTGCGCTTACGCACTCGATCGCGCCTGGTTCTATTATCCAGACGCAATCCCCGAGGACATGCTTTCAGAGAAGGTGCGCAATGGGCGCATCGACCGAAGCCTCAGTCTGCCGCTTGAAGACCTTTACGGCGATGGCCAGAAGGCGGGGCAGGTAGGTCAGGAAGTCTATGGCGCTGGCAGCGCCTTTACCTTCGCTTCGCGGATGCACCACTTTGGCGAAATCGGAACTTCCTGAGCGAGTGGACATTCTCGCAGCGCCGTTGTTTGCGGTAAGGGGCTCAGTATCGATGGCCAAAGACGCAAATGAAAACGGATGCCGTACCAACCGCAAGGATCAAAAGAAGAAGCTCGCCGATGAGATCTGCACCGAGTTGATGATCCACGCCGCCATCGAGGAAGAGATCTTCTATCCCGCGTGCAAGGGCGAAATCGACGAAGACATCACCGAGGAAGCGTATGCCGAGCATGAAAGCGCCAAGCTGCTGATTACGGAGATCGCGGCGGGTTCGCCGGACGATGAATTCTACGACGCCAGGTCAAGTGCTTTCCGAAGAAATCAAGCACCATGTGGAGGAAGAAGAACATCGCATGTTTGCGCAAGCCAAGGCCGCTGGCGTCGATCTGGAGGATCTAGGGCTACAGCTGGCGGCGCGTAAACAAGAGCTCACACACCAGCGCTGAAGAAGCGGCTTAATCGTCCGCTGGCGCGCCAGTCTTTGGATTGACCCGCGGCTGAGGACCGTTGAGGTCCCCGTCGGCGCCGGTTTTTGGTGTGATTTCCAATTCGGGATGTCCGCCAATGCCATCGGCCGGCACTTCGGCCCAGCCTTTGGCGCCCAGACCACTCCGGTCAGCACCAGAGAGCGGCGCGAGGTGATCGACGTCATCGGTCTTGGGTTCCGCGTTATTCGCCGTCTGTGACTTGGCTTTCACGTCGGCGTCACTGCGCGCCTGATCGGCGCCTGCGCGCGGGTCGGGTTTGTTGGCGTCCGCCTTCGTCATGGTCTGTCTCCATCAGAACAAGTGAACGAGGCCGTTTGAGTTCCGGAGGTAGTAGGAGCGAGCGCGGCGGGGGACGATGGCGCAGAGACGTCTCGCCAATTAGGCTGTCGGACAATGTGCAACCGCTATGCCTCCGACATCCGCAAAGCCGGCCTTGAACGCGACTATTATGGTTTCGAGGAATGGAGCGAGACACGCATCAACCCCTTACTTGGCAACACGGTCTTGGAAGTATTTCCGAAGAGCTTCGGTCCCATCATCAAGCGCAATCATGACGACAAGCTTGAATGGTCGAAGATGCGGTGGGGTTTGCCTGGACCGCCGCAATTCGGCGGCGCGCCGGTCACAAACATCCGCAACGTAAAGAGCGCGCATTGGCGCCCGCTCTTAGGTCCGGCGCATCGCTGCATTGTGCCGTTCACCGCCTTCAGTGAATACGAGGACGATTCACCTAAGGGTAAGAAGGTCATTCGCTGGTTTGCGCCGCCCGATCGGGGTGTTCTCTATTTCGCCGGCATTTGGCGTGAATGGAGCGGGGACTATGGCTCGAAGAAGGAGGCGAACGTCGGCGAGCACATATTGTTCAGCTTCTTGACCACCGAAGCCAACGATCTCGTGCGTCCCGTGCACGCCAAGGCCATGCCCGTCATTCTCACCGGTGAAACTGATCGGGAAGAGTGGCTAAACGCGCCGCCAGATCAGATCGAGGCCATCCAAGCCCGCGTGCTTCCAACCGATGCGCTGGAGATAGTCTCCGACGATGAAGCTGCCCAATATGTCGGGGGCTACATCAAGTAGCTCTCACTTATAGCGGCTTCTTGTCTTGAGCGATTTCAAGCGATTGGGATGGGCGAGATATTTCGTCCACGCTTCTTCGACCCCGTTCATGTCGAAGCTTTTGTCGTTCTTCGCCAAAGCAGCCTCGATTCTGCGCCGTGCCTCATCCTCACACGCCTTCGCCGCTGCTTCGAAGGTTGGAAACTCGCCCAGCGACCCATCCCGCGAGCTCGCGTACCAGAAGTCCGGAAAGACGCCCTTGGTCTTCGGACCGCCGCGAATGTCGAAGCGAAACTTCCAGCCGAACTCGATGGCGTGACATTCATCGCCACCATGGCTCCATTTGCTCCAGCGCGCCTGTCCCACTTCATCTTCCTCCGGCAAAGGCTTACGGCGGCTGAAGGCGCGTTCGGCCGCCGTCCAATCGGCGCGCGCCATCAAAGCTCTTTCTCCGCAAGCTCGCGGAAGGCGTCCGGCACTGAGCGCAGACCGCCCAAGGCGCCCGACGCATAACCAACCGCTTCTTGACCGAAGCGCTCGCGGATGGCGTCGAGGGCGCGATCGGCGCGCTCTCTTAGGCGGCCTTTCTTTGTGCCTGGCCGGCGGCCGTCGTCCGCGAGCGCGAACGGCAATTCGAGTTGCGGGCAGGGCTCCAAGCCCAGGTGCGAAGCCGAAATCGCCAAGAGCGAGATGGTGCGCTCATCGGGGTGATCGGCGAGCAGGCCGCGCACCAGATCGATCGCAATCTCTGTAAGCGCGGCCGTTGAGCAAATCGGTGCGGGCAGCGTTATCGCCCGGCTTACGGAGCTCATGTCGGCAAAGCGCACCCGTACGGTGACCGTCCGTGCCAGTCGGTCCTTGGCGCGAAGCCGCCGCGCGATGCGGTCGGCCAGATGCTGCAGGACGGGCGCAAACACCGTCTCTGTCGCGGGTCTCTTTCCCAACGCTGATTGCGCCCCGGCCGAGATTGCGCGCCGATCCGTCTGGATAGCGCGCGGATCGCGATTCCAAGCCAGCTGCGTGAGCTTGCGTCCAACAGCCTTGCCGAGCACACGCTCCATCGCCTGTGGCGATGCGTGCGCCAATTCGCCAATGGTCTCGATGCCACGGGCCGCGAGCTTTGCCTTGGTCGCGGGGCCCACGCCCCACATCAGGTCGACCGGCAGATCGTGCAGGAACATGAGCTCAGTCGCGGGATCGACCAGCACCAACCCATCCGGCTTCGCCACCTGGCTTGCAATCTTCGCCAGATGCTTGGTGCGCGCCACGCCGATCGAAATGGGCAAGCCGAGTTTGTCGCGCACGCGTCTTCGAACCTTGCGCGCAATCTCTTCGGGCGAGCCGAACAGCGCCTCGCATCCTGAAACGTCCGCAAATGCTTCGTCGATCGAGATGCGTTCGATGTCAGGCGTGAAGCTTGCGAGCACATCGATCGCAGCGTCGCCCAGTCGTTCGTATTCGCTGAAATGGCCGCCGGTGAAGATGAGTTCGGGACAAAGCTCGCGCGCGGCGCGTCCCGACATGCCGCTCTTCACGCCGAACGCGCGCGCTTCGTAAGACGCGGCGAGCACGACGCCGCCACCCACCGCAATCGGTTTGCCGCGCAGCGCCGGCTGCAGCAGTTGCTCCACCGAGGCGTAGAAGGCGTCCAAGTCCGCATGCAGGATCGACGCGGTGGAGTGCATGGGGAGCCTCGGTTCGACACGAGAACATAAAGAGAACAAATTCGGCTCGTCAAGCGCCGAGAGAGGAAGCGGCGCGTTGAGGTGTTGATAGCGAACGAAGCCGGAGACGCCTGTGTAGGCGTGCCTCAATATTGCATCATATGTGACGTATTAAACTGACATTCGGCGAATAATGCCTCATATAAGAGGTCATGTTGAAGACCGCGCCTGAGCTGCTGGCCGATCTGGGTGACGCCATCCGGGCGCGGCGCATCGCGCAAAGCTGGTCTCAGATCGAAGCCGCCAAACGCGCTGGCATGAGCAAAAGCACGTGGCAGCGGTTAGAGGCGCAGGGACAGGCCACGACCGAGCACCTCGTTCATGCCGCGATCGCGCTTCGATGCGAGGAGGGGCTGGCGGCTCTCTTTCCCATGCCGCAGCCCGGCGCCATGGACGCGCTGCTTGAGCAGCAGAGGAAGGCGGCCGAGGCGCCTAAACCTCGCAGACGCGCCTCGCCCAAGCGCAACAAATGAACTCGCGGCGGGCGCTCCGTCCAAAATCGATTGCGTATGCCCAACTACGCTTACAGCACGCCGTCGCAGTCCAAATTTGCTTGGGGGCAACGCCATTCGTCGGGACTTGACGTGTAGCTCCTAGGACTATACATAGAACGGAACCGAAAAGGCGAAATGAGCGTCTATCAGACCAAGGAATTCGCTCGCTTCGCCCGCAAGGACAAGCTGAGCGCCAAGGCGCTGATTGAGGCTGCGGCCGATGTCGCTCGAGGCAATTTCGACGCCGATCTAGGCGCTGGCGTGTTCAAGCAACGCGTCGCCCGACAGGGCGGCGGTAAGTCCGGAGGATTTCGCACAATCCTCTTTTTCAAGGCCAGCCGGCACACTTTCTTTGCCTATGGCTTTGCCAAAAGCGAGCGCGCCAACGTCTCGGAGAAAGAGCTCAAGGCGTTGAAGAAGTTGGCGAACGAATTGTTGAGCTATTCGGCGGGGCAAATTGCCACCGCGGAGAAGGCAGGCGAACTAATCGAATTGGTGGATGACGATGACGGCCAAGAAGACGACGAAGCGTAAGGAAAGCAAGATTCTATCGACCGTCCACAAGACGGCGAAGGGGCTCCATGCCGCTGGCGTGATGGAGCAAGCCACTATGCGCGAGTTTGACGCGCTCTGTCTGACGCCCGTCGAACCCATGAAGCCAGGCGAAATTCGCGCGCTCCGAGCCCGCGAGCAAGTATCGCAGCCGGTTTTCGCTCATTACCTCAACGTGCGCAAAGACGCGGTGAGCAAGTGGGAGCGCGGTGAGAAACGCCCCGATGGCCCCTCGCTGAAACTTCTTAATCTCGTCAAAGCCAAGGGCCTCAAATCAATCGCCTGAAGGCGGTTCGACCACTGCGTCCAGCAGATAGTCGAGTGTGGCCGTTTCCGGCGCGGGTGGCGCGCTGGCGAGTTCTTGGAAGAGTTCGGCTGCCTCGACGGGGCTGGTCTCGTTCAGCCGTATAACGAGGCGACTTGCTCCAGAGATCTCTGCTGCCGTGCTCATGTTGGCCATATCTTAGAGGGCTCGCCCAAGGCAGTCGTCGGCATTTTCCCGGGGCCCGGAACCTGCTTGTGAAAGGACGGCATGCTTCGGCGACACCGATCTGTTCTACTTCTGGCCGCGAGTTCGGTAGCTGCACTGGCATGGGCCGCCTTCGCCGCGCCTCGCGACCTCTTGCTTTACAATCACAGCCCATCCGTTCCGGAGGGCTTCTATGTCCGCACCAGAGCGCCGATAATTATAGGGACTTTCGTGACGGTGCGTGCGCGTGACGTGGCCCCAGAAGAGGCGCGGCGGCGGCGCTTCGCTGGTCCCACCGATCGTTTCATCAAGCGCATTGCCGCGGTTGGCGGTGAACGCGTCTGCGGTGACGGGCAGCGCGTCATCGTCGGCAACGGCGCCATCGTCGTCAGCGTGCTGGGCACAGGCGGGCAGCACGAGGATCACATTAACAATGATCGTGCCGCTCCCGTCGGATGGCGCGGTTGCCGCGTTCTCAACGCGGATGAAGTTCTCCTCCTAGGCGATACGCCGGATAGTTTTGACGGTCGCTATTGGGGACCGGTAAGCACACGTTTGATCGAAGGCGTGTGGCGCAGACTTTGAGGTTTTGGATACGTGCGGTCACGCAGTCATACAGCGTGCAACATCGCCGAGCGTTTCGACCTTGCTTTTCACGCTCTGATGTTTGGGACCTTGAACGATCGCTGCAGCAGGGCGGTGGTGGAGAGCAAGATTCAGAGCGCCGCAGGTTTTCTTCTGAGACTTGTGAACACTGGATATTTCCTGCGGCAACAGAGATCGTGATGCGGTGAAAGCTGCGGTATCGCAGCGATTTCAACGGCGCTGAACGCGGCATGCCTCAAGCATCGCTCTCAGAACGGCTAAAAGCATCGGCGCTGCTAAAGCCCAGCGCGGCGCCGCACGATTTGAAAGCGGCGCGCGACATGAATGTGTTCCGCAACGAGGACGGGCTTCAAGGCAAGATCAAAAAGGGCCGCGGCGTCACGGGTCGCGCGCGTAGCGGCGCGCTCGGCGGACGATTGTCGAAGCTTTTGTCAGGCCGGCGCGTGCCGAAGCGATTTCGCGCCAATGGCGGAAATGCCGCATTCGCCAACGACAAGCGTCAGCGCGTTATCGCCACGGTTTTCTTTCAGGGCCATGGCGGGGGCGGCGCGGGCAAGCTGATCGCGCACGGCAAATATTTGGAGCGCGACGGGGCAGGTCCCGATGGAGAGCCGGGGCAATTCTACGGCCGCGAAGCCGATCGCGTCGATGCCGGGCCGCGGCTTGCTGAGTGGGCGGAAGAAGATAAGCGGCACACGCGCATCATGCTGGCCCCGGAGAGCGGCGCACGCATGGAGGACATGAAAGACTTCACCCGCGCGACAATGGCGCAGATGGAGCGGGATCTAGGCGCCGAACTCGATTGGGTGGCGGTCGATCACCACAACACCGACAACCCGCATGTCCATATCATCTTGCGCGGGCGCCGGCGTGACGGACCAGACCTCATCATAAAACGCGAATACGCCAATTGGGGTCTGCGCAACGCTGCACGCGAGGTAGCGACCCAAATGCTTGGCGAGCGAGGCCGCGACGACGAGCGGCTGGCGTTGGAGCGCGAAGCCCGCGCGGAGCGGTTGACCCGCCTCGATCATTTGCTTGAAGCTGAGATCAAGGCCGCCAAGCTCGACCGTATCCAAGCGATCGGCCGCCGGCTCGATCCCACGCTCCGCGCCGCGCTTCGCAACCGAGTACGCGTGCTCACCCGCATGGGTCTCGCGCGCGAAGAAAAGCGTGACCGTTTCCGCTTTGAGCCCGATTGGGCGACGCGCCTCGAAGCAATCGGCCAGGGCATAGATCTGCGCCGGCGGCTTGGCCGTGAACTCGAGCCCGGGCAGGGACGTCTCAAGCTCTATGAACCCGACATGGGGCGTGTGGCCGGCGAAGTGCTTGAGGCCGGACGGCGCGGCGAGAAGGGCAAAGGCTATGTCATCGTTCGGGACAAGTTTAAGCGCCCGGTGCTCGCGAATGTGCGCCATCGCGACGTCGACGGCTTAGCACCAGGCGCGATCGTGGCGCTGGAGCCCAAGGCCCATCACGGTCGCGGCACGCGTCTTCGCCTCGACCGGCTTTCCGAAATGCCGATCAAGACCCAGATCGAGGCGCCAGCGGAGACCGAACTCGACCGCGAGATCGTGCGGGTTCTGAAGGGCGAAGAGGGGCGGCTTCCCAACACGCGCGAAGTGCGCAACGCCATCAGTGAACGGGTCGCCTGGCATCAACGTGAAGGCAACGGGCAGCGTGATCTGACCGGCCGCTTCGCATTCGAGCCAGGGGCGTTAGATCGTTTGCTATCAGCGGAATTCTCGCGCGCTGAAGACGCGCTTGCGAAGACGACGGGGAAGCGCGCCATCGACGTCGCCGATGGGCTGGAGAGGGAATGGCGCGTGCGTGGCTTTGTTCAATTGCAGCAAGGTCGCTTCGCAGCGCTCGAGCGCAACGACGCGGTGGCGTTGTTGCGGGTTTCGCGCGCCGTGACGCTGAAGCAAGGCAAAGCCTATTCGCTCTCAATCACGAACGGAAAAGTCAAATCGACGCCCTCGCTCGGCTTGGAGCGCTGAACCATCTTTTCTCGTGGGACGGGAATTGGAGGAACTTGCGCCAGCAACATGGGGCAACACCGTGCAACGTCGATGCGGACACGATAGGCAACGGCGTAGGCTTCCAGGAAATCTGAATCTGGTTTGCGTGTTGGATGATGTTGGGGCCGGCGTTTGGCGCGGCGCGCCGATCGGCGCGCGCTGTTCTCAACTCAGCGACTAATCAGCTTCGCAAACGCAGTGATCGCGCGCACCATCGCTTTCCAAAACGCGGTCGATAGTCATGAAGCTCGTTCGCAAATCAGCACGTCACGCATCCGAATCAACTCTCATTTCTGTTCGCGGAAACGGCGCCGCTCGTGCAGGATAAGGTGCGTGCGAGGCGGCCGCGTGAACGTTCCGTGCGGCCTCCGGCGCTCATTCTCGCAGCACCTGCGAAACGCTCCGCACCGCCCAAGAAGGTCGTAAGGCAATTCGCGTCCGTCCTCGGACGAGAGGATCGGCGGTTGACCGTGGAAGAGGCGGCGCAGGTGCTTTGCGTCAGCGTCAAAACACTCGAAGCGTGGCGTCGTCTCGGCAAAGGCCCAATGTTTGTGAAGCTTGGCCGCTCCGTGCGTTACACGATGCGCGATCTCGATCAGTTCACAACCGAGCGCACCGTTCGCAACTCCGCAGAGGGCCGTTTGCTCGACGCGCCGCGTTGATCCGCGCTTACCTATGGCCCCCTTTCTGAAGATATCCACAGAAGTGAGAGGGAACGGATGGGATATTTCGTGCTCGTTTAAGCTGATTTCACGCAGTAAAAGCACGATTGTCGTCTCACATTATCGGAGGATGACGCTTCACGCCGCTCAAAGACGCCATCAGTACAATCTTCACAGGCGTCTAGCTCCTCGCCGGCAGGTGATGCGTTCTCAGAAGGCGCCATTCCCACTGAGCGGTCTGGTTGGTGAGTTTCCTTCCCGGCGGTCGCCCTCGCGGCGCGCTCAAACCTTGATGCGCAATGGGAACCTTCGGCTGCATTTTGAGTTTTACCCGGTTGATCCGCGAGGCGGCGGGGGAAGACGTGGCGGACGGGACCGACCGAGCCCAAAACCTTAGATCGTATGCTTGGCGACTTGCCGCCGGATACGATAATGGCGCGTTTTCTCGCCGCTATCGATTGCGTGTCCGATGTCTTTTACGCGCTAGATAAAGATTGGCGGATAGTCGTCTTCAACAGAGCGGCGGAAGCGTATTTCGGCTTTGGTCCAGACCATGTGCTGGGCAAGTCGCTATGGGAAATATTTCCGCAGGGCCGAGGCACGGAGTTTGGCCAAGCGCTTGAACGCGCAATGCATCGCCGCGAGCGCACTCATATGCCGAGCGCCTCAGCGATTAGGCCCGGGCGGACCATAGAAATCACAATCGCACCTTGGGGGGACGGTGTTTGCGTCGCCATCGACGACTTAACAGAACGACGCGCCGCCGAGCAGCGTCTGCGCCACAGCGAGGAGCGCCTCAAGTTTGCCGCTGAACTCGCGAGCAAGCAGCGGTCGTTGCGCGATACCAGCGAAATCATGGCGCTCACCTCGGAAACCGTCGCCAAATTCCTGCATGCCAATCGTGCCGGCTTTTATCGAATGGTGGACGAGGATCGGCTCTATTTCGACGTCTCGTGGACAGACGGATCGATCGCCTCGGTTACGGGTGAGACAATATCTACGAAGGACCTAGGACAAGCTTACAATTCCAGCGCCCGCGCCGGCCGCCCCATCGTTAGCAGCGACACGCGTGTCGGCGGCGACATTGGCGAGCAGGCGGGGCGCTATGGGGCGCGCGCGGGAATTGCTGCGCCGATTGTGCGTCAGGGTCGCTGGGAATCGGGATTCTATCTTTCAAGTGCTACCCCTCGTTCATGGGCCGACGAGGAAGTGGCGTTCGTGCAGGAGATCGCGCAGACCTCGTGGGACGCGATCGAGCGCGCAGAGGCCGAGGCCGAGGTGCGCTTGAGTGAAGAGCGCTTCCGGCTCGTCGCAGAGAGCGCTCCGGTGATGCTTTGGATGGGCGATCCAAAGGGTGGATGCGTTTATCTCAATCAAGCGCAGCGTGCGTTTTGGGGTGTCGAGCCCAAGGACCTTTCCTCGTTCGAATGGGGAAGCACAATTCATCCCGATGATGCGACGGCTCTGTTTGACGCGTTTCAGGCCGGCATGGCGGCTCAGGCTGGCTTTGCAGGGGAAGCGCGCTACCGCCGCGCAGACGGCGCATGGCGTGTTCTCGCTACACAGGCACGCCCGCGCTTTGACGCGAGGGGCGCATTCGCGGGAATGATCGGTGTCAATGTCGATGTGACTGACGTTCGCGCGGCCGAAGGCGCTATGCGCGCGGAAACCAGCCGTCTTGAAATTCTGAACAAGACGGGCGCTGCGATTGCCGCTGAACTTGATCTGGATCGGGTCGTGCAATTGGTCACCGACGCCTGCGTTGCACTGAGCGGCGCGGAATTTGGAGCTTTCTTCTACAACGTCATCGACGCCAAAGGCGAAAGCTACACGCTCTACTCGCTCTCGGGCGTGCCAAGGGAAGCGTTTGCGAAGTTTCCGATGCCGCGCAACACAGCGGTGTTTGCGCCGACCTTTTCTGGCGAAGGCGTCGTGCGATCGGACGATATTTTGGCGGATCCGCGTTACGGCAAGAACACTCCCCGCAAGGGCATGCCAGAAGGACACCTCCCGGTCCGCTCGTATCTCGCCGTGCCCGTCACTTCGCGCAGTGGCGAAGTTCTTGGAGGTCTATTCTTCGGGCACAGCGCCACCGCCCAATTCGCGCCTGAGCACGAATGGCTCGTTTCGGGTATTGCGGCGCAGGCCGCCATCGCCATCGACAATGCGCGCCTGTTTCAATCGGCGGAGCGGGAATTGGGCCAGCGTCGAAGCGCCGAGGAAGCGTTGCACGCGCTCAACGCAACGCTTGAACAACGTGTTGAAGCAGCCGTGGCTGAACAACGTCGGTCCGCGGAGGCTCTGGAGCAAGCGCGTGAGGCGCTTTTCCAATCGCAAAAGATGGAGGCTGTGGGGCAGCTCACCGGCGGCATCGCGCATGATTTCAACAACATGCTTGCGGGCATTATTGGCGCAATGAATTTGCTCCAGCGTCGCATCCAATCTGGACGTTATGACGAAGCGGCCAAGTACGCGATGGCGGCGCTGGAATCGGCCAATCGCGCGGCCGCGCTTACGTCGAGACTCTTGGCGTTCGGACGGCGTCAGTCGTTGGATATCAAGGCGATCGACGCCAATAAGAGCGCGAGAGCGATCGAACCGCTTGTTCGCCGCACGCTGGATGAGAACGTGACACTCCTTGTACAGTTGGAAGACATACCGCTCGTCTTAACCGATGCGCACCAGTTGGAGAGCGCCATTCTAAACCTGGCCCTTAACGCGCGTGACGCCATGCCAGATGGCGGCCGGTTGACGCTCGCCACACGGCTCGTGCGCTCGGCGCGTGAGGCGGGACGCGATTTAAAGCCGGGCAATTACGTCGAGGTCTCGGTCGGGGATACGGGCGTCGGCATGGATGCCGACACGTTGGGTCGGGCGTTCGAGCCGTTCTTCACCACCAAGCCGCAAGGTGCGGGGACAGGGCTGGGCCTATCGATGGTTTACGGCTTTGCCAAACAGACTGGAGGAGATGTCTCGATTGAAAGTGCGCCAGGAAGCGGCTCGTGCGTGAGGCTCTACTTGCCGGTGGCAGCTGAACACATGCCCGTGGACGAGGTTGCTACGCAACCCACCCCAAACTACGGGCGTGGGGAAGTGGTGTTGGTTGTCGAAGACGATCCACTCGTCCGGATGTTGGTTTTAGACGTCCTCGCCGACAACGGTTACAGTGCGCGCGAAGCGAGCGACGCAAACGCCGCGCTTCCCGTCATCGAATCCGGGGAACCCATCGATTTGCTTATTAGCGACGTTGGTTTGCCGGGTTTGAACGGGCGACAGCTCGCCGACATTGCGCGTCATCATCGTCCGGATTTGGCTGTGCTTTTTCTTACCGGTTACGCGGAGCATGCCGCGATCAGGTCCGGCTTTTTGGGGCATGGCATGGATCTCATGACCAAACCGTTTTCGGTTGATACGCTGGCGGCGAAGATCAAGGACATGCTTGATCAAAGTCGCTCGCGCCTCTTAAAGAGCGGTGCGACATAGCGTTAGTAAAGAATGCCATGTCGCGTCCGATCTGATGCCGGCGCTGATTGCCCTGGCCACGAACGGCAATCATCGGCGATCGTGAGCCGGATAGAAGGGCAGGCTGCCGGCGGCAGGATTGGCGGCAGCCGCTCGACAAATCCTAGACGAATGGCGGAACTTCGAACCGAACCACCGAGTTTGATTGCGGTTTGTTGCGCGTCGAGGCCGTTCATGCTCGAGAGATTAGTGCAATCGCTAGTCAAAGAGGGTCAGCTCATCGTTCGCTTGCCGGGCGAAGGCGCCATCGCCGTCAACGGCGCCCGCACCGAAGACCGCCCGCTCACGATCCGCATTTTGGACAATCGTACGCTTGCGCACATCGCCCGCGATCCCGCGCTCGCAGTAGGCGAAGCGTACATGGACGGTCGCCTCACTATCGAGAACGGCACGATCTACGACTTCCTACTGTTGATGACGCGCAATATGCGCAAAACGCGCGCGATCAAACCACGCTTCAAATGGCTGCGGTCGCGCCGCTCCTACGCCAACAAGCCAACCAAAGCCCGACGCAACGTCGCCGCGCATTATGATCTCTCCGGCGAGCTTTACCGACTCTTCCTCGATGCCGATCGCCAATATTCGTGCGCCTACTTCCCCGATCCCGACATGAGCTTGGAAGACGCGCAGATCGCCAAGAAGCGCCACCTCGCTGCCAAGCTCTTATTGAAGCCCGGCCATCGCGTGCTCGACATCGGCTCCGGCTGGGGCGGTCTCTGCCTCACGCTCGCCGAAGAGCATGGCGCGGACGTGCTAGGCGTGACGCTCTCGTCTGAACAGCTAACGGAGGCCCGCGAACGCGCAACCAAACGCGGCCTCGATCGCCGCGTGCGCTTCGAATTGCAGGATTACCGCGCCATCGAAGGCCAGTTCGACCGCATCGTTTCTGTCGGCATGTTCGAACATGTCGGCCCCGGCCACTACCAGGACTATTTCGACACCCTCGCGCGTCTACTCAAAGACGACGGCGTCGCCGTGCTGCACACAATCGGGCGCACCGACCAGCCCAATCTCGGCAATCCGTGGATCGAGAAATATATTTTTCCTGGCGGTTATCTTCCGTCGCTTTCCGACATCGCGCCTGCCATCGAGAAGTGCGGCCTGATCCTCACCGATCTCGAAATTCTGCGGACGCATTACGCCGAAACGCTGAAAGCGTGGCGCGAACGATTTTACGCGCATCGCGAAGGGGTGTTGAAACTCTACGACGAGCGCTTCATCCGCATGTGGGATTTCTATCTGTCCGGCGCCGAAGCCGGCTTCCGTGAAGGCACGCTGGTGGTGTTCCAGCTCCAACTCGCGATGGAGCGCAACACCGTCCCGCAAACCCGCGATTACATCACAGATTTCGACCGCGTCGGCGCCACACGCGGGCATGCGATCGCTGCGGAGTGATGCGGCGAATATGGGTGACCCCCACGCAGCCGTCGACCCGTGCTGGTGTGCAAATGGTCCTTTCCCAGCGACCGTTGTCGGCGAGGGCTTGCCGTAGGAAAGGTACAGCGCCGAGCGGCTGTTGTTGAGCTACTTCGCCAGTCGCGAAATTTTCAGCCAGGGTCTGCGATGGCCCAAAACGGTCGTCTGCATCTGAGAAATCGTCGAGGCAGTTATCTACAATTGGGTCCCACCGCCGTGAAATCTAATCATTGCGATCTTGTCTTCCCTAATAAGCAGCAGCTCCAAGATCTGCGTTTCCGACACCATGGCGCCGCCGTTCACCAACGTGCAGAGCGTACTTTGATTGGCCTGCCAAATTTCGGAAACGCTATCAGACGAAGGACAAATTGCGTTTGTGCTAGTTGACGGCGAAGTAAGGTCGTAGTCGAGCTGATCGAGATCGGAAGTTGGGAGCAGCACTGCGTGAGTTAGCGCTGAAAAGGGCCAGAACCCCAAGCCAGAACGCGCGCGACGTCAGCGCGTGACATTCAACTGAAACACCGAATGCCGAACCTCGGGTAAACGTTTCGCGGTACCCACGACAGCCGGCCAAGGTGAGGGCAAACAACGACTAGGATGTTCTGCGGTCATTATCGGACCGCACTCACAAAGCGCGGTGAGCAGAGCGCGATGAAGCACCGACCTGTCCCAGTTCGCATGAACGGGAAGTTGCACGGATTTCCGGATTATCAAACACCCGAAGCGCGGCTTTCGGCGACATTGGGCCGGTTCGCGTCCCGACCCACGGAAGGAACCACGAGACCCAAATGGGGTTCCCTAACTTGGAAAAAGCGGGATGGCGTCACGAACAGTCATTCTAGCTTGTGTCTGTCCGCACTCGTGGCGGAAGCGGAAAACCTGATCGGAGTTCTTTTGGTGACAAACCAATCGCGCCGTGACGCCAGAGAGGGGCTTGCTTTAACCGGCGTCGCCGGGTTGGACGACGTTTTACAGGGCGGTTTGGTTCGCGACCGAGTCTATTTGCTGGAGGGCAGCCCCGGCACCGGTAAAACCACTCTCGCGCTGCAATTTCTGTTGGAGGGACGCAGAGCAGGGGAGCGCGGGCTTTACATCACGCTCTCGGAAACCGCCGAGGAGCTTTCAGCCAGCGCAGGCTCGCACGGTTGGAGCCTTGAGGGGCTCAATTTGTTTGAACTTGTCCCGCCCGAAAGCTTGCTCGACGAGGATCAGCAACAGAGCCTGCTCTATTCTTCAGACCTTGAGCTTGGCGAGACCACCAAACGAATCTTTGATGCTTTCGAGAGCGCAAAGCCCGATCGCGTCGTGCTCGATTCACTTTCCGAAATCCGTTTGCTTGCACAAAGTTCGCTGCGTTATCGCCGCCAGATCCTAGCACTCAAACACTTTTTCGCCAAGCAACAGGTCACGGTCATTTTGCTCGACGACCTGACCACAGAGACCAACGATAAAACCGTCCATAGCGTCGCGCACGGCGTCATCCGATTGGAAGAACTTTCACCCGATTACGGGAGCGACCGGCGCCGCCTCAAAGTCGTTAAATATAGGGGGCAACGTTATCGCGGCGGTTATCATGATTTTGTCATTCAAACCGGCGGCGTCGAGGCGTTTCCGCGCCTAGTCTCGGCTGAGCACCGCAGCGGCTACAAGCGCGAACTGTTGGTTTCCGGCAATGAACAACTAAACGCGCTATTGGGCGGGGGCGTCGAGCGGGGCTCCAGCGTGCTGACGCTTGGGCCCGCAGGATCCGGTAAGTCGGTTTTGACGCTGACCTTCGTCGCCAGCGCCATCAGCCGTGGCGAGAAAGCAGCGATCTTTCTATTCGACGAAGAAAAATCCTTGATGATCGACCGCTCGCGATCGCTTGGTTTTGATCTTGAGGCCATGTTAGCCTCAGGCGAGCTTCGCATCGAACAAGTTGACGCCGCTGAATTGTCACCCGGCGAATTTGCGCACCGGGTGCGCAAATGCATTGATAGCAGCATAAAGACCATCGTCATCGACAGCATGAACGGCTACCAAGCGGCGATGCCGCAGGAAAACGCGCTGCTGCTGCATCTCCACGAATTGCTGCAATACGCCAACCGGCAAGGTGCGACCACTTTCTTAACCGTCGCTCAGCACGGCCTCGTTGGCGACATGCGCTCGCCCGTCGATCTTACGTATCTCGCCGATACCGTGATACTGTTGCGTTATTTCGAAGCGCACGGGCAGGTCCGGCGCGCAATTTCAGTCATCAAAAAACGCACCAGCGCGCACGAAACCACGATCCGAGAATATATGATGGGGCCGCAGGGCATAAAACTTGGCGCCCCGCTCACCAATTTTCACGGCGTGCTTCGCGGCGTGCCGACGCTCGTCGGAGAACAGGGGACGCTGCTCCGCGCGGACGCGGAGTGAGCGTAGAGCGATCGGAACGAGCTCTCATCTTGGCGCCGCAGGGCCGCGACGCCCAAGTCGCGGGCGCGATGTTGCGTGAGGCGGATATTGCGAGCGAAGTCTGCGCCACCATCGCTGAGCTTGTCGCGGCGCTGGACGCGGGCGCCGGCTTCGTGTTGGCAACCGAGGAGGCGTTGCACCGCAGCGACTTAAGGCCTCTGGCCGAATGGCTAGAGGCGCAGCCCGAATGGTCCGATTTCCCCTTTATACTTCTGACCCAGCGGGGCGGGGGGTTAGAGCGCAATCCAAGCGCTGCGCGCTATCTCAAGGCGCTGGGGAATGTGAGCTTTCTGGAGCGTCCATTTCATCCCACCACTCTGATTAGTCTGAGCGTGTCTGCCTTGCGCGGGCGGCGGCGCCAATATGATGCGCGCGCGCGTCTGCTGGAATTGGACGAACACCGCCAACGCCTCATGGATGCCAACGCATCGCTTGAACAGCGGGTCAGCGAACGCACCAACGAATTGGAAGGCGCCCACAAGAAGGTGGTGGCGGAAAATGCGCAACGGCTTGCCGCGGAGGAACAGCTTAGGCAGGTGCAAAAGCTTGAGATGATCGGTCAACTGACAGGCGGCGTGGCCCACGACTTCAATAACCTGCTGACAGCGATCCTAGGAAATCTCAGCCTGTTGCAGCGCCATGTGCCCCCAGAAGACGCCCGCGCGCAGCGTTTGATCGATGGCGCAATGCAAGGCGCCAATCGGGGCGCCTCGCTCACGCAGCGGCTCTTGGCGTTCTCGCGCCAGCAAAGCCTTGCCCTAGCGCCCACGGATGTTGTGGCGCTCATTTCCGGCATGAAGGGATTGCTTGAGCGTTCGATCGGACCATCGATCGAACTTTCGTTTGAGCTGCCTGACGCCCCGGCCATCTCGATGATCGACGCCAATCAAGTCGAACTTGCGTTGCTTAATCTTGCGGTGAATGCACGCGATGCCATGAGTGAAGGGGGGGTGCTCCGGATCGGTGTCGATCGCGCTCGCGGGCCGCTCGCCGATCTGCCGGAAGGTGAATTCGTGCGCATCTGGGTGAGCGATACCGGTGTGGGCATGGATGGCGAGACCCTGCAGCGGGCGATTGATCCCTTCTTTTCAACCAAGGAGCTCGGCAAAGGCACAGGACTTGGGCTCTCGATGGTGCATGGCTTGGCGGTGCAGCAACAGGGCGCGCTCCGGCTCACCAGCGCGCCCGGTCAAGGCACATGCGCCGAGCTTTATCTCCCGGTGACAAACGAGCGGCCGGTTGAGCTGAAAACGCCGTATGCTGTCGCTGCTCCAGTGTCGGCGAAACGCTCGCGCATTTTGCTAGTCGATGACGATGCTTTGATCGCCATGAGCAGCGTCGATATGCTTGAGGACCTCGGTCACGAAGTGCTTGAGGCCAATTCGGGCAAACAAGCGCTCGACTTGCTGGCCAAGAGCGATTCCGTTGATCTCATGATCACCGATTTCGCGATGCCTGGCATGACCGGTGCGCAACTCATCGAGGCGGTGCGCGCGAAGTTACCGCGCCTGCCGATTCTGTTGGCCACTGGCTACGCGGAACTGCCGAGCGGCAAGCTCGAGGACATACCCCGGATCGGCAAGCCTTTCACCCAGCCCCAGCTTGCCAGAGAGGTCGCGCGCCTGCTCAGCGGCGCCTAGGCCTGCGGCGAACACCATAAAAGCGGCCGACACAATCTGTCGAGGATTGGACGAAGCGAAGGGTCGATTCGGCGCCCTGCATGGCTTGGGCGGCGCTTTAGTCCGCTTTCGGCGAGGGCATGCCGTAGGAAAGGTTAAGCCTCAGCGGCAATTGTTGAGCGGCCAAGCCGGTGGCCGAATTCGTCGGGACGACGCACGCTGGCCCCTTCGCTGATGACGCTGCTGCCTTATTGAGCGCACGTGCTCAACAGAGCGACGACGCCGACGAGCCAAGCTATTCCGATCAACCAGACGAAAGGGCGACCATTGTTGGGCGACCCGTAACGGGGATTTTTGTCCCACCTCATGCCTGAATAAATGCCGTGGCGGTGACCCGGTTTCGAGTTCCGGCGGATCATACCGATCACAGTTCGTTGTCAATTCGACCGTCAGTTTCCGGCGAGTTTCTGCCGGTCGAGCTGAGCAGTTCTAGTGTCTATTTTCCTACGCAATCTTGCTGTCCGTTCTAATTGCCGAGAGAGGAAGAGCGGCTGCGTCCCAGTGACGTGGCGTCGCCGCTTGTCCGCGATTGTCCACAGAAACCTGAGTCCTCGCGTGCCCTTTAGAACCCTCTCAAACCATGTAATTTCGAACGGGACACGAATGGGATGTGAAACATGCTCGTTGGAAAGCGATTGAGTTCATTCGCGAAATTCACGCGATCTTCGCTGACGTTGTACGGATCCCACCCGCCAATCGCGCGCAGCGTCTCGGTGCGAAAATGGTTGCTTGTCCCGCCAAGCGGCACGGGCAGGCCAAGCCGGGTTAGCATCGGCACGATTTCGCGAAACTGGATCGCATATTCGGCGGCGAACTGGCTCGCGATCCATGAAGCGGAGGCGTTGTCGATCGCGAGCGGCGCTTGCAAGCAGGCAAGCTGCGGCCCTCCGTCTTCGAATGCCAGCGCGCTGGTGCGCAATTGCAGCGGGTGCGGGCGATCTTCCGCGTCGTAGACGCAAACGAATTCGCCACGCGCCAGTTCGAGCCCCACGTTCAGCGCCTTTGGTTTGGTGCGCGGCTCGGCGGGGGGCACGATGACGACACTCATGTGCGGAAGGCGCGCCGCGGCGAGGGCCGCTGCCATCGTGTCGGCGTCGTCCGCTTCGATGAGAAATTTTATGTCGAGCGCCGTGCAAGGATAATCCAAGCTTTCGAGTGCGGCGGCCAAATCAGCGACGATGTTGGCCTCGTTACGCAGAGGGCACAGCACGGTGTAGATTGGCCAGGCGCCAGATTTCGGCTCGCCGATGCGCGACAGCACGGGTTTCAGATTAGCCGCCGCTAAGAGCCGCCAAAGCGTCACCGACGCAAACAAGGCATAGGCGGTCCAAAGCGCGATTTGCACGGTGAGCGCCGCGTTGCGCGTGGCGGCCAGATAAATTCCGTAACCGAAGGCGGCCAGTCCCAGCACTTGCGTCCAGTGCAGCACGCGCTTGGCTGAACGCGATGGGAAGGCGCGGTGAAAATGATTGCAGGCGCGATCAAGCGTGTCGGCGTCGACCGTGGTCGCAGCCGGCGTGAGCGCTGCCCCGTCATTCGCCCCGTCCATGCAACATCAGATTGCATTGTCTATTGTGCGCTCAACACGCGGCGGCGGTTGTATCGATGCAACCTTAGATTAAGGAAAGGCGGCGCGCGCCGCAGCCTGCGCGGCGCTGGCGCCTTGGCTGCTGAGCACGTCGGAGATGTGCCGCGCCTGTGCAAACGCGTGCGCCTCGAACGCGTCGGCGGCCGCATCCTGCGGAACGGCGAGCAGGGAGAGCACCCGGTCGCGATAGCGCGTGGGATCGAGCTGCAGCAGCGCGATGCCGTATTGGATCGGGATCAATTCATCGTCGGGCGCCAAAGCGAGCGCGCGTTCGAATTCGGCGATCCCGGTGTCCAGCCGCGCGCCATAGAACCGCGCGCCGGTCGCGCCGCCGCGACGCAGCACTTCCAGATGCCAAGCGCCGAGCAGCGCGTGCGCTTCGGCATCGTCGGGGGCGCGGGCGATCGCTTCCTGGATGAGGTGGCGTCCGCGCGGCGCGTAATTGTAGGCGATGGCCTGGGCAAGCGAGGCGCGCCGCCCCTTTGCGCCCAGCGTGAACGCCAGTTGCAGCCGCGCTTCGACCGAATTCGGATCGAGCCGCAGCGCCGCTTCGGACGCGCGCTCGGCCCGATCGAGCCAGGCGCCGACGTCGCGCCGATGCGGCGTCGTCATGCACGCCGCCATTAAAGAGCGCGCCGCGAACACCAGCGCGGCAGGCGAGCCTTCCGCTTCCGCGCTCGACGCGGCCGAAAGGTAGTCGCCCGACTCGTAAGAGTGTTGCGCCGCAGGAGACGGCTCCGCTGCTGCCGGTGCAACGAGCAGCGTCAGGCTTGCGATCAATGCCGTGAGCGCCTGCGAGCGCATGTCGTCCAGTCCGCTCCTGTTCGCCGCGAACGTAAACCTTTTGTGCGCGATTGGCGTTCCGCTTGCGCTGGCGAGGCCATCAATTTCATGCGATGGGGACGCATGGAGCAATCTGAATTTGCAGCAATTCTGGCGCGATTGGCCGCGTATGCGGGCGCCTATCGCGCAGGCGTCGCTGACCAGCCCCATCGGCCGCAGCTTGCCTACGCTGACACGCTTGCGCGATTCGCGGCCGCGACGCCTGAACGCGGCGCGCCACTCGATGCAGTGGTGACCGAGTTGATCGAATGCGCCGAACCCGGCCTTGCGAACATGATCGGCCCCCGTTTCTTCGGCTGGGTGATCGGCGCTAGTGAGCCGGCCGGCATGGCCGCCGATTGGCTCGCGAGCGCGTGGGGTCAGAATTGCGGCAACGCGGCTGCGACGCCGGCGGCATCGGCTGCCGAAGAGGTGAGTGCGCGCTGGCTGCTGGACTTGCTCGACCTTCCGCGCGAGGCGTCCGTGGGATTCTGCACTGGCGCGACGCTGGCGAGCTTCACATGTCTCGCCGCTGCGCGGGGCGAGGTGCTTCGGCGCGCGGGCTGGAATGCGGACGCGCAAGGCCTCTTCGGCGCGCCCCCAATTGAGATCGTGCTCGGCGATGAGGCGCATTCGACGATTTTCTCGGCGCTAAAATATCTTGGGCTCGGCTACGAGCGGGTCACGCGCGTGGCTGTCGATGAACAGGGGCGCATGCGCGTTGACGCTTTCAACGCCGCAATGCAGGCCGCGAAGGGCAAGCCGATCATCGCCATCGCCCAGGCGGGCCATCTCAATTCCGGCGCGTTCGACAAGCTCGGCGAGATCGCCGCCGCGTCGCACGCAGCCGGCGCTTGGCTACACATTGATGGCGCGTTTGGCCTGTGGGCGCGCGTCGCGCCGGATCGCGCGCATCTGGCCAACGGCATTGAATTGGCCGATTCCTGGAGCGTCGATGGCCACAAATGGCTGCAGACGCCCTACGACGCCGCTTACGCCATCGTTCGCCATCGCGACGCGCACTATGAAGCGATGAAAATTGCCGCGAGTTATCTGCCGGCGGGCGGTGACCGTCATCCCAGCGATTACGTCCCGGAATTGTCACGCCGCGCGCGCGGCTTCGCGACCTGGGCGATGATCAAATCGTTAGGCCGCGAGGGGGTTGCGGCGATGGTGAGCCGTCATTGTGCGCTGGCGCGGCGCATGGCCGACCGTCTCGGCGCGGAGCCGGGTGTCGAGATTCTCAACGACGTGGTGCTCAACCAAGTCGCTGTGCGTTTAGGGGCCGATCTCGAAGCCGGACGCGCGGACGCCCTGACACAGCGCACCATCGAGCGCGTGCAGCGTGAGGGCGAATGCTTCATCGGCGGCGCGCTATGGCGCGGCAAGCAGATCGTGCGCGTCTCGGTCATTAACGCCCGCACGACCGAAGCCGACATCGACCTCAGCGCGGACGCCATTCTCACGGCGTGGCGCGCCGAGCTTGGCGTCAACGCTTAGATCACGACGAAATCGG
>JADMIO010848954.1_pt1 | contig 37379 bp, 29 predicted proteins | sample 8958161 | NCBI WGS metagenome assembly JADMIO01 (sample SAMN16585339, study PRJNA669376) | soil metagenome | isolation source: Crop rotation soil | place: USA: Cullars Rotation, Alabama | collected 2011 | reverse complement strand
GCAAGCGGGAGAGGGAGTAAGAAAAGAGTCGCTAAAGTAATGATTAAGAACCACTACTCCTCTCTTGCAAGCGGGAGAGGGAGTAAGAAAAGAGTCGCTAACGTAATGATTAAGAACCACTACTCCTCTCCCGCTTGCGGGAGAGGCTTGGGAGAGGGTGGAGATACGCTGTCCTAGGGGTAAGAAAAAATTCGCTAAAGGGTCGTCGCGTGGTCGAGCTTTCGTTTTTTCCTAACCAACTCGTCCCCATGAGCTGACATCTGCACCATCACTGGCTCGTGGACATTGGGCACAGCCGTCGCTTTTTTCAATTTTTTGGCGAGAATGGCTTTTGCTTGTTCCACTGCGCTGAATAAACAGGGCACGACCACCAAGGTGAGCAGGGTCGAAACAAATAACCCGCCAATAACCGAAACGCCCATGGGCGATCTGGCTTCACCCCCTACACCGTGCCCAAGGGCTACCGGCAACATCCCGCCTCCCGCGGCAAATGAGGTCATGAGGATTGGTTTTAGGCGCAAGACGCCGGCCTCAAGCAAGGCGTCTTTTACGCTCATGCCCTCGGCCATTTTTTGTTTGGTGAAGTCGATCAGGAGGATGCCGTTTTTGGTCACCAAGCCCATGAGGAGGATGATGCCAATCATGGTATAGACCGACATCACTTGGCCAGTGACGAGAAGGGCTCCAAATGCACCGGTAAGCGAAAGGGGTAGTGCGGCCATGATCACCGCAGGGGCTAAATAGCTTTCATACTGGACGCACAAGATCATGAATACCAAAATAACGGCCAATAAAAGGGCTTGAAGCATGGCGACGATGGAGTCTTTCATGATTTCGCCTTGACCAGAGATGCTAACCGTCACTTGGGCTGGAATGTTGTCATCAATATATTTTTTGATGTTGGTGACCGCGGCGTTGAGATCTTTTCCGGCGTAGTTGGATAGCACCGTGATCTGCCGCTGGCCGTCGTAGCGCTCAATGGTCGAAGGCGATGTGGATAATTCAATGTCCGCGACGGAATTTAAAGATATAAAATCACCGGCATTATTGGTGATGGAAATCCCCGCAATATCAGAAACGCTGGCTCTATTCGCATCGGAGATGCGCAGTTTTACGTCAATATTTTTGCCGCCAATTTCGACGTCGCCGATTTTTTCACCCTCAAAGAGCGATCGCATCGTAGACGCAATTACGGCAGGTGTAAGTCCCAGGTCTGCTGCCTTTACCGTGTTAACCTTGATGCGATACTCGTTCTTGGGCACGGGTTTAGTGGTAGTAACGTCAGTCGCATCTTTTATATTGTTTTGAGTATAGGCCGCCACTTGATCCGTGAAGGTCACCAGCTGTTCCCAATTATCAGACTTAAAAATGAACTGAATAGGCTGAGATCTACCACCGCCGCGGCCCCCGCCATCGCCAAACGACAAGGTTGCCCCATTGACCCCAAAAGCTTCGTTGAGGTCTTGCCGCATGCGTCCCATGAGATCTTGTTGGCTAAATGCGCGATCTTCTTTTTCAACCAGTTTTACTTCTAGTCGAGCTTTGTTGATTTTTTTATCGCCAGATGCGGCCACAGCTGTCACCACATCTTTAACGCCGGGGTAAAGCTTAATCGCCATGGCCAGGATCATGCTTTGCTCTTTAGTTTTGGCGAGATTGGCTTCCTCGGGGAGGGTATATTCAATAGAAAATTCCGAGCGATCTTCCGTTGGAAAAAAAGAAACTGGCACGAATTTGAGCATGACAATGCTAACGACAAACACCCCGAGTCCGAGCGCCAAGGTTTTGCCGCGGTGGCCCAAACACCAGGTAAGGAGTCTCTTGTAGGCCTGTTCCGTAGCGCTTAAGGCGCTTTCGAACTTGCCAAAAATTACAGCCAAGAATTTTATCTTGGGGGTGTTATCACCGTGAACCAGAAATTTGCTCGCGAGCATTGGGGTGAGTGTAAACGCCACCAATAAAGATACGAGGACGGCGAAAGCTACGGTCAACCCAAATTGAAAAAAGAATCGTCCGATAATGCCGTTCATCATGGCTACGGGAACAAATACCGCGCAAAGTGTCAGGGTTGTGGCAATGACCGCCATGCTAATTTCACGAGTAGCATCGCGAGCCGCATCGATACCAGATTTTCCCAAAGTGAGATGCCTATGAATGTTTTCGACGACGATGATAGCGTCATCTATCAAAATTCCGATGGATAGGCTTAAGGCAAGCGTAGTCATCATATTGAGGGTAAAACCCATATATTGCATGAAGGCAAACGTGGCGATAACCGCTGTCGGTAGAGCCGTAGCGCTTATCAGCGTGATTCTAAAATCCCTCAAGAAAATAAGCACAATAAAGATGGCCAAGAGCGCGCCGATCACCAAGTCTAATTTTACCGAATTAATGGACCCTTCGATAAAAACCGAATTATCCGTGACCACTTCCAAGGCCACTCCCTTCGGAAGAGTCTGATTTAGTCTGAGTATTTCGCTTTTTACGTCGGCGGCGATTGCTGTGGTATTCGCACCCGACTGTTTTTGGACAGATAGTAGAACGGTGGGCAATTCCCCCACGAAGGCCGCCGTTTCTTCATCGGCGATGGTGTCTTTCACCGACGCTAAGTCGGATACGCGCAAGTTAATATTTTTGCTGTTGATTACCGGCAGCTGAGCAATTTCTTCGGCACTTTGGACTTTGCCTTTAATGCGAATAGCCTGGATAGTAGCGGCATCTTCGATTTTGCCGCTAGGCAAGTCCAAATTCTGCTGGCGAATGGAGTTTTCGATACTCGCTGCCGTGAGCCCAAACGATGACAGACGTTCTCGGTCAACGAGTACCTGGATTTCTCTTTCCCTAAGGCCCGCTGGACTTACGCTTGCCACCCCATCCACTCTTTCAAAAGCAGGCTGAACTATGTTTTTGGCGATATGCGAGAGCTCCGCGATTCCCAAATCGCCTTTTAACGCCACGTTCAAGATGGGTGCTCCACCCATATCGAATTTTTGAATGATGGGTGTTTTTGCTTCCGCTGGTAATTGCCCAATGCTCGCAAACACCTTGTCGCGCACTTGCTGGGCTGCTTCATTGGAATCTTTTTCTAAGTCAAATTGCAAAACCATTTGGCCAAAGTTGGCAAATCCGTTTGACGACAAACTTTTTAATCCCGAGATACCATTTACCGCTTTTTCCAACGGATCCAGTACTCGTTGCTCAACCGATTCCGGGTCCGCACCCGGATAACCCACCAAAACCGTCACCACCGGAAAATCCACGTTGGGATAAAGATCGATGGCTAACTTGGGCAGCGCAAATAGGCCAAATACCACTAAGGCTAGGTTAAGCATCGTGGCAAAGACTGGCCTTTTGATCGATAAGTCGGATAAGAACATGCCAAAACCCCCTAATTGAGCTGTGCTTCGGCGAACAAACCAGGTACCACTCGCTCATCTTCGCCAATAAAAACTGCGGTAACCTGAAAGGTTCTCGTATCATTAGCGATGACGGGCACCACGCGACTGACCTGGGCATGCCCAGAATAGCCCACTGCAGATACTGTGACGGCGAGTTTGGTGCCGGCTGTGAATTTCCCTATGAGCGACGCCGGCACATCTAAATTGAGCTCATTCGCATTGATCTCGTTGATGTCAAAAACTTTGTTGCCTACAGCGACGTATTCGGCTTCGTCTTTGTGTTGCTTGGCAACGACGCAGTCATAGGGCGCGCGTAGTTTGGTGCTATCAAGGTTTTTTTCAGCGCCTTTTACATTCAAAGCGGCCAGCTCCGCCGCAATTTGGGCCTGTTTATAACTTAGTTCAACTTGCTCAAGTCGAGAGTTCGTGGAGGCATTTTCAAGATGCAGTTGCTTTTCTCGCGCAAGCTCGTTGCGAAGGGTTAAAAGCTGATTTTCCGCTTGCTTCTTATTGGCTTTGGCTAAATCCAGCTGCAATTGATAATCTCGATCATCTAACGAAGCCAGCACATCACCTTTCTTGAGCCGTGTCCCGGCCTTGGCCATTATGGTCTTGGTAAAACCTGCCACTGGAAAAGACAGGGAAGATTTTCTGGCAGATGAAATAGTTCCAGAAATCCGATGTTTAAAATTACTATTGAACAGCGAGGGCTCTTTGGCGTCTTTTTGGCGCTCCTGCTGCTTTTCGATCTCTTGCTTGTCAAAGGGCACCTTTTCGGGGAGCAAAGCCTTTTTCTGAGCGTTAGCGCCGCTGCCAAAAATGCAGAAACATAGAACAAAAATGATTGGGGCTTTCATGATGTGGCCTCCTTAAAACTCGGGCCGTGTTTTGCCGAGCGTCTGTTGTAATTTTAGGGTTTGAATTTTTACATCCGTGAGCGCGTTAATAAGTCCCGTATTGGCCGCCGTAAAAGACGTCTGTGCTAACACCAGTTCAGTCGCGGTGCCTCGTCCAAGCGCAAATTTAACTTTTTCTATTCTGAATGCCTCTTGCGCTTGTTCCATAGCTTTTTTGGCCAGCTCAATCCCTTCGACGGCTGCATTCAATACTGCCGTTGTCTGCATTAATTCAATGCGAACTTGCTGTTTGATAATATCTCCTTGATATCGTGCCTTGGCAAGCTGCCTTTCGGACTCTCTAATTAGGAAGAAATGCGCCCCGCTGTTAAAGAAATCCCAAGATGCCTGAAGACCGATCATCTTGGTCTCTTTACTGCCCCCAAAACTGGGTGTACCAAAATTTCTATCTATCTGGGCAAAAAAGTTTACCGAGGGGAGAAAACTAACCAGGCTTGCCTGGCTCCCCAGAGATGCCACATCCTCAACCAACTGTGCCTGCTTCACTTCTAAGCGATTGCTAACCGATTGAGCGAAACCATCTTCTAACGAGGGCATGGCATACGGCAAAACGGTTTCCGATGGCACGAAAGGCATTATCGAGAATGCTTCTTCGCCCTTATAACCTATGGTTTCCTGCAAGATGAAATAGGCAACCTCATTTGCAGCTCTTGCCTTGGCTTCTGTGACTCGCGCCTGAGTTGCTGAGAGTTCTATCTTTAAAAAATCCCCGCGGGTAATTCGCCCGGCGTTTAGCAAACTCGCGCCTTCCTTCGCCTGTGCGTCAGCGGCTTCGATACTGGCTTTGGATATTTTCCAAAGGGCCTCGTTTTTCTGAGCAGTTAGGTAGAGTTCGGCCACCTTAAAAGCGACCTGGGCGGTTGTTAACTTCAGGCCACTTTCTTTGATATCCCTTTGTTTGCCCTCAAGGCGCGCCTTTTGGGCTAGGGCAAATAGACCCGTTATGGGCTGTATCAGCTTCAGGCTGCCTGTTCTCGCCAGATCTTCCCTGATAACCATTTCAGATGGCCCCATTTGCGCCGTTTGCTTGTCATCGAAACGCGTCTCATTAAAGGTTGCTGAAAGCCTAGGGCCTAAATCAAGCCATGCGGAGATTTGCTTATTTTGCTGCGCCGAGAGATCCGCTTCAAACGATTTGATGGATAACGCATTTTTTAAAGCCATATCGATGGCCTCTGACATGGATAGCTGCGTGGCTTGGATTTGGCTCGCTAGCAGCAACACCATACCAACGATATTTTTTAAGGGAGTTTTGCTCACTTTGTCATCTCCGTATCGCGCTACTATCTGCACCATAGTACATTCATTTCTTAAACCAACATGCTGGACGCGGCTCATTAAAAAGTCCGGCGATAAAAGTATCCATGCGACATTGATTGAGCGCGGGGTATTTTTCTAGAGTTTCGCTGACTTCGGTGGTATCAACGGCATCAATCGATACGCGATTTTTTTCATTGCCGTCGTTATTGAAGTAGTTTTGAAGGGAAATAATGCCGGAAACAATACGCAAACACTTGAGATAGCTCGCCTCGTCTTCGCCAAATTTCTGTTTACATTTTTTGCCAAGTGTCTCGTGCTGCTGAATAGATTTGTTTTCTTTTGCAGCCTTGAGATACTGCCACATGCATACATTGGTGGCGTAGTAATCGGCCTGACCTTCCACCGATGACCACACGGCTAATTTACTTTTTTGACGCGGTTCACCCCCCATGATGTGTCCCATCTCGTGGCAGACTACAATTGCGTAGGCTTCCGGTGAAATTTCCGTGACATTCGGGATTTTCCCGGTGAGGGTGAGGAGGAATTTTTTGCCATTCAGTTGTCGCCATGTAGAGTCTACTTTGAAAGCGCCGCCAAATCCGATCCAATACTCTTGAAGTAGCAATTCAGCATTGTAAGTATCGGCTACTTCTTTTTGGTATGCTTCAACGACACAGCGGTTAATTTGGCCAAAAGTGCTTTCATTTATCGCGGCACTCCCCACGCTATGAACCACCATTAATATTGACAACAGGCGAAAGCAAAATCTCATCACCGCCCCCAAAGAAGGGTCTCGAGTGTATTATATCGGTGAAGTCCTGGCATTGGATGCGCGCTGGCGCCTCAAATCCGTGAAATTGCTCCCGTAATTCACGGCCGTCATATTGCCCATCTCCCTAGACATATCGCAATATTTAGGCAATAAAAAAAGTCTAATTAATTTGGATTAATAGATGATAAATTCTGGCTCTACATGCAGCCTTACCATTGACGGCATCGGGATAAACGGTGAGGGCGTGGGAAAATACAATGGTTTCACCCTATTTGTAGAGGGCGCTCTTCCCACCGAAGAAATTGTCGCTCGGATAGGAATGGTTAAAAAATCCTACGCCAAGGCTTCGTTGGTATCTGTAAAAAAACCGTCGGTTGAGCGAGTAGACGCGCCCTGTCAACGTTTTGCTGAGTGCGGCGGCTGTCAGATCATGCATCTTAGCTATGATGCGCAGCTAAAAAGCAAGACACGGATGGTCAAGGATGCCCTCAAGCACATTGGCCGAAAAGATTCGGCGGAAGTGTTAGATTGCATTTCATCGCCTAAGGATTTCCAATATCGCAATAAGATTCAACTGCCGGTGGGGAAAGTTGACGATGAAACTCGTATCGGATTTTACAAAAGAGGCTCCCACGAAATCATTCCCTATGAAAAATGCCTCATTCACCATCCTTCAATGGAAGACACGGTATCGCAAATCAAAAGTCTCATAAAACAGTCGACGATTGCCCCTTATTGTGAAAAAACCAGGCATGGCACGCTTCGTCATATTATCATTCGGGCAAATGACGAGGGCCAGCAACTTTTGGGTTTGGTAACCACTGGTCGAAAACATGCTGAAGTAAAAGCGTTTGCAGCCCTTTTAATGCAAAAGCTAGAGGGTGTGGTGGGTGTGGTTGAGAGCGTTAATAACAAAGCGCAAAACACCATACTGGGCGAACATTCACGGCTCCTATTGGGAAACGATTTTTTAATAGAGCAAATCCAAGGCCTAAAGTTTAAGATTTCATTGGAATCCTTTTTTCAAGTAAATCTTGCGGCAGCGTCGCTGCTTTACGATCAGGCACTTTCCTTGGCAAAAATAGATGCCAACACTCGGGTGCTCGATGCCTACTGTGGAACCGGCACACTTTCTTTGCTTTCGGCGAAGCGTGCCAAAAGTGTCATTGGCATAGAATGCGTAGAACAGGCCGTGAAGGATGCTCGCGAGAACGCGAAGCTAAATCAAATCACCAACGCCCGATTTGCCGTGGGCAGGGTGGAAGATAAAATTGAGCTATTTCGCGATATCGATGTAGCTTTGGTTAATCCGCCGAGAAAAGGACTTGATGAGCGAGTGGTTCAGGCGTTAAATGATCATGGTCCAGGTCGAGTGGTCTATATTTCCTGTAATCCTGCCACGCTTGCACGCGATGTGCTTGGCCTCAAAGATTATTCCCTCGTCAAAGTGCAGCCCGTAGATATGTTTCCTCAGACCATGCATGTGGAATCCGTAGCATTGCTTGAGAGGATATCGCAGGGCAAAAATTAGCTCGAAAAATCAAATTCAAGAGGTAGCGGTTTTCTTCGCAATATCAATGGTTCGCCCAGGCTCAAAGTTGGCTGTAAAGCATTGATAGGCTTGTTCTCGGTCAGCGCCGCCTTCGTCTGTCAATAACAATTGTTGGCAAATCTCGACCATGTCGACGATGATCCGTTCATAACGGTAATAGGCCAGCGAAGTGAGGTTAATCTCTGTCTGGCCGTAGCCTTCGTAAAAAAATTCTTCATCACGCTTACGCTTCCAAATTTCATCAATTCCGCCGCCAATGAACATAAGGTCACGCTCTTTTGGAGCAAGGAGCGGGGCGTCCCAATCCACGATGTAAATTTCGGCGGCGTCGCTTATCAAAATATTGCCGCCGTGAAAATCCGCATGACAGAGGACAAATTCCAGGGGCGCTGATTTTAGTTGCGAGGCCAATGTTTCTGCGCGAGTAATAATGTGAATGATTTCATCTCGCTTTGATTTTATGAATTGCGAAAGTTTCGCCACGACAGGGTCATGAAAGGTCTGATTTTCCAAGCTCGCCAAAAAGGTCTTCATGGTTTCGCGATAGTACCCAGTAAATGTTTCTTTATTAATTAACTTATTTAATTCTGCTGGAAGTTTGACGACATGGATTGCATGGAGCGCTCGGCCAAGTTTGCATTTTTGTTCATCTGACAACGCAATTTCAAATCCGTTTTTCCCTTCGACAAACGGGTACAAAATCATTTTGTAATCGCTGAGCTCGGCCCAGTATTTTTTCGATTTGGTTTCAAATGCAGGGATGATTTCTTGCATGCCCTGCGCCTTCAGAATGTGCGGAACGGTTACAGCGATCTCGTTGAGATTTTTACGCAATTTCAAAAAATATGCTGTTCCATCGTCGCAGACCACGCGATAGACGGCGGCGTTCGCGTCCGCGCCGAGGGGAAGGAAGGTCAACGTTGCGACCCGCAGATCGTATTCGTTTTGCAGATGTGAAATAATGAGAGCATCGGTGAGTTTGGGTTTTTCGAGCATGAAAAGCCTTCTCCTGTGTCGCCCCGCGGTCAACCCCGCGGTCAAGCCGGCGTTGTTGCATAACCCCAGATTATTAGAACTACTACTCCTCTCCCGCTTGCGGGGGAGGCTAGGGAGGGGGTGGAGATACGCAGCAAACCGGGGTAGCGACCATATTTTATCAAAACACAAACGATCTTATGACTTTTTTATGCAAATGTCGTCGTGTCTCCACCCCCCTCCCAGCCTCCCCCGCAAGCGGGAGAGGAGTAGTAGTTCTAATAATCTGGGGTTATGCAACAACGCCAGTTAAGCCGCGGGACGACAATCTACGTACACTAATCTTTCCACCAACGAACAGTTCCTACCCCATGTTCCGGCGAGTAAACTTCCCCCATCTTCGGGGTAATCAAATCCACATTGCTGCTCTTAGCTGCGTTAAAAATTCGCTCAGCCGGTTCGTCCCAAGGATGAAAGGCCAGATCGTAGGCGCCCCAATGTACCGGAAAAAGGTATTTTCCTCGCACATCTAAGTGAGCTTTGACGCCGTCTTCTGGTTTCATGTGTACATGCGGCCATGCATGGTCGTAGGCGCCATTTTCGATGAAGGTGAGATCAAAGGGCCCGAGCCGCTCGCCGATTTCTTTGAAGTGGCTGTTGTATCCGCCATCGCCAGAATAAAATACTTTTTTGTGAGGCCCCACCAGCGACCAAGAGCCCCACAAGGTCTTGTTGCGGTCATTCAAGCTTCGGCCTGAAAAATGTTGTGATGGCGTGAGGTGTACTGACACATCGCCAACTTTGGTGTGCTCCCATGTATCGAGTTCAATAATTCTCTCTTCAGGAATGCCCCATCCCGCCAAATGTGCACCCACTCCTAAGGGCACAATAAACTTGGTGCTTCGGGATTTAAAAAATAAAACGGTGCTCATTTCTAAATGGTCATAATGGTCATGAGAAATCACCACCGCATCGATCGAAGGTAAATCTTCACGGGCTAAAGGTGAGGGGGAAAAACGTTTCACGATCAAAGGCGACGGAGATGCATGATGGAACACGGGGTCAATGAGAAATCTTTGGCCGTCGAGCTCTAACAAAATCATGGAGTGGCCGAGCCAAACAAATCGCAGCGATTCCACGGCGCTAAAATCTTTGGCACTCACCTGGCCGCGGGGCAGGGGCTTTTTGGGCAATCGTGAGTCGGAAAAGAAAAATGACATCAGTCGAGAAAACGTCATGGGATTTTCAAACGACCAGTTGGCTAACAAAACAAATTTGGCTTTGGACTTTGAGTAATTGGCCGACGCCTCGACGCGCTCAAGCCTTTTACCGGTGGCTAAAGACCCCATGCTGCCTTTATCGAAGGCAAAAAAATACAGCATTAATGCGACTAGTGCGAAGGCTGCAAATATAAAAAAAATGATTTTAATCATGAACCTGCCTTAGCACTCTTCCCTAGGGAATACACTCCCTGTGGTCTTCCTCGCGAATGGCGGGGGCCCCCCAAACTTATAGCTTATTCGTGAATGCGAACCCAATTGGGACGAAAATTTTTCGGTAGAAATCCTCTTTCTTGGGCCTCAGTAACCAATTTGTCGAGGTCATCTAACAATGCTTCATTATCCTTTTCTTCGAATTCATCAGCATAAGCAACAAAAGTATCCAAATTTTTGAAGCAACCAGAAAATACGGCGTTCTTAAATGACTCAAAATTTTTCCCTCGGATCGTGTTCACGGTAATGGATTCAAGCATGGTACCGTGGTTTTTATAGGCATCCATTAAACTGTCCATTAAAGTGTCAAAATCTTTGTCTTCTGAGTCGTATCGATAGTCAAAATCGACTGCCTTAAGATCTTTCCCGAGGTCGCTCCGAAGGTATTCATTGAAAATTGTATATAGACCAACGGATTTTTGGGATTTCCCCCACAAAGGCAACTCAATCGCCTTCATGCGCAGTCCCTTTTTTTTGATTTCCTGAATAAGTAGGGTGGGTAGATTGTAGGATTCATTACCTAAAAAATCATTTAATATAAGTTCTTCAAGGTGGTTTAACGCGCCCTTTTCGATTTTTTTAAATATTTTCATTATTCCATTTGTTCCAGAGCCATTAAAGGCGTTAATCGTTAAGCTCAGAACTTTGATTTTGTTATCGTCTATGAAATCTAGGAAGATATCTAGATCATCATTTTTGATTTTGTAGCCGTCAAAAATAAATGAGTTTGCTTGCTGAAGATAGCCATCGCTGAATATGTACATAAAAGAAAAAATAGAATTGTGCTTTGTAAGGTTAATTATTTTTCCATCAACCATTAGGTTTTCTATACTGACTGATTCATTTTTATTTAACTCGTCAGATAATAAATTACTAGAAAGATCAACCATCTCATAATAAATATAAGTATCTAAATCAGATGTTAAATTTGTCATTAGTTCATTTAATTTATTAATATCGTTATTAAATTTACTCTTTTCATCTATTTTGAATTTCTTGTTAAATTTTTTATCTGCCGATTCGTTTTTTCGCTTATTGTTATCCATGGCCACGGCGGCAGGAGAAAGAACGGAGATTAGCAACAATAAAACACTTAATTTTTTCATGATAAATACCTAAAATCATTAAATAATATGAGGAGATTATATATTATTTTTAGCTTTAGTCAACGGCGATATGGCCTATTCCACAGAGAGTATCGTTTACATCACATTGAGGGATAATATCTAGATCACGCTGTCTCTGATTTAAATCGAAAATCGCATGATCGGTGGCAGTATTAGGAAGGCAGCCGCACAGTTGGCTTGCGCAGCAGGAGCACTCTACGGCGGATTCCAAAGCGGCAATCGCAGCTAAGCCGGCTACGGAACAATCCGATAGCCCTTCGCAGGCATCCGAGAGTACAGTTTGCTCATTGCATTCACCAGTGCACAGCGTCGCATCGCAAGTGAAGGCGGGCTCGATCCCCTCGTTGTTCATGCAGGCATAGGCATCACAGATGGCTTCGCAATCGGTTCCAAGCGGCACGGTCATGCCGACGTTATAGAGGGGGCAACCGTTGGCGCCGGGTGCGTCGGGTATGCACGGTGAGGTGGGGGGCAAGGTACTGACATCCGGACCAAATGCCGCCGACCATACCAAGCTATCTTCCAAAGTGCATTCTTCTGATGGATTTTGCAGCGCGGTGCCGACTTGATAAAGCCCCTCGAAGGTTGGACAGGAGCATTCGACGATGCCCTCGGTGGAAGTTCTCTGACAAGGCGCGGTCATGCAGCCCGCGTAAAGCCCTTCGCTGCAGTTGGTTTGTCCAAGTCCGTTGGTGGGCACACAATCAAAACTAAATGTCGATATGAGTTCGGCATTAGGTATAAACGTGTTTCTATTAATAGCCTCACAAACGGGTGCTTTGTTGACGTTAGCGGAGCCTGAACAGGCGCTGCCGTCGGCGCCGCAAACTTCAATGGTTTTTTGATAAATTTTGTAATTGAGAATGGCGTTAATATCGACGAAATAAGCACCCCAGGCAATTTCAAAACACTTGCAGTTCGCAAACTTGCCGTCGTCGGTTAGCCTACAGGACAGGTCGGTTGCTCCATCGCTTGGGCCCGAATAGTAGCAAACGGCGTAAGGTCCACCTTTGCACCAAACGAAATTAGTTGCCTCGAGCAAAACATTGGCAAAAGCAGGCAGTGCCTCACAGTTAGCGTCGCCAGGGTTGCATTCGCAATCCGAACCGGTGCAGCCTTCTAAGAGATGCGTTGTCGCGTGAGTTGGGTCGGTCCAAAACTTATAGGAATTGGGAACAAAGTGAACATAAGGCGACCGATCTCTGTTGGATCCACCGCCGCCGCCAGCCCCGTAAGATGGCGTCAGGGGAATGTCTGGGGTGGCTGGTGAAACTTCAGTTGGTTCTGGCAAAATTGGAGCATCGCTTATTTTATTATTTTGATAATTATTTTCGTCGGTATTTTTGCAGCCAAATGTACTCACGATTACCATTGCCAGTATAAATATAAAATTATGCATAACTCCCCCATCAATAACCTTTATTTATATTAACCATTTTTAAGGATCGATGATCTTCTATTTGGGAAATATTTTTATCATGGAGAGAAATTGCTCTTTTAAGTTTTACGAATTTTTGATCAGATAGAGTGGTGCTACATTTTCGTTTTCGAGTTTATCTTTGTTTTCTAAACTTGATCCAGGCATAACAAATGCCATTAAAGAGGCATCTTTTTCGGCTATTCGTTTTTGCTTCGCCTCAAGCTTTTCTTGTTTTTGTCTTTCTTTGATAGCGCGATATTGAACCTTTCGTTGCTCCTTGGCTCTTTCCTTGAATTCTTGATAGCGGGGATCGGCATCGCGCTTGGCTTTGGCCTTTTGATAGGCCTCTTTTTTAATATCGCGAAGGAATTCTTTATTTGTCATGACGCACTTGTGCCTCAATTTTTTGAAATGAGATTAAAAAAAGCCATGAGCCCCATAGCAACATTTTCAACAATAGTCACGGTGCTAAGCGGAACGTTTAAATTAGTACCGAGACATGCACATTTGACATTCATGCCGCTTCTTAAACTTCTAATTACGCCGATGAGGCCGATAACCATGAGACCCAGCGTCACGGAATTGGTAATAAGCGGTGCCAGGTTGCTGAGGAACAATAACCCGAGGCTAAGTTCCATAAACGGGTAAACAAGCGCATAAGGCCGGCAATGTTTCGCGATGACATCGTACATTTGAAAACCATCGGCAAAACCAGAAATATTAAATAATTTGAGCATTGCTAATAGGCATAAAAAAAAGCCCATCATGGCATTAGACAATTCTAAAGGAACCGCCAAGGACATCAAAAATGCGACACCCGCCACGACGATTAGGGGAAAATAGCGTTTAAGTTTTTCTATCATTTTAATAATATATCGAAACAGAAGGAAAATTCGAAGACGCTATTCTTGCATTAACATAAATTATTTCATAAAGCTTTCTGCCTGTTTAAGGTGGACATTTCATGAGCATTGCTAAACAATTTTCGATCGCAATTTTTGGCGCCTGCGCCTTGGCATCTGCATCCTATGGAGATGAAGTAAGCGTGGTTGCCCGGTTTGATCTGAACCGCTACTTGGGCGAATGGCATGAAATTGCTCGCCTGCCCATGAAACATCAAGAAGGCTGTCTAAAATCGAAAGCTGAATATTCCAAAAGCGGCGACGGAAGTCTTACGATAAAAAATTCCTGCACACTTGAGGGTGGCGGCACAAAGACATCGATAGGGATTGGCCGCATACCCGACCCTAAAAATGGCGCAAAGCTTGAAGTCAACTTTGTTCCCAAGTGGCTGCGCTGGCTCGGTGTGGGCTGGGGAAATTATTGGGTAATAGAAATTGGTACCGATTATCAATATGCCGTCGTAAGCGAACCTAAAAAGGAATTTTTATGGGTTTTGTCGCGAAATCCAAAAATGAGTAAACTCGAGTTGGATAGCATCACGAATCGCTTAAAGGCCAAAGGTTTTGACTTAACAAAGCTTATTGTCACTGGCGACATTGAAAGCGTTATCGAAAAATAAAGTATACCGCCCCTACCAAGCATAAGAACGCCCACAAGAAATCCAGCTTGATGGGCGTGTTCATATAATAGATGGCAAAGGGCACAAATACCGAAAGTGACACCACTTCCTGAATCACTTTGAGCTGCGGCAGCGTCATGGCTTCGATACCGATTCGATTGGCCGGCACCTGCAAACAATAGTGAACTACTCGCCCCTAAAGTGGCCGAGCTTCTAAACTAAGCAGCCAAAGGCACTTGGTCTATCATTTTTGACGCCTCACAGCCCATTGCTGAAAAGATTTTCGTCTTCCCAGTCTTACGTAGGCTCCGCGCCCTGTGTCCGCCCGCATGCAAAACGCCACGTTTGGACAACTCCGTTCCAGAGTCTTTGATTAACTTGATTGCTCGTTTTTTGATGACCAGCGACGCATTGTGATCCGCGTTGTCAGCATGCCCGCAACTTTGGCAAACAAACTCGCCTTGAGTTTGACGGTTGTCGGGATGAGTGTGGCTGCAATCTGCACACTCCTGACTGGTATGATGGGCTTCTATCTTAAAAAATGCCTTGCCGGCGCGTTTCGCTTTGTATTTGCAAAAATCCTCGATCAGACCCCAGCCCTTATCTAAAATCGCCCCGTTGAGCCCGGCTTTGGCCGCAGAACCATTTTTTACATATTTGCCAGACTCATCGGTTTTGGCTTTCGGGGCTTTGGTCATCTGCTTCGTTTTTAAATCTTCGAATATGATTATTTTCGTAGCATCGTCGGAAACTATTTTATGACTGGTCTGATGGGCAAATTCGTTTCTGATATTGGCGATCTTTTGGTGTTTTTTGCTTATTCGGTGCTTGGTCTTATTACGCTGCGTCGAGCCCTTGATTTGACGACCGAGTTTTTTCTGTAAAGTCTTTATCGAAATCGTCGCTTGTTTCTTATGTGATTTTTGCGCTTCAGTAAAATCGCATTGGTTATCGCCAGTCTGCACCGGGATAACCACACCGCGATCCACGCCCACAGTTATTTTATGGAGTTCCTCAGTGCTCATGCCTGATAGATATCGGAGATTGGCCTCTTGCGTCTTCGCGTCGCGTTCTGCTCGGCCATCTTCATAACAAAAAGATACAGTATAATTTCCGTTTTTTTGTTTGATGCGCAGTGATTTTGGTGCAGTAAACTTTCGGTGAATTTTTATATCTAAATAGCCTATATTATTCCTCTTCGAGCCAATAAATAGCCTGGTTTTACCGCCTAATCCCACATCAAATCTAAATAACTCCGACGTCAGCCAAATCGAGCCTCCATCGTGCTTTTTCTTCTTTTGCGGCGCGCCGCAGTCGCCGTGCAAAAAAGAAGACATGGTCTCGCGCCAAGTGCACATGGTGTTGCGCATTATTTGGCTTGGACAATCGCCCAACCAGGGCGACAGTTCGGGATTTTTGAACTGCGAATAGCTTTGATCGATGGGTGGAAAAACATGGATCGGCAAAAACTTCTGCTTGAACTTATAAAAATAGGCGTTTTCTTCGCACTTGGCATTCCATATAAATCGTGCACAACCCATCCACTGGCTGAGCGTTTGCTTTTGCTCAGGGGTGGGGTTTGCTCGTAATTTTATGCCGGTTAACGCCATTTTTTTTCCTTGCTACTTTCTGAGTTTAAAAATAATCGATAAGCAATACAAGCGTATGGTAAGAAAATTTACCTGGCGCCTAGAAGAACCACCAAAAAAATTAAGAACTCAGGCGCAAGCGTCTGCGCTCCCTAACCCGCCCTTAAAAGAGCGGGATTGCGCGAGCGATTTGTTCAAAAAAGGCGATGGACCAGCTGACCATCACCGCTACAAACCAGGCGCTGCCCTTGAGGGTTTTTAAGTGCCCATACCACGCGAAAGTCATGAAGAGATTAGAAAGCATCAGCAAAAATACTGACATGACTACGTTCATGGTTACACCACCACCTAATTCGATGACCTTTCTAACTGCCAGTAAGGAAATTTAGGGCGGCAACCTTTAAGCTCTACGCCATCTAAGAAAAACGTATTTTTGGAGGCTGGGGTGATTATCAAGGGCCTTTCGGTTCCATCACCTTCTATTATTCTCCAATAGATATACTCACTTTCTTTGCAGTCGCGAACTACCGCTCGTGCCGGCTTATAAAGCCAGCAATAATATTCTTTGGGAATATAAGTTAGGCATTGCCCAGATTTTAGGTTGATGATTTTGGCGTAATCGCTCGTTCCCTCAAATTTCCAATCTGTTCCGACGGCGTCCTTAGCGTCCATTTCTAATTCTCCGCTGATGGAAGCTTGAGATAGGCAAAGAGAAAATCTCATTAATGTGTTTTTAATTTTATAAGATTCCCCTTCTTTAAAAAGTGGCTTTGTCGCAAGCAAAAATGATTCGCTAAGTAAAAAAAATACCAAAGTTAATCGCAATTGGCGTTTCATAGCCTCTCCTTTTCGAAACTATGGTATTTTCGCCCTATTTATTTCGACGTTGTCATTTAATAGCAGCTGGTTACGAATAGGCCCCTCCCCAAAAGCGTTCAGGCTAGCAGATGGAGAATCAATGAAACCCGAGCATATTTTATCTCAGCCTTTCACTTTACCAAACGGAGCCGTTCTCAAAAATCGCCTGGTCAAATCGGCCATGAGCGAAGCGCTCGGTACCATGGATCATCGGCCGACAATGTGTTTGGAAAAACTTTATGGGCGCTGGGCAGATGGCGGGATAGGTTTATCCATAACCGGCAATGTTATGATCGACCATAAAGCCTTGGGAGAGCCAAATAACGTCGTGATTCAAGATGAAAGCGATTTAGAGCTGCTAAGATCTTGGGCCCAAGCGGGATCTCGGGAAAATACCCAAACTTGGATGCAAATCAATCATCCGGGAAAACAAGCGCCCCGTGGACTTAACAAGGAGACCGTCTCGCCGTCGGCTGTGCCTTTCCGTAAAGATCTGGCGCGGTTTTTTGCCACACCTCGCGAGCTTACACCTGAGGAGATTCTCGACATTATTGGTCGATTTGGCCGTACCGCCAAAATTGCGAAAGCAGCGGGATTTAGCGGCGTACAAATCCACGGTGCCCATGGCTATTTGGTGAGTCAATTTTTATCGCCGCATCACAATCAAAGAACTGACGATTGGGGCGGCGATGCAAAAAACCGGCGCCGTTTTATGCTTGAGGTTTTTTTGGAAATCCGAAGGCAGGTGGGTAAAGAATTTCCCGTCGGTATAAAATTGAACTCTGCAGATTTTCAACGCGGTGGATTTGCCGAAGACGAATCCATCGAAGCGATGAAAGCTTTAGAAGATGCTGGCATTGACCTCGTAGAAATATCGGGTGGTACCTATGAGGTTCCCATGATGACAGGGGCAGCGGCACCTCGAGAGAGCACCATCAAACGGGAAGCCTATTTCATGGAATTTGCCGAAAAAGCCCGTGCCGCCCTTCGAGTTCCTTTAATGGTTACCGGTGGGTTTCGCACAGCTCCCGGTATGGCCAACGCCATTTTATCCGGCGCTGTCGATCTGGTTGGGCTAGCCCGCCCTTTGGCGGTTGAACCGGATTTGCCGATGCGCCTGCTTCAAGGACTGCCGGCAAAACATACATTAAAGCCGATTTCTACGGGAATTAATGCCATCGATAACTCAGGCTACATGGAAATTTTTTGGTATACCCGCCAACTCCACAGGATGGGGCAGGGCGACGATCCTAAACCGAATGATCCGGCATTTCGAGCCTTTGTGGCGTCGCTGTTTGATGGTGGTTGGAAATTGTTTAAGAAGCGTCGAATGCGGGCTTAGAGAATTGGAAACTATTGTTTGACTGGTCATACCTGTGTCGTACGGTGGCTTTGACCGGCCTTGCTGCTGGTCAGGTTGCCCTCTCCCCAACCCTCTCCCAACTGGCGTTATTGCATCATCGAATCTTTTCAGTGGGAGAGGGGGAAAATCTTGGAAATCCCACTCTTGCCCCTCGGCCGCGAAAACATTCTTATTGCATCATCGAATCTTTTCATACCTGTGTCGTATGGTGCCTTTGACCGGCCTTGCTGCTGGTCAGGTTGACCTCTCCCCAACCCTCTCCCAACTGGCGTTATTGCATCATCGAATCTTTTCAGTGGGAGAGGGGGAAAATCTTGGAAATCCCACTCATACCCCTCGCCCGTGAAAACATTCTTATTGCATCATCGAATCTTTTCATGTGGGAGAGGGGAAAATCTTGGAAATCCCCCTCTTACTCCCTCGCCCGTGAAAACATTCTTATTGCATCATCGAATCTTTTCATGTGGGAGAGGGGAAAATCTTGGAAATCCCCCTCTTACTCCCTCGCCCGTGAAAACATTCTTATTGCATCATCGAATCTTTTCATGTGGGAGAGGGGGAAAACCTTGGAAATCCCACTCATATCCCTCGCCCGCGAAAACATTCTTTATTGCGTCATCGAATTTTTTCATGTGGGAGAGGGGAAAACCTTGGAAATCCCCTTCTTACCCCCTCGCCCGCGAAAACATTTATTTTTTGTCGACGTTGCTTGCGGGAGAGGGTTGGGGAGAGGGCAGCCAAGCATTTATATTTATGCAACAACGCCCCATTAGTTAATAATTACTCGAGATGCAGCATTATGTGCCTCAAGCTCAGGAATCTCCCGTGCTTCGCGGCGCGAGTCGGCGTAATGCAATATTTCTTCTACCTGGCCCCGATCCAGCCCCAATTTGGCAAGCTCGCCCGCCATTTTCTCTGGTTCGACGGCGTAATTGCTCACCAGTGCCATGATTACCGAGAAAGAACCGCCGCCAGAGCCAAGATGGGTAATCACTTGAGCATTTTCGATTTTTTGCTCGTCGCGGTACAAGTGGCCAACGGTGGGAAAACCATCATAAACAACAGCACGTCGCCCCACCCAGCGTTTGGCGACATTTTTTTCAACGAGGGCATGTAAATCGTCATACCCTAACGTTTGCCCTTTAACGTCCCGCCCCAAGGCTAAGGACACCACATCAGGGAGCACGTCGTTAAACATGTTGAGCTGAAGCAGATTTTTCTCACGAGCAAAGTCATCGTCAAGGGTTGGGACCACATCTCCATAAAAAGCCTTAGTACCTGCTCCACCTAAGAATAATTTTCCTTCGCGAAGGCGGGCCTGCCATGCGAGCACGGTACCGGGGCGATGAACTTCCATGTAGTGATTAAAGTCCCGATAAGTTTCTACGCCATCCTCGGGTAGAGGTACCTCGAGACTCAAAGATGCTCCGGCGAATCCGGCATACGCAGGTTCAGCGAATCCAAGTTTGCGGATGGTCCCAACCGATTCTCCCGGAGCGAACACGTAGGTCGTTTTGTTCATCTCGTCGCCAATGGTTTTTGTACCGTCGGCGAATACAAGGCTTTCGACGCTATTATTGGTAAAATTCACTCCTGTGACTTGCTTGTTGTAGAGGATACTAAAACGCGGCTTCTCCACGCCTTCTTTGGTTTTATAGGTGCCCATGGATTTTTCTAAATAGGCGACCAGCTGCGGCAAAAAGCGTTGTGTGTCGAGGCATCCGCCAGGACGCCATACCGCACTGCTATCATCCTTCCATGTGCGTGACCCGCGAACACCTTCGGAGTGAGCGGCGCAAAAATGGGCGAGACTACCGTCGCGCGCTTCGACTTCATCAGGGGTTAGTATTTGGCTGCGCTTGTACCCCAAATTGGTATATGTTTTGACCATTCCCTGGGCATGGGCGTTCGCATTGCTCATACTGTAGATGAGGTCAATTCGATAACCATTAAATCGCTCCTGAGCATGGACGCCGTCATTTTCACAGCAAGGATTAAAATTGGCTTCTTCAAGGATTTTGCGCAAATCCTCCGGACCTTCGCTACGTAAGCGCTTCCATGCCGCCATGCCAGCATGGCCGAGAGCGAGCAGCAGACTTTCTCGTTTTTCATAGGCCTTATTATCCTTGCCATCCATAATAACTTGTTGAATAAATCGCTGAGCGCTTTCGGAGTCATTCACGCCGGGCACATCGGACACCTTTATGCCGCCTGGCTCATTGAAAGGGATTGCTAATTTTTCGCCGAGCTGCGCGCCACGCGGCACTACCGATGCGATTTCGTCATCGGTATGACTATTCCAAATATTGGCCGCCGTGGTTTGATGAATATTGTCATTTTTTTCATAGATGGTGATGTTGATGGTTTCGCCTTGCTCCACGGCCCTAAGGTGCGTAAGCAATGCCGTCATCAGCCCAACATGACCGCCGCCGACGATGACCAAGCTACGATGAGTTTGTTCGGTATTTGTTCGCATAGTAAACCAAAATGTTATCAAACAAATTGCTACAATGAGAGAATAAAAATACCGATGTCGAAACATAGTTTATACCCGTGAAATTTTTACGAATATCGACTCGCATAACAGGTCAGCGTTGGCAAGGTCCAGCCATCAATAGGAGCTTTTTGGCCTCGTGTAGTTGCTAAATTGGATTTAGAGTTTAAGTATCTCAAATGAAAACAATTTGCGTATTTTGTTCGGCGAATGAACTTCATGAAGAATATTCAACGCCCGCGAAAAAACTGGCTGAATTAATTGCGGCATCGAACTATGACCTACTGTGGGGCGGCACAGACACGGGGCTAATGCGCGTCGTGGCGAGAACTGCTCAACAAAATGGTGCAAGGGTTATTGGTATTTCCACCGAGCTGTTCCGGCATAAGGCCATGAAAGAAGCCGACGAGATGATTTTTACAAAAAATCTCGCCGATCGAAAGCAACTGATGCTTATGCGCTCTGATGCCATCGTGGTTTTGGTGGGTGGCACAGGGACTCTGGATGAAATCACCGAGATTCTGGAGTTAAAAAAGCACGGCGTGCACAATAAACCAATTATTTTTCTTAATACGAATGATTTCTATGCGGGGCTAAAAAGTCAGTTTCAAATTTTTGCCAAAGAGGGGTTTTTGAATCGGTCAATCAATGAGTTGGTCTATTTTTGTGACCATCCCGAGGAAGTGATTAGTTTGTTGAAAAGTGAAGAAGTGGGCGCTCTAGGTTTTGTCCCTATGACGGGAAACAGAATCAATTTAGATACAATGCATCAATGATGCTAGCTTCAACCGGTTGATCCGTTTCGATTTCAAAAAAATACAACAATTGCCAAGCTTGAGTTCTCTTCGCCTGCGGACTATCGACAACGTCCCACGGTGGATAAACTCGCAGCGCGCGCTTTCCGCCACGGCCATTCCTTGACACGATATCCTTTGATTGAAGCACTGCTTTTGGAAAAACGAACTGGCCGAAATGTTGAGTAGTGCGAACACTGATAACAAATAGGTCTACGGGATCTTCCATATCGTGTGGCATGATGGGGCCATTTCCAATTCGCTTCCACAACGTAACAAATTGTCCGATTTTAGTTGGTGTGATCTTTGCTACGCGGAATGTGATGCGTCGATTATTTAGCTCGAAAACAAAAGCACCATACGCTTCACTTTCAGCCTCCTTTTTAATATTGGTGCATATCAATCCATGCGGCTCGTAGACGAGCTTTTGCGCGGCGAGAAGATCTGGATGAATTGGAAGGGAAGATTTTTTCATACCGATATATCAGCTAATGTTTGCTCAAGAAAAATCCAATTGCCAAAAGTAGCCAGCTAATCATGAAAAGAGTTCCACCGAACGGTGTAACTTTGGTAGCCCAGGACCAGCCTAAAAATGTCTTGGCGTAAATACCGCCGCAAAAGAACGTAATTCCCAAAACAATCGTCGTACCGGCGACTGCCCAAACCCAATGGGGCGTCATCCTATGGCCAAACAGAGCGGCAAGAAGAAGCAAAGAATGAATCATGTGGTAAAGCGTGGCCGTTTTAAAACTCTCCAGCATCTGCGGCGCGTCTTTGGCGTGGGCCTTAAGCCAATGTGCTCCGATAGCGTCGATTGCAACACCAATAAAGCCAAATATGCCGGAAATAACGCCAAAAATAGTCATAGCTTACTCATATTTTCGACCACGTCGCAAAATCGGTCGATTTCACCTTCGGTATTATAATAATGCACCGATGCTCGACAAACGGAATCAAGCTTTCGTGAATCCATGTCGAGCATGGTGTAGCGTTTCATGGAGACCGAGGTATTGATCTTTTCTGCTCGCAGCGTTTTTAGAACTTCAAAAGGGTCTTTTCCATTGAGTTGAAACGAAACAATGCCGCATTTTTTTGCGCCAAGATCACGAATCTGAATTCCTGGAATAGAAGCGAGTTTCACGCGAAGAATATTAGCCAGGTAAATCACTCGACTCTGAATTACGTCTAAGCCCCAAGATAATGCGTAATCGATTGCTACACCCAAAGCGATTTTGGCCGCACAATTCGTCTCCCACTGTTCAAATCTCTGGGCACCTTTCGAGATGTTAAACTCATTTTTAGATTTCCATTCGGCAGCCTGCAAATCTAGGAAAGGGGGCTCCAAGCGTTCGCAAACTTCGTCTCGTACATAGAGAATTCCGGTGCCCCGGGGCCCTCTCATGTATTTCCGACCGGTGAATGAAAGAAAGTCACAGTGAAGCTTTTTCACGTCGAGAGAAAGTTGTCCGGCAGCCTGGCAGGAATCGAGGAGAAAAAGAATTTTTGCATCTTTGGCAATCTCCCCAATTTCTTCTGCAGGATTTACTAACCCCCCATTGGTCGGAATGTGGGTGATCGCAATTAGTTTTACTTTCTTATCAATTCTATTTTTTAAATGCTGCAATGAGATTTGGCCGTTTTCATCATTGGGAATCACTTCAACTTTTACGCCAGTTTTACGGGAAACTTGAAGGAATGCTAAATAGTTACTCTCATATTCGTTCATACCAGTGAGGATGACGTCACCTGCCTGAAACGGGATCGAATAAAAGGCCATGTCCCAGCCACGGGTAGCGCTTTCAACAAAAGCGATTTCGGAAGGTTGGCAATTCAAAAGTTTGGCCGAAGCTAAATAAATATTTCCAAGCGTCTGTACCTCTTGTTCTGCAGCCTCATAGCCACCCATTTTGGCTTCTAATTGAGTGTATTCAATGATGCTTTCTATCACGGGTTTGGGCATTAAAGCTGCCCCCGCGTTATTAAAATGGAGAACTTCACTGCATCCAGGGGTTTCTGCTCTCGCTTGATCTAAATTAAAGTTGGACTTGTTCATAAATTCAAGGCTAGCAAGATGCAGCCTGAGCGCAAGAGAGCCAAATGGATGGGCAACGACGTATTAGGGGTATGTACTACTAACGAGATTATCTATGAAAATTCGCCACTTACCTTGTATATTAGTTATCGGTTTAGCGCTCTCAACTGTTGCGTCGGAAAATCGATCTGCAGACGGCATCAATCTTTCCTGGTTTGATCAAAAGCAGGTGGACGCTTATGACGGCAAATGCGTCAAAGAAGGGCTAAAGCTCCAATGCCATATTCGCGGACTGTTTCACATGCTCACACAATACGAAAAATTAATAGGCCAACTCATTCAACTGGATGAGGATGGCAAGTCTAAGGATATTCAGCAATTGGTAAAGCAGGTTTGCCCATTTGCCGTGAGAGATTTTCCGAAGTTACAGGATGACGCAACGGGTGAATACAAAAAGGTTCTAGATTTAGTATTCATTGCTCGCGCAGGAACCTGTCATCTCGCCAAAGAATTGGCTAAAGAAAAAGATGGCGATACTATGCCTTCTCTCAAAAAACTGCGTGTAGATATGGGTGACCTGGCCAAGTATTTCGGAGAGTTGAATCTGTTGTATCCCAATTTTCATGTGGATCCATTGCCCCGACCAAAACCGTTCCTCACCCGCCTATGGGAGATGCTAGGAAGAGGATAAATTAATTTCGACGATTCAAAGATTTGGCGTTCTTGGACAGGAGCGCCAAATCTTTGAGTTCCTTTCGGTCCCTCTCTTTGCCAATTATTATTGTTTAAGAATGCCCTGTGCCTTTTTGATAAGCGTCAATAATTCTACTTCAAGGGCATTTTCTTCGTTCATAATGCTTGTCGCTTCCGCTTCGATTGCCTCGAGATTCGCTCTTCCACAAAAAGGACTCCCGCGCAGAACTTCAGCAAATCCACTGGCGATGAGGGCAACACGAAAATCGTGGGGCATAGCTTCACGAGTTGAATAATCGCTTTGGCTCAAATAATCGTAATCTTTTTCAACCACTTCATCATTTGCTTGTGGGTTTTTAAAGCGAAGCCTAACCATCGCCATGCCATTTTGAGGAGCACCATTCAGTTTTACCTCATAAAGTGCGGTTACTCGATGACCTGGTCCGAGTTCTCCGGCATCTACTTCGTCGTTTCGAAAATCATCATCAGCAATGTCGCGATTTTCGAAACCCAAGATGCGGTAACTGACAACTTTTTGCGGATCAAAATCAACCTGGATCTTTAAATCCTTTGCTATCACATCGAGCGTGCCTGTGACCTCTGCTTGAAACACGCGTTTGGCTTCGGTTATTGAATCTACATAATAGTAATTGCCGTTGCCTTTATCTGCGAGCTTTTCCATCATGTCATCTCGATAATTGCCCATGCCAAACCCAGCGGTCGTGAGATAAATGCCTCTTTTTGCTTTGTCCGCGATCATAGCGAGAATTTCTTCGGGGGATGTGCTGCCAACATTTGCATCGCCATCGGAGAGCACGACAATTCGGGTAATGCTATCGGCGCTAAGAGCTTTTACAGCTTCGCCATACGCGAGATTGATTCCTGCGCCCATTGCCGTGGCGCCTTCAGCTTGTAGGCTGTAAATGCCATCCAAAATAGCGGCGCGATCGGTCATGGAAGTAAGAGGCAAGACAACCTTGCTCGAACTTGCGTAGGTGACGATGGCGATTTTGTCTTCGGGATTCAAGCTGTTAACCAACGCTTCCATGGCACTTTTTGCCAAATCTAAGCGCGTAGGACCCTGCATCGATCCAGAAACGTCAGTTAAGAAAATCAAATTGACCTTCTTTCTCATGGCATTGGTGAGTTCTTTGCCCTTAATGCCTACACGCAAAATCGTGGCGTCTTCGGCAAACGGTGATGGCGCGGAATCAAGTGTGACACTAAAAATGTCGCCTTCTTGAGGCTGAGGATAATTGTAAGGAAAATAATTTAAGAACTCTTCGATTCTGACTTGTGTGGGTTCAGGGAGAGATCCGGTATTGAGCGTCGCATGCGCTAGCGTGAAGCTCCCCGTATCCACATCGGCGGCAAAGGTAGAGAGGCGATCGGTGTCGGTGTTGACCCATCCATTTATATTATTGTGCGGTGTGTCGCTAGGTTCGCCATTTGCTCCTGCTGTCGGCGGAAGGGATGGCCCAATGGGTGGGAGCGATGGCCCGCTGGGAGCTCCCGTGGGGGGCGCGATATCAGCTGCCTCCGGTGCAGCTTTCATGGTGTTGTCGGTTAGCGATATGTCAGATTTTTTCGGTTTGGCGTCGTTGATATCGTGGCAAGCGATACCAAAAAACAATAACAGTAAGCACGTTAAAATTAAGCGCATGTGTTCACCCCTGAGACTTAAAAAAAATATCACAAGAGGTTTGGCGAGATCAAAAGCAAAAGCGAACAGCGATGTTTACCGTCGCATGGACCCAAAAATAAACCAACCCGGGGCTAGCGACCCGGGCGGCAATAGTTTTCATATATATTTCATTCATGCATTAATAATTTTCCAGGACTTTGTGCACCTTTTGGCCGAACTTTGCTGCTTCCGGCGCTCGAGGCCACCTAAATTGAGGTGGTCCCATTTCCTTCGGCAAATTGCAAAGTTCTCCATCATGTGTTGCACTCAGGATCCTTTTGTTAGACAAGCTGGGCTCGCTAAGTGAATTGTGTTTATACCATGGTGCATTATAAATCAATATCTGGTAAAAAATGTTTTTTAAAAACATGAAGTAAATTAATTCGGCTTCAAAAATATGAATATGGATTTCTAATGGTGAGGGTATGAGTTTACGAAAACAATTTAGTGAAGAAGAAATCAAGGGGATTGGCCTTCGTTTGAAATGTTGTCGAGTATTGACCGGGCTAACTCAAGAGGAATTTGCCGCGCGATACAATTTTCCCTACACCACCATTCGTAATTGGGAGTTCGGTCGCGTGATTCCGCGCCGAGAGGGTATTTTAAAATTCATTGAAGCCCTGCGAGATTTTAATATTTTCGTCGAATGCGATTGGATACTTTTAGGCCATGGTGCTGGGCCATCTTATAATGTAAACGACTCTGAAATCGGCGTTATCCCGAGTAATATCGAGACATTTAAGGCAAAAATTGACGTGGACGGCGCCAATCCCGTGGTGGCTTTGGTTACCGATAACATGATGATGCCCTGGTTTGGCAATGGCGATTTAATCGGCGGAACGTTTATCGAGGCTAAAGATCTTCATAAACTTCTCGAAAGTAAAGCGGATTGTGACTCCTATCCCGTAATGGTGCGGCTTACCAATGGCACTTATGCGCCGCGCTGGCCCAAGCTTTTAGGGGACAAGTTAGTATTTGCCAATCAATATACTCACCTCGAAGAGCTGAACCCCGTATCAGTGGCTCTTATCAGGTGGCATGAAGTGAAATATCCTCGGTCGTGATATCGCAACTTACGTAATATGTGTTTTCGCCAAGGATTGCCGTAACTGGTCTCATGAATTCACTCCACAGCTCACCATCGGGAATGTTTCCACTGCGGAAACATGGAAAAGCCAACCGTTGTTTGATCCTGTCTAATATCACCGGGGAAGCTTTTTCACCTTGAATACTATCAATTAAATCGTCAAAATCTTGTTTCTCGGCGACATGTAAGTATATTTTCTCTCGTCTTCTCTCTGATTCTAACTCAAACATGCTCAAATCATTGTTAGTAACCAAACGTGTGATTTCAAATTTGGCGAGCATCTGGGTAAAAAAATCGGCAAAGGTTTTATCGCAGAGCTTTGACGTATTTAGCTTTGCCTCAAAGAAATCATTGCAGTAATTAATAAAAAATCTTTTCTGCATATCTTCAATGGTGTTCTTTAACTTACTGATAAATTCTTGATCTAATTTGGGCAAAAAAGCGTCTATTACACAGTCATTATAGGCTTGATTTACGACAGCGCTGTCCGCGAAATTCGACATCAAAATTCGCTTAATGTGGGGCGGATTTAGCTTTTCCAAAAGCTCTAAACCGGTGGTTTTCTCGAGTTGGTAATCGGTAATAAGAACCGACACGAGATGGTGCGAAGCCCCACTTTGCAAAAAGGATCGGACTTTTTGTGGGGACGTGAGTGGAAAGGTATTTAGCGGAACTTTTTCCATGCAAACGGTTTTTTGATTTAGATAATGCGCGATTTCATCGGGGTCGCTAAAAGTCCTAATAATAAATTGCTTTCCCAATAATTGCTTCAGCATTTGCGAAAAATGCTTGTCGTCATCGAGCACCAGGACGGTGGTGGGGAAGAAAAAAGCTGGTATCTGTAGCATACTTATCTCCTCGGAAAACTCAATTCAAATTGAGCAAAATGCCCTTCGTCGGAGTGGCAGTGGATGCCCCCGCCATGTTCGAGCATTACCTGTTTACAAAAGGCGAGGCCTTGCCCCAAAGTCTTCTTGGTTGAAAAAAATTCGTCAAAAATGTTGGGCATATCTTTTCTCGATATGCCTGGTCCATTGTCCAAGATGAAAACTGAATACCCATCTACCCAAATCTTGATGTTTCCACCCTCGGTTCGAGCGATAGAATAGAGGGCATTTTCAATAATATTTAAAATGGCTTGAGATAGCTGTGTGGGCTCGCCGAAGATCGAAAAATTATGCGTTTTAATGACACGGATTTTGTCTCTTTGTTCGCGACTTATTGAAGGATCAGCGACCGCATTTTCGATGCAGGTGAGGATATCGGTTTCAATATGCGCCGCGGAGGTATCACCGGTAAAACAGATTTTTCCAAGCAGAACATCCACCGTTTTTGCCGTTCGTTGTCCCATGCTTTGCAACCTGCCGGGAAGGCTTTTTAGCTCGTCAATCATTTCGGAATTTATGTTTTGTTTAGAAAACCCGTTTTTATGGGCCCATTCATAACCGCCGACTAAATTAGGCAAAGTTAGCTCAAGAAACTCCGCTGACATGGTGAGCGATGACATTGATCGCGAGGCTTCATGCGCCAGTTTTCCGCCAAGTATTCGGTATCTTTGCGCATCCTGGTTTCTAAATAGTTGCAAGTAACCAATGAGCATCGCGATATGCAATGCAAGCGACCACAGGGCGGGAGTGATGGATTGATAGCTGGTTTGACTGCCACTTAAAAAATTGAGCGAAAAACCGAGAAACAGTCCCGCGCAACCGATCATCCAAGCATGCCGCTTGTTCGTCAGTAACAAGAGCACGCCAAAACATAGCACCAGGTCGAGGCCCCAAACAAAGCCAAAGCCCGACTTTAAGTACATGACAAATGAAAGACCCGTTAATGACGTTGTCAGGGTTACGTACAAAATCGGTTTAAAAAACTTATGCCCCTCGTCCCACCAAACCTCTCTAAATATCAGCGTGAAGGACAATACGGTGCTCACGATGCACAAAAATAGATGAGGGTGGTCTTCTAGTGACGAATGCGGCGGCAACAAGAAGAAAGGCACCATGTTTCCGATTAGCGCGAATATAGCAAATACTAAGCAATAGTCTGGTCGGCAGACCACCGATCCGTGTTGAAAAGATGAGGCAATTTTTGGCGGTTCGATAAATGGGCTGCGCATACGGCGGGGTTCTTTTCCATAGGTTTCGAATAGATGAAATCCCATGAGAACGATCACGTTAAGAGCAATCGAGACCAATCCCGCGTAAAGCAAAAATAGGTCGAGAACGAAGGTGCAGAATAATACCGAAAGGCATGCCGCAGCTACGCCCCACCAAAAGCCACGCGTGCCCGGTTTAAGGCCCAAAAACCCTAATAAATAGCCAGGAAAAAAGGCCGAGTTACTGATACAAAGCAGAAAATAAATCATGGCCATGATGTTATCGAAATAAAGTGCAAGCCCTACGGCGATGGCGGCGACAAATAGCGATGACCACCTAGCAATACGTAATTTGATTTTTTCCGATACTGGTTTTTTGTAGAGCATCGAAAAAATGTCGTGGGTGACGGCGATTGACGAAAGATTAAGATCCGAATCGATGCTGGACATAAATACCGCCAACAGGCCGGCAACAATAAAACCCTTCAATCCGATGGGTATCGCTTCATTGATCAGGTTAGGAAATACCAAGCTCGTTTCAATGCCAGGAGACATTACCCATGCGGCAATGCCAAGCGAACCAACAATTAAATAAAACGGCACGCACAACAGGCCAGTGTATAAAAACGTCGTTTTTATTTGGCTTTCGCTTTTGGCCATGAGCATGCGTTGAATGGTGCGGGGGAAAAGGGCGGGAAGAGAAAAAGAGACAAGCATGGCGATTTGTTTAAAATAGTCGACCTTTTCTAAGGATGCTGGCGGCGAATTGAATGCCGTTACGAAACCGTCGATTCCACCGATTTTAAATATGACGATGCCGCATAGAAGTGGAATCGCCACGATAAGTATCCCGAATTGAAAAACGTCCGTAGCGGTTACGGATTTAATACCGCCCTTAAAGGAATAGAGCAAAATAATCAGGGAAACGATGATCGCCGCAACCCCAGGCTTTATGGCGAAAAAGTATTGCATGACATGGGTGATGGCGAGGATCTGCATACCGATGAGCATGGTACTTTCAAAAATAGTGGCGAAACCCATGAATATCTTTGCCCGGTCGCCATATAGCTTTCCAAGAATATCGCCCGATGAGATGAGTCCTAGAAAATTGCCAAATCTGGGAGCTACGATCAGCGCAAGGCCAAGGTAGGAAATGGCAATACCCAAAAACGATGCGCAGTAAATAGGCCCTAAAGAATAAACCGTTTCGGCTAATCCTATTGTCCCACCGCCATCAATTACCGTGGCAAAAATGGTCGAAAGCAGGACCACTGAAGAAAAATTTCTCTTGCCGATGGCAAACTCTTCAACGGTCTTGGTATTTCGTCCGACGTAAAGTCCTATTAATAGCGTCAAAACCAAATAGGCGGCAACAATCAATTGATCAATCATCAAAAAATCCCAAAAACAAAAAAAATAAAAACCAATCATTAAAATGAACGCGAATTTATTAATTTCATATGGCATTATATTAATATTAAAAAACTATTTGCACCTAATGAATTAGACTCAAAAACCAAATGTCAATTTAATGTCTGCAGCATGGATAATGGTGATTTTTGAGTAAAACAAGATCCGCCTGGGAATAAATTTGGGTTTATACCTAACCCTGGTCAATAGGTCACTTTACGCTTTACTTAAGATGTGAGCTGAGAATACTACACGATTGTAGCGGTCCAAATAAGAGCAGAGCATGGCAAAACAGTCAGCACTTGAAATATTAAATTCCACGTTTGGTTACCCATCGTTTCGCGGTTGCCAAGAATCCATCATCGACACTCTTATCGAGGGCAAAGATGTTTTAGTGTTTATGCCTACGGGTGGAGGCAAATCGCTGTGCTATCAGATTCCCGCTATGATTCGCGATGGGGTTGGCGTTGTGATTTCCCCATTGATTGCTCTGATGGAAGATCAAGTGGCCGCTCTTGAACACGCTGGTGTCAGCGCCGGATTTCTTAATTCGTCGCAAACCTACGCAGAATCTAGGACCGTGGAACAAAAGCTTGTAGCCGGCGAGCTCGATCTGCTTTATGTGGCCCCGGAACGTTTGCTGTTGCCGCAATTTTTAGAGTTATTGGAACGCTGTAAGCTTGCACTTTTTGCCATTGATGAGGCCCACTGTGTTTCCCAGTGGGGGCATGATTTTCGGCCTGAATATTTGCAGCTCGATATTTTGCGCAAGCGTTTTCCCAAGGTGCCGATGGTTGCATTGACGGCAACTGCTGATGAGGCCACGCAAAAGGAAATTCGAGTGCGGCTTTCTTTGCAAAAGGCTCGGGTTTTTACGACCAGTTTTGATCGACCCAATATTCAGTACCGCATCGTGGAAAAGCAAAAGCCCAAGAAACAATTGCTCGAGTTCTTGAGAAACGAGCATCGCGACGACACGGGCATCGTTTATTGTATGTCGCGCAAGGGCGTCGAAAATATGGCAGACTTTTTGAAGAACGAGGGGTTTTGCGCATTCCCCTATCACGCCGGTCTTTCGGGCGATGTGCGCAAAAAAAATCACCAATTTTTTTTACAAAACGACGGCGTGATCATGGTTGCCACCATCGCGTTTGGCATGGGCATCGATAAGCCAAATGTACGTTTTGTTGCCCATGTGGATTTACCCAAAAGCGTAGAATCCTATTATCAGGAAACCGGCAGAGCCGGGCGGGATGGCCTGGCTGCCACGGCGTGGCTCGCATACGGTTTAGCGGACGTGGTGAGCAGGCGCCAAATGCTGGCCGCAGGAAATATCAGCGCCGAGCAAAAACGGGTGGAAAATCACAAGCTCGACGCCATGCTCGGCCTTTGCGAAACCACGTCATGCCGTCGTCGCTCCATATTGCAGTATTTCGGCGAAACCCTCGGCGGCGCTTGCGGCAATTGCGATACATGCCTTCACCCCATCGACACTTGGGATGCCACTCTCGCCGTGCAAAAGGCGTTGTCATGCGTGTACCGCACGCGTGAATCTTTCGGTGTAGCCCACCTGATCGACGTGCTTTTGGGAAAAGAAACCGAAAAAGTGCTCCGTTTTAATCACCAACAGCTGTCTGTCTTTGCCGTCGGGAAAGATATTAGTCCAAACGTTTGGCGTTCGATCTATCGCCAGTTGATTGCGATGGGCCTCTTAAATGTCGACGTAAATAGCTTTGGAGCGCTAAAATTATCACCGGAATGCGCCCCGGTTCTTAAAGGAGAAAGGCCAGTTCTTCTACGAAAGATACGTGAAAAGGCTGAGGTCAATCGATCAAGACAAAAATCCGCGATTAACAATTGGCGAGAGCAACCTTCCGGCCTTCTCCTCGGGGCGCTTAAAGACCTGCGCCTTCAATTATCACGCAAGCTCGGTGTTCCGCCTTATGTGATTTTTCATGATCGCACTTTGATGGAAATGGCTCAGCATAAACCCACTGACCTTGCAGATTTTCGCGGCCTTCATGGGGTCGGCGAGCATAAGCTAAAGAAATATGGCGAGGAATTTTTGCGCGTGCTGCATAGTCATTAGAGCGATTTTATTTTGCTAAACTCAGCCACGTCCATTTCTTTGAGCGAAAAATTGGGGGGCTGCCCTTGATAGCTTTTGGATTCGCCATGGCCTGAATACGCCTGCAAAAACACCACTACATCATCGAATCCATTCACTACCTCGGCGACCGTCTTAAGAGCGGCAGTTATAACCTCAGGCGGATTGTTAAACGCGCTTTGGCCCACAAAAGTGAGATGAACCGGAATTTTTGTTTTGGTTTGTACGGCTTTGATGACGGCAAGCTTGGCAAGAGCAGCATATTGAGCCGTTACAAGTGCGTTTGCAATTTGGCCACCAGTGCTTTGATACGACGGTTTTGCAAATCCTTGCCACGATGGTGCAGCACTAAACACCTGAAACAGCTTGGCGCCCGAGCTTTCCGTCATTACGGGCTGGGCGAGTAAGCGCAATTTACCGATGCGACGCTTGACGATTTTGAGAAGGTCTTGTTGCTCTTGTGGGGTTGCGTGAGCCAACTCGAGATACCCATTTTTATAATAGAAATTATGGCCGGGGGGTAAAATGTCGATGAGGGCATGTTTTAACTTTCCTGCCTTTTCAGCCGCGGTTCGATGCAGGGCCGCCGCCGCAGCTTCGATGGACCCTTGAGGGCCTTGGGTAGCATCGGTTAGGTATTTTGAAACGGGCATATGGTTCGTGCTGGTGGATTCCAAAAAATTATACTGGCTTGCGAGCTGCGAAAAGCCGCCTTCAACGGCCGCTTTGGTGTCATATAGATAGTTGACTCCTAGTTGGGCAACCGAAATGAAAGTGGGTTTGTCTTTAATATTTTTTGGAAAATTTTCGGTGGCGATAGCGAAGGCTCGGTCGATCTCTTCAATCGACCACGTGGGGGGGCCATCGATTTTGGCCAGTTCAGATAAAATCTCGTTTTCTGATTTGCCAAAAGTATCCTGAATCCAGTTGACGGTGCGTCCGCCTCCAGTTGCTGACTTGGCGTTCTTTCTCGCTTTATATAGGCCGTCTTTACCATCGCTATATTTAGCTTGCCCAAGCTTTGCCAGGGTCAAAACTTCTTGCGCAACGGCATCACTTTTAAGAAAGGTCAAGAGCAATTGAGCCCGTGCGTCCACGTCAGGAGCCGGGTTGCTTACGTCTTCATCAGCTGTGCCACTATGCACATCGGGTCTTGGATTGCATGCAGTAATAGAAAACATCAACGCTAAAAAAGAGAATTTTAAACACGCCATTTTAATACCTCGAACCTTAACTATTCAATCGCTACGCAAAGGGATAGAGCGCCCATAATACACTTTCCCTTTAATCCCCAAATAATGGCAACTGACGATCGAACATGCCAAAATAGTTAGCTTGCGATTGCGCTAATAAATTACTATTAGTAATTATCTGAGAATTAGGATGTTTTTATGATTTTAAATAGAATTATCATGTCGGTCGCGCTGTTTCTAAGTTTAAGTGCTTTTTCTATCCAATACAATGACGGTGACAAGGTTGAAGTTGGTGATAAAAACCCAGTAAAACTGAAATTCCGACACCCTAAATTTGAATATTCTGCAGCCCAACATTTGGGTTCTTTCGATAACAAGTTGGGCAAAGGGGATATGGGAACGGTATATTCGGACAAATCCACCAAACACGCCATAAAGATGATCCACACCGATAGTTTTGATAATGTCCAAGAGATTGAAGCGGGCAAAATCGCCGGTGAGTTGAAGGTAGGTCCAGGATTTTTTGATGCTTGGGTTACCGAGGATAAACACGACAACTTATACGTCGCTATTGAGATGGAGGAAATAAGTGGGAACGCCCTTAGTTTTTTTACTGGCAAGAATTTAACATTAGACGAAAGCCTCATCAGGACACTACAGAACCTGTTTAAGAGCCGAAAAGATGGAAAGACCTACTTCTTCGACCGCCTATTCAAAATGCTTCTAGATTTGGCTGAAAATAAGGTTTCCTATGGTGATCCGCATTCGGGTAACATCATGATCCCGAACGCGAAGGACAGTGAGGACATGAGGCTTGTGGATTTTGGCCACGCTAAAGTTCACGAGTCGTCAGCTAAGGCGGCTTTTCGCACCTTGAAGGGTACATTTGTGAAGTCATGGATCGAGCTATTTGAAACCAAATTTGACAACTTGCCGGACCACCGGAGTGAGATTGCCAAAAAATCGCTTAAAAAGCTGCAAGAGCTTGCCCAAGAAAAAAATAAAGAATAGATCCACGGCCCGCTGCTAGAATCGATAAATTCCCATTTTAGGAATAATTTTCTTCCTTCAAATCGCTTTATGCTGCCCAATCCCCGGTGAAGAAATGAAAATTATTCCCAGCAATTCCCATGTTGTAGGCTTTAATGCCCCTAAGAACAGCTCTTCGTCATCCAAAAATGACATTGTGACGAAAGACCTCGACCAATTCGAAAACAAAAAAGCCATCAAGACCAAGGTTGTCGATAAATTATTTGATAATTCTGATTTTATCAATGCTCACAAATCTAAAAGCACCGCTGAGGTCATTTTTGTGGATGGCCTTAAGATGGAACGCCGATCCGTGGAAATCTACTCCTCTGGGCTAACATCCAAAATTTCCCATCTCCTCGGTGGAAGCGCCCTGTTCATTCCGCTCGCGCATGACAGCAAGAACGGCATCTATGTTAGCCGAAAAGACGTCGAGCAGTTGCTTGATGATGAGAAATGGCAAGGGCTTACCGCAGATATTTCTAAGGAGGACAAAATTGCGATGCGTTTTGGGCAGTTATTGCACAAAGCCAAAAAGAGAAGAGAGCAGTTCCAGAAATGGATCAATAGCAGCGATGTTGGGGACGGCGATTCCCTGAATGTCCTACAGAAGGCGGCTAAGGAAAATTACCAAAAACTTGATTCTGTCCTTGCCTTGGTTGACCTTGTCGAGGACAAAGGCACGAGGGAAAAGATCAAAAAAACGCTGATCAAAACTGCGCTTGAAGCCGGCAAAGATGACCGGGCGTTTATGTCCTCAGGCTTAGAAAAATATCCTGAGGAGGAACCCTTAAAGTATATAGGTGAAAAACTCAAAAAAGACCGAATTTTTATGCTCCAAATTCTCTCCGGCCCCACGGATGATCTCAGTTTTGCCAAGATAGCCAATCTCAAATATCTCGATATTTCGCTGAAGCAAAATCATGAGTTTATTATTGATGCCATCAAGAAAAATAAATGGTTGTGTTTTTATGTCGATAAAAAGCTGCTCGATGATGCAAAATTTGTAGAGGATCTTCGCAAATTCAATATATCATTTGCCCCCGACAAGATTCTACAGATTCTCGCGTCCGATGAACACGCTCTGTTGTCGATTCTCAAACTCAAATTCCACAAACTCACCGATTTCGCCCAAAAAAATGTTAGCTATCAATTTAAAAAGATCACGGATGAGGAAGCATTGCTAAATGGTTTGGAAAATAGTTCCCAAATTATGCCATTCATCTCCGATCAGTTTACCAATGACAATCAATTCCTACTAAAAGCCGCCAAGATAAATCATCATACATTATATAGAATGTATTTGACCGATAATACTCAACTTAAAGAGATAATGAAAGATGTTAAGGTTAATGGTTTTTCCACGCGGGATGACTTTTATTCCTGCATCGCGGTTATCGCCAAGCATCAGACCTTTGCCAGCGGCAGCGTGGATCTGCGGCGGATATTTTTTGATAAAAATTTGCTGAAAGATTCCATAGCGCCCCTCAAGAGTGAGGCGCCTTCGGATGAAGAATTTAAAGAAATCCTTCTATCGGTGGCTCAGGCTCATAAAAATACCTATGCTATCGGGGACAGTGAATACTTGCTTTTGGGTGCGGAGCTCACTGAGATATTAAAGACGGTGAAAACATCTCCAGAGGCATTGAAAAACCTTGCCAAGAAACGGATCCGCCGTATCGTTGAACAGGTCAGTCTAGAGGACGGCGGGCTTGCCAAGCTCGCGATGCCGCTCGCGTTGCATTCCAACCGATGCATCGATGGGATCTCGGTTGGCCTCCTTGGGATCGAGCGGGGCATCACCAAGATGCCTAAAGAAGCCCATCTGGGTAATTATATAGCGCAAGCGATCTACGACTATAAAAATGAATATATTGAACGACATGCGCAAGGCGATAATGAAGAGCGTACCGGTTCGCTTCTGCGATGTCGCCTGAGGATGCGGGTGCCTTTTCAATTGCTTGACGAAGCACACGAGGTGAGATGGGACGGCCGCTACGTGGGTCGCGATGATGAGCGATATGATCCTCGTCACGTCATGGAACAATTTATTTTAGGAGGCAAGCTCAGCCAGGGGGATAAAGTTAGTGATTTTGTCGTCAAGCCTTTTAGTGATCCAGATACATTGATTGACATCGTATATGACGCGATAAAGAATGAAAAAATACCGATAGAATCAATCAATAATTGGTTTAAATCAAAATACTCAGGAGCCGATTCTAGCAAGAAAAAAGAAGCATCTGATTTGATAGGTGAAATAATATCCGTGGACCTGTTCGATAATGAAAAGTTAGAGCCATACAAAAATCGCCAAACCATTGAAGTGATCAACGATATACACGCTAAAAAGCTCCTATTTACTGCAGAAGATTTTGACGGAGACATTGAAAACCTTAATCGGTTTAACGGCTTAGTTAAACAATTCAAAGATAATGAATCCGTTGGTGTCGAGAGCATCAACCTTTCCAGCACAGTGGGATCCGAAGCTTGGAATTCACGTGACTTGAAGTCGCGG
>JADMIO012752862.1_pt1 | contig 37405 bp, 31 predicted proteins | sample 8958161 | NCBI WGS metagenome assembly JADMIO01 (sample SAMN16585339, study PRJNA669376) | soil metagenome | isolation source: Crop rotation soil | place: USA: Cullars Rotation, Alabama | collected 2011 | reverse complement strand
CTTTCCCCGCGCCTCGACCCCGCGTCGGGCGCCTTCAAGGCCGTGATCCCCGCCGGGACGCTCGACCCGCGCGGCATCGTCGCGGACGCGGGCGGCACGATCTACGTCAGCGACGGCAAAACCCACCAGGTGAAAGTCTTCGACCGCGCGGGCGCGCCGCTGCGCTCGATCGGCGCGCCGGGCGGCGACTACGCGGGGCCGTACCAGGCGGAGCGGATGGTCCTGCCGAGCGGCCTGGCGCTGGCCCCCAACGGCTGGCTCTGGGTCACCGAGGAGCGCTGGCTGCCGAAGCGAACGGTCGCGTGGGACCTCGCCACCGGCAAAATCGCGAAAGAGAAGTTCGGGCCCACCGCGTACGGCGCGTCGGGCGCCGGCTTCGACCCGCGCGACCCCTCGCGCTGGGTCGGCCAGGGCGCGTTGTGGCAGGTCGACCTCGAGAAGAAGACCGCCGTCCCGAAGGCGATCCTCGGCCCGCTCTTCGGCGGCGGCATGCACGTCCGCTTCCACCACCAGGAGGGGCGCACGTTCCTCCTGAGCCTGGGAGGCGTCTCGTCGGTCGCCGAGCTCCGGCCCGACGGCTCGATCCGCAACCTGGCGTTCTGCGGCTCGACGCACCGCTACACCCACGACAGCCACGGGCATCCGCCGCAGGCCTTCGTGGACGCCTTCGCCAAAGCGTTCCCCGACAAGAAAGGGAAGCACGAACAGAAAGGGCCCGGGGTCCTCTGGGTCGACCGCAACGGCGACAACGCGATGCAGGAGGAGGAGTTCGACTTCACGACCGACCCGAACGTGAAGGACTTCTCGGGCGCCTACTGGGGCGAGGACCTGCTGGACCTCACGTTCCAGGTGCTGACGCGGCTCAACGGCAAGGTCGTCCGCGTGGCCGTGGCGCCCCGCGGGTGGTCGGCGTCGGGCGTCCCGAACTACCCCACCCTGAACGACGCCTGCCGCGCGGCGGTCGCGGTCGACCTGCCCCACTCGGGCTCCGAGACCATGGTCGACCGCTTCGGGACCCTGATCGCCAACATCGACCCCGCCTTGAAGGCGTTCGCCCCCGACGGCCGCACCCTGTGGACCTACCCCAACCGCTGGGCCGGCGTCCACGGGTCCCACAACGCGCCGCTCCCCGAGACCGGCGTCCTCCAGGGCGCGCTCTTCTTCCTCGGCATGGCGCCGCTCGACGACACGTCGGACGTCTTCGTCATGAACGGCAACCACGGCCGCTTCTTCGTCCTGACGTCCGACGGCCTCTACCTCGACGAGATGTTCAAGGACGTGCGGATGGGCGCGTCGCTCGACGCGTCGCTGATCGGCGGCGAGTGCTTCGGCGGCTACTTCGGGCGCTCCGAGCGCGACGGCAAGTACTACCTGCAGAGCGGTCATACCGACTATCGGATCTTCCGCGTCGACGGGCTGGATCGGGTGACGCGCGCCGGCGGCGCGATCGCGGTGACGCCGGCCCACGTCGCCGCCGCCGAGGGCCGGCGCAAGCGGAGCGCGGCCGAGGCGAGCGCCCCGCGGGAGGCGTTCGTCGCGAGGGGCCGGCCCGAGAAGGTCTGCGCCCAGTGGGACCGCCAGGGGCAGTTCCCCGCGCGCGTGTGGGCGTCCTTCGACGACGCCACCCTCCACCTGCGCTACGAGGTCCAGGACCCGTCGCCCTGGGTGAACAAAGGGCGCGACTGGACGCTGCTCTTCAAGACGGGCGACTCGGTGGACCTGCAGCTCGGCACGGACCCCGCGGCGGCGCCGGCGCGCTCGCAGCCCGCCGTCGGCGACCTGCGCCTGCTGATCGCGCCCTTCGAGGGCAAGGAGATCGCCGTGCTGTACCGACATCGGCTCCCCGGGGCGCCCGATCCCGTGACGTTCACCTGCCCGTGGCGGAGCGAGAAGGTCGACTCCGTCCGCCGCCTGGACGCCGCGAAGATTTCGGTCACGCGCGAGCGCGACCGCTACACGGTCGACGCGACGATCCCGCTGTCGGACCTCGGGCTCTCGGACCCGTCGGGCAAGACCCTGCGCGGGGACTTCGGCGTGATCTACGGCGACCCGGACGGGACCGTGAACATGCTGCGGTCGTACTGGTCCAACGGGGCGACGGGCCTCGTTAACGACGTGCCGGGCGAGATCATGCTCTCGCCGCATCTTTGGGGAACGCTGCGCTTCGGAGGCCGGCCATGACGGGCGTTCTGGCGCTGCTCCTCGCGCTCCAGTCGGGCGAGCGTCTCGTGGGCGAAGGGGTCCTGGGGAATTCCGGCGAGGCCCGGGCGTCGCTCGTGCGCTTCGCGGCGAAGCCGGCGCGCGGGATCGGCGTGGCGACGGACGCGTCCGGGTCGCTGTGGGACCGCGGGGGCGCGGGGCAGATCAATCGCTACGCGCGCGACGGCCGGCTCCTGGGCTCCTACCGGATTCCCGCGGGCGAAGGCGGCTCGGACAAGATCGCGAGCGTCGACGGCCGCATCCTGGTGAGCGTGGACCGGAAGATCTATGAGATTCCGGCGGACGCGGCGCCGGGGAGCGAGGCCCGGGCGGTCGGCGAGGCGGACGCGATGTCGTTCGGCTCCGCCGGCGGCCGCGTGGCGCTCCTCCGCGGGGGTCGGGTGGAACTTTGGGACCCGAAGACGGGCGAGCGCAAGGCGCTGGGCGACGCGCCCGGCGCGCAGGACGTCGAGCTCGACGCGCAAGGCGTGGTCTATGCCGTCAAGGAGGGCCAGATCGCGCCGCTCGGAGGAGCGCCGCGCAAATCGCCCGGGGAGCGGGCCCAGGCGCTCGGCGACGCGTGGTTCGGCCACGCGTGGCACGGAACGATCCGCCGCTTCACGGCGGCGCTGGACCCCGACCCCGGAGTCGTGCTGGGCGGGGCGTCGGGGAGTTTCATCGGCCACCTGGACCAGAACCCGGAGCTCTCGAACGGCCGGGGCATGGCCCGGCTCTCGCCGACGCTCTACGCGGTGTCGGGCATGGGGGGCGTGCTGCACCTCCTGGAGTGGGACGCTGCGAAGAAGCAGATGACGATCGTCCGGCGGATCGGGTCGCTGACGGCGGCCGGCGGCCTGGCGCTGGACGGGGCGGGCCGCGTGTGGTGCCGCGGCGGGACCTGGCGATGGGAAGACGGCCCCGACGCGCCGCTCGAGAGCGGCGTGAACATGCCCGAAGAGTCGGGCCAGGCGGTGCTGCTGCCCGGCGACGCGATGGTCGCGCCGGCCTTCATGTGGGGCAAGCCGGCGTTCTACCACGGGCCGCTGTCGAAGGAAGTGAAGACGGAGCGGGTGGAGAAAGGCTGCGCGCTCGCCAAGGGCGCGGTCGGTTCGGCGAGCTACCTGGTCCAGAAGCGCCGCGTGCTGCTCGTGGCCGGCGCGTCGGGGACGGCGGCGGCGTTCTTCATCGGCGAGGACGGGGACTACCAGGCCGACGCGGGCCCCGTGGAGCTGAAGACGGCGCAGCCCGCGAAGGAGTGGACGTCGCTGGGGATGCGGGACGAGAACACGCTGCTCGCGGCGGCCGACGGCGCGGTGATCGAGTTCGCGCGCAGCGGGAACGGCTGGGCGGAGACGAAGCGCTGGTCGTCGTGGGGCGCCGGCCCGACCGAGAAGTTCGGGCGGCGGATCCGGCTGAGCGCCGACGCGGGCCGACTCTGGGTCTCCGACGAGGAGCGCCACCGCGTCGTCTGCTTCGACGGGAAGTCCGTCGCGGAATTCGGGACCTGCGACCGCGCCGGCACGGAGCTCTCGTCGCTCGACCGTCCCGGCGTCCTGGCGGCCCGCGACCGCCGCGCGGTGGTCTTCGACGCCGCCAACCAGCGCCTGATCAAGCTGGCGCTTCGATAGCAGGCGCCCGAATCCTCGGCTAGAGAACTTCCCCGATCCCTCCGCGATGTGCCATACTTCCCCAGGTTGGGAGGAACGAGCCCTTGCGCAGGCCGCTGATCGCGATCCTCGTCCTTGCACTGCTTCCGCTGGGCTGTGGTCCCAAGGCTCCGCCCCCCGTCGCCTCGAGCGCGGATCTCAAGGACTGGGAGCGACCGGAGTTTCAGGCCGGCGGGGGCGATGCGCTGATGCTGTTCGTGGTGTTCGGGAAATTCGACGGCGGCCTCCAACTTTCGCGCAGCCGCCACCGGTCCGGCGGGCTCCCGGAGGGCGTGAAGATTTCCCAGTTCAGTCGCGCCAAGGATGCGAAGGTCATCGAAGAATTCGACCAGGGCTACTTCGGAACGCTGCTCGAAGAGCAAGCCTCCCTCGCCGCCGCCGTGAAAGCAGCGCCCCAGTGCATGCTGGTCCGAGGAACGGTTCGGGATCCCCGGGATCTGATTTACCTGCGGGAGACGATCGGGGTCGTCACGGCGGCACTGGATTCCGGCGGCGTGGCCGTGCTCGATTCCCAAAAGCTCACCTGGTGGACGCCGGCAGAGTGGCGCGAGAAGATCTTCTATCCCGACAAGCCCTCTCCCCGCCAGCAGGTGGTCATCTTCGTCTCCGACGAGAAGGACGGACCGAAGGCCTCGCTATGGGTCCACACGCGGGGGCTGCGGAAATTCGGAAGGCCCGACCTGTCGATCCATCGGGTCACGCCCGAGCATAAAGAGGCGATCCTCGACCTGTGCAACCGCTTCATCGAACTGCAGGCCCTCGGCGGGCGCATCCCGGAAGGGCAGCCCATCAAGATGTCGACCCTCCCGAAGGGAATGAGTTGTCACCACGCGGGAAGCCTCGACGATCTGGAGTTCAATAACGTCCACGTGGAAATTCAGTGGCCCTAGCCGTCCCGAGGCAGTCCTCTTCCTCTTGATCGACGGCGCCGGATTCTCTACCTTCTGCACATGCTCAGCGATGCCCAGCGCGCGTTCGTCGAGCTCCTCGTCCGGCGCGAGGCGCTCAAGTTCGGCGACTTCACCCTGAAGAGCGGGCGGAAGAGCCCGTACTTCATCAACACCGGCTGCTTCCACCACGGCGGCGACCTCGCCCGCCTGGGGAGCGCCTACGGGGATGCCGTCCGTCGCGCGTTCGGCGACGGCGTCGACGTGATCTTCGGCCCCGCCTACAAGGGCATCCCGCTGGCCCTCGCGGCCGCCGCCGAGTACGAGCGCCTCGTGGGCCGGCCGGTGGGCTGGACCTACGATCGGAAGGAGGCGAAGGACCACGGCGACGGCGGCCTCTTCGTCGGGGCCACGCTCAAGCCGGGCCTCAAGGTCGTCGTCGTGGACGACGTCCTCACGGCCGGCACCGCGCTGCGGGAGTCCCTGGCCAAGCTGCGCCCCGCCGGCGTCACCGTGACGGGCGCGGTGGTGGCGGTGGACCGCCAGGAACGCGGCAAGGGCGACAAGACCGCGATCGAGGAAATCCGGGCCGAGCTCGGCATCACGGTGGTCCCGATCGTGACGATCAGCGAGGCGGCCGACTTCCTCGCCTCCACGGGCGCGCTCAGCGCGGAGCTCCGCGCCAGGATCGCCGCCCACGTCGCTGCGGCGGGATAGCCCGCCCGTGAGACTGTTCGCCGCCCTCGTGCTGCTCGGCGGCTGCGCCGCCCCCCGCTCCACGGAAGAGAGGCCCGCGATGTCCGTCCAACCCGTCGACTCCGGATACGCCCCCGTCAACGGCATCCGCATGTACTACGAGGTCCACGGGCCCGCCGGAGCGACGCCGCTCGTCCTGCTCCACGGCGGCGGCTCGACCATCGACGTCAGCTTCGGGCGCATCCTTCCCTTGCTCGCCCGCGGGCGCCGCGTCATTGCCGTCGAGGAACAGGGCCACGGTCGGACGAGCGACCGCCCGGCCCCGGTCCGTTTCGACACGTCCGCCGACGACGTGGCCGCCCTGCTCCGCCACCTCGGCATCGCGCAGGCGGACCTCTTCGGCTTCAGCAACGGCGCGAGCGTCGCGCTCCAGGTCGCCGTCCGTCACCCGAAGCTCGTCCGCCGGCTGGTCTTCGCGTCGTCGATGACCCGGAAGGACGGCGCCCATCCGCAGTTCTGGGACTTCATGCGGAGCGCCGATTTCTCGGTCATGCCCCAGCCGCTCAAGGACGTCTTCCTGAGGGTGAACCCCGACCCGGCGAAGCTGCGGCTGATGCACGACAAGGACCTCGAGCGGATGCTCCACTTCCCCGACGTCCCCGACCAGGACGTCCGCGCGGTGCAGGCGCCGACGCTCGTGCTGATCGGCGACCGGGACCTGGTGAAGCCGGAGCACGCGGTCGAGCTGAGCCGGCTCTTTCCGAAGGCGCGGCTCGCGATCCTGCCCGGCGCCCACGGCGAGTTCCTGGGCGAGTTGATCACGGCCCCCAAGGAGTCGCGGATGCCGGAGGCGACGGCGACTCTGGTCGAGGAGTTCCTCGCGGCCACACCCTAGGGCATCGGGGACGGGTAGACTGAAGGTAGTGACTCGTGAGTAAATCCCACCCGTCCGGTCTCGGGATGACGTTTCTGGTGGGAGCGCTCCTGCTCGTGGTCCTGGTGGGGCCGCTGGCGCTCATCACCGTCCAATGCCCGGACTGCGACGGAGGCAGGGTCATCCGCATGTCGATCGGCCCGATACCCTGTGACCTGTGCAACGACCGCCACCACGTGTCCGCCTTAAAGGCATGCGGATTTCGAATCAACCGACTCGTTCGATAACATGCCTGCTGCGGGTCCCCGTCGACGGCCGTAGAATGCTTCTATGACCGTTCGCTGCTCCGTCTTCTGTGCCGTCAGTCTGGACGGCTTCATCGCCCGCAAGGACGGGGCGCTGGACTGGCTGAAGCCCGCCGAGAGCACGCTCCCGCCCGCCGACACGGGATACACCGCCTTCATGGACTCCGTCGACTACGTCGTCGTGGGGCGGAATACGTTCGACGTCGTGCTCTCGATGGGCGAGGCCTGGTTCTACCCGAAGCCCGTGTACGTCCTGACGAGCCGTCCCCTGGAGCTCCCGTCCCGCGTGAAGAGCCAGGTGGAGTTCGGCCGCCGCACGCCGGTCGAGCTGGTCGCCCTGATGGAAAAGCGCGGCGCGACGCGGCTCTACGTCGACGGGGGAAAGACGATCCAGGACTTTCTGAAGGCCGGCCTGATCGACGACCTCGTCCTCACGCAGATCCCGATCCTGATCGGCGACGGCATCCCGCTCTTCGGTCCGCTCGGCAAGGACGTGAGGCTGACGATCGAGTCCTCCCGCGTCCTGAGCGGCGGCGCCGTTCAGACCACCTACAGGGTCGACGCGCGCCCTCCGCAGACCGCCTGAATCGCCTCGCGCGACTCCTCGAGGGTCAGCCGTTTCGCCGCGCGCCGGACCTCCGCGCTCGCCCAACGGCTCCAGTCGACCAGGACGCTCGCATGGTTGCCCGTGTCGGTGTGGACGTTGTCGCTCTTGAGCAGCAATTCGTCCGTGAGACGGGCCTTCGCTTTCTTCAGCGCCTTGGCATCGACGTCGTTCCGCAGGACCCAGCGGTCCATCCGGAGCGTGCCGGCCTCGGCGACCGCATCCAGGAGACGGCGTTCCAGGGCGTTCAGGCTTTTCGTCTTGGCGCGGCGCCGGCCGGGATCGGAGACGATCCGGAAGAAGGCCGGCATCAGGGAGCGGTGCAGGAACGTGCGCTTGCCGTCGATGAGCGGGAACGCGTCCACCTCGCCGGAGTCCAGCAGCTCGTTGAGCAGGTCGAAGATCCGCTGCCCCTGGGGATGGCCCCACCAGCTGCCCTTGACGGGGGCGCCCGCGACGGCGTCGACGAAGCCCGGGAGCTCTCCCGAGCGGGTCATCGGCACGGCCCCGTGGCGCCGCACGAAGGCCAGCGCTTGCTTCAGCGTGCGAATCGTCATCGGCGGGATGCTCGGCGATCAGGGACTTGCGCTCAGCGCTTCCGGGACTCGCCGAACACCGAGGCGAAGACGCCGAGCACGAAGGGCGCCACGCCGACCAGGATCATGAGCGCGCCGATGATCAGGGCCGCCCAGCTGCCTCCGGACATCGGCTGGTGCCGGAGGAGCTTCAGCAGGGAAGGCAGGCCGATCGCCGCCCCGATCCCGACCAGCCCGATCAGGATCATCAGCTCCAGGTTCACGAAGCCTGCCGGCGCCGAGCGTCGCTGGTCCTTATTCATTCTGAGCGTCTCCGAGGAAATCAGTAACGGCGCGGGTCATCGGGCCCCTTCGGCCCGGGACGGGCGCCCCCGAAGTCGACCATGGCGTTGAAGACGATCACCCCGAAGAACCCTCCCGCCGCGCCGACGGGCAGCGCGATCCAGGGCCTCCCGGTCAGCTTCCACACGCCCGCCGCCAGCAGCCCGCCGAGAAGGAGCATGAAAAAAAAGATCCAGCCGACCCGCGGAGCCCTCATGGCGCCAGCCACACCCGGGTCACCCCGCGCAGCTCGCCCAGCTTCCGGAGCGTCGACTCGGTGGGACGGGTCTCGAGCTCCAGGAGCGTGCGGTCGGAGATGCTCATCCCGCTGAGGCCGAGAATCTTCATGATGTCTCCGACCGCGCCGTCGTCCTCGGGGTCCAGGTCGATCCAGAGAAAGAAGAGGCGGCCCGCCTTCTTCCGCTCCCGCTTGGTCCACGGGCGAGCGTCCTCGTCAAGCCACTTGCGGGGCAGGACGGCGGCGTCGGCCGTCCATCCGCAGAGGTCGCAAACCACTGGACGGGACCCGCGACCGCCCGGGTCGGGCGCCAGGTCTCCCTCGCCGCAACCGCCGCAGAAAACGCCGCTCATGGATCGTCCCCCCCCAATTCTAGCCGATGGCGTTACGGCTGGATGATCTTGAGGCAGCGCCGCGCCAGGTCGCCGAGCCGCGGGGCGCCGGGTTGCTTGAGCGCGCGGCCCACCTCGTAGACCGCCGCGTACTGCTCGCCGTCGAGGTGGTCCTCGTCGTAGAGGTCGCCGGCTAACTCGAGGAAGTCCTTGGCCTGGTCGAGGCCCTCGGGCGGCTCCGCCGTCAGGCCCTTGAGCCAGCCGTGCAGCGCCGCCCTCTTCTCCGCCGGGGACGCGGTCATGGGCCCCATTATGCCGTCGGCGCTCCGGGCGTCAATTCAAGACGTGAACTCTGGAAGCGGCGGCGAAAATCCTACAGAATGCCCCCGAGCTTCCGAACAGATCCCGGAGGAATCTGATGAGAATCCTGATCGCGATCGCCGTCGCCCTCGCGCTTGCGGACGACGCCGAGCTCGTCCGTCCGCTCGAGGCCAAGGGCGTCAAAGTCAAGAAGGCCCCCAACGGCGCCGTCACCGAGATCTCGGTGGGCGGCCTCAAAGGGATCACCCTCGACGACTACAAGATCGTCGGCCAGTGCAAGAACCTGCTCGTGCTGAACCTGAGCGCGGAGGAGCAGCGCTTCAACGACGAGGCCGCCGCCCAGTTGACCGGTCTCGAGCGCCTCGAGCGCTTCTTCTCCAACGGGGCGCAGCTGAGCGACGACGGCTTCAAGTCCCTCGCCGCGTGGAAGAGCCTCAAGCAGATCGGCTTCGACCACTGGTTCCGGACCCGGAAGGACCAGCCCATCGGCGCCGGCCTGGCCCACCTGGCGGCGCTGCCCAACCTGGAATCCGTCCGCCTCGGCGGCTGCATGATCGGCATCGAGGCCATGGAGGCGCTCGCGACGATCAAGACCCTGAAGCGGCTCGACGTCTTCCACACGTTCTACGTGAACGACGAGGCGCTGCTGCCGCTGCAGAAGCTCCCGGCGCTGAAGATCTTCATCGCCGGCTCGCAGTTCCAGCCCCGGATCAGCGACGACGCCCTGAAGAACCTCAGCGGCGTGAAGAGCCTGGAGGAGATCAGCCTCACCGAGACGTGGCTGACCTACGAGGGCGGCTTCAAGCATCTGGCGGCCCTCCCCAACCTCAAGAAGCTCTCCCTGCCGAAGGTCGTGGCGTCGGAAGAGGACATCCAGCGGCTGAAGAAGGAGCTGCCGGCCCTGGTCGTGGACTGGACGCTGCCCGACGAGGCGACCGTGGAGAAGACCAAGGCCACCTTCAAGCGGCACTTCGAGAAAAAGAACAAGTAGTCCGCGCGGCTCCCTTTGCTTTCAGCTCCGGGAGCGCGTAGTATCGAATCGATGGCGAGTTCGTCGGAGGGAAGCGCCCCCGCCCGCCTCGAGTGGGTGGACGTGGCCAAGGGCCTGGGCATCGCGCTCGTGGTGCTCGGCCACACCCTGCGCGGACTGGTCAACGCCGGCCTGCTCAACCCCGAGGGGCCGGTGGCGGTCGTGGACCGCTGGATCTACGCGTTCCACATGCCCCTCTTCTTCATCCTGTCCGGCCTCTTCCTCGCCCGTTCCGCGGAGCGGCCCTTCCGCTCGTTCGTCGCCGACAAGCTGCTGCGCCTCGGGTACCCGTACCTCGTCTGGGTCGGCCTCCAGACGCTCGTCATGGTGGCGCTCTCGCGCTTCACGAACCACCCGTCCCACCTCTCGGACCTCGCCCGCGCGGTCTACCAGCCGCCGATGCAGTTCTGGTTCTTCTACGCGCTCCTCCTGCAGTCCCTGGTCTTCGGCATGCTCTGGAAGACCGGGATGGGACGCACGGGCGTCCTGATCGTGAGCCTGCTGGCCTGGGTCTCCGCGAGGTGGGTGCCCGCCGGCACCTGGTCGCCCTTCCTGCAGGCGCGCGACTACTTTCCCTACCTGGCGCTGGGCGTCCTGCTGGGCCGCGCCGACGTGATGGAGCGGATCGGGTCGCTGTCGCGGGCCTGGGCGGCCGCGATCGTGGCGGCCGGCTTCGGACTGGTGACCTCGTTCCTGAAGCTGAACCTCCTGGAGCAGCGCGAAGCCGCGATGGCGGCCGCGCTCGCCGGCAGCGCCGCGGTGATCGCGCTGTCGGCGTCGGTCGCGCGCCGGGGCGCCGTCCCGGCGGTGTCGCTCTGGGGCAAGGAGTCGCTGGCGATCTACTGCGCCCACACCCTGGCGTCGGCCGGCGTGCGCATCGGGCTCAAGAGCGTCGTCCACGTCACCCACCCGGGGATCCACCTGGCGCTGGGCGTCCTGGCGGGCCTCGTCGGCCCCCTCGCGCTGGTCTGGGTCACGAAGCGCTTCCGCTTCCCCTACCTCTTCGAGCTGCCCCGCCGCCGGGCCCCCGAGCCCAAGCCCGCCACCTAGGTTCCGCTACGGGGAGTAGCGCCGGCGGTATGCTCCCGGACTGCAGCCCTCGAGGTCGCGGAAGAACTCGGAGAGATGCTGGGCGGAGTGGAATCCCGTGCGCTCTGCGATCTCTTCGAGCGTCAGGCGGGTCTCCGCGAGCAGGCGCTTGACGGGCATGGCGCGGGTCCGCCGCAAAACCTCGCCGAGGGTCCTCCCCGTCACGGCCCGGAAGCGGCGCTCGAGGGTGCGGCGGCCCGCGTGGACTCCCGCGGCCACCTGATCCACCCCGATCCCGTCGCGGGCGTGCCGGGCGATGAAGGCGCAGGCGGCCGTCACGGACGGATCCCGGCCCGCGCCTCGACCCGTCGACTCGCGCTCGATCAACGGCGGCGGCTGGATCAGGAGGGGCGCCGCGGGCGCGCGGCCTCCGCGAAGCAGCCGATCGAGCAGCGCGGCCGCTTCGTAGCCCACCCGCTCTGCCGGGATCAGGACGGTGGAGAGGGGCGGCCGGGCCAGCTGCCCGGCTTCCTCTTCGTTCTCCGCCGCCAGGATCGCCACTTCTCCCGGCACCAGGAGCCCCGCGTCCGAGCAGCGCCTCGCGAGATGATAGCCGAGGAGATCGCGGCAGGCGAAGAGCGCGGCCGGTTTCCGGACCGACTTCAGCCAGCGTCCGACGCCCGCCCCCGGCAGCGCCTCGCCTTCGGCCCGCGCCCGGCGCAGCGCGTCGAGAAAGCCCTCCTCCCTCATCCGCGCGTAAGGCGCCGCCTCTCCCCCGGTCACGGCGTAGCGCCGTCCTTTCAAGTCCAGGAGGTGGCGCGCCGCGGCGACGCCGACCGCGCGGTTGTCCACCGTGACCAGCGGAAACGGCGAGCCGTCCAGGCGGAGCGAGACGTTCACCGCCGGAAGCCGCCAGCGCGACACGCGGCGCGACAGCGTCCGGTCCCCGAGGTGGCCCACGACGCCGTGCGGCCGCCAGCGCGCGATCTCCGCGGCGTGATCGAGCGCCGGCTCCCAGACCCGCAGCTCCCAGGCCGGCCGCTCGTGGGCAAACCGGCGGACCCCGAGCGCCGCGCGGGCGCCGTATCCGGAGGCGTGCTGGAGGATGAGCGCGACCCTGACGGTCATTGTCGCAATTCCTTTATCCGATTGTCGCAGACGCGGGATGGATTCTCCAGCCCCATCGACCTACCGTGGGCAGACAACGAAAGGAGGCGACATGAACAAGCAGGTGGTCGACAGCCCCCGGGTCTTCCCGCTCCGGAAGTTCACGCAGCTCGATCCGCCCCACGGCGTCCCCATCAACATGGCGGTCAAGGCGAAGGGCACCCTGCTCTTCACCAAGCAGGTGCCGCTCGACCCCGAAGGTCGCACGGTCGGGGTGAACGACATCAAGGAGCAGACGCGGCAGACCCTGGAGAATCTCAAGGCCATGGTGGGCGCCGCGGGCGCGACGATGGCCGACATCGTGGCCATCACGTGGTACACGACGGCGATCGACGAGTACTACTCCCAGGCGGGCTCCCGGCTGCGCCGCGAATACCTGACGGAGCCGCATCCGACGAGCGTCGTCGTCGAGGTGAGCCGGCTCGCCAGGCGCGAGTGGATGGTGGAGCTGCTGGCGGTCGTCGTCGTCCCCGACTGAGGAACGCCGTGCGCCTGCTCGAGGTCGACGTCCGGGAGCGCGAGCTCCGCTTGCGGATGCCCTTCCGCTTCGGCGCGGTCACGCTGGAGTCCTGCCCCCAGCTGCTGCTCCGCGTCCGCGCCGAAGTGGGGGGCGCCGTCGTCGGGGGCGTCGCCGCGGAGCTGGCGCTGCCGAAGTGGTTCGACAAGTCGCCCGCGCTGAGCAATGACGACAACGCCGCGCAGCTGCGCCGGAGCCTGGCGATCGCCGTCGAGGTCTATCGCGGCGCCGGCCGGGAGGCGTCGGCCTTCGCCCTGCACCGGGCCTGCGTCCAGGAGGACCTGAAGCGCGCCGCGTCGGAAGGGCTTCCGCCGCTGGTCGCGGGCTTCGGCGTCGCGCTGCTGGACCGGGCCCTGATCGACGCCCTCTGCCGCGCGTCGAACGTGTCCTTCTTCGACGCCGTCCGGCGGAACCTTCTCGGCATCGACGGGTCGCTGACGCCGGAGCTGTCGGACTTCGACCTGGCCGGGTTCCTGGCCGGCCTGCGGCCTGCGGCGAGGATCGCCGCCCGGCACACCGTGGGGCTCGTCGATCCCTTGACCTCGGCAGACCTCCAGGGCCGGCGGCCCGCCGACCCGCTGCCCTGCACGCTCGAGGAAAGCATCGCGACCTACGGGAACCGTTACTTCAAGCTCAAGCTCTCGGGCCGGGCCGACGCGGACGTCGAGCGACTCGAGCGGATCGCCGCGCTGCTCGACCGGCTGCCGGAGTATCGGGCGACGCTCGACGGCAACGAACAGTACAAGGATGCCGAGGCGATCGCCGCCTTCTGGGATCGGGTCGAGGCGACTCCGACGCTGGAGCGCCTGCGTTCGGCGATCCTGTTCGTCGAGCAGCCGATCGCCCGCGCGACGGCGCTGTCGGCGCCCGTCACGGCCCTCGCGCGCCGCTGCCCGGTGGAGATCGACGAGTCGGACGGCAGCCTCGACGCGTTCGTCGTGGCGAAGGAGCTCGGCTACACGGGCGTGTCCAGCAAGGCCTGCAAGGGCGTGTATCGGTCGATCCTCAATCGCGCGCGCTGCGCGCACTGGAACGCCCGGGAGGGGACGACGCGGTACTTCATGTCGGCCGAGGACCTGATCGTCCAGGCGGGGGTTTCGCTGCAGCAGGACCTCTCGCTGGCCGCGCTGATTGGCTGTACGCACGGGGAACGCAACGGCCACCACTATGTCAATGGGCTGGCTCACGCACCCCGCGAGGAACAGGACCGGATCGGGAACGCTTACCCCACCCTTTACGCCCGCGGCGCCGACGGCGTCGTGCGACTCTTGATCCGGGACGGCGCGATCGCGCTCGGCGACCTCGACGCCCCCGGCTTCGGGAGTCGCTCCGAAACCCTTTGATCCCCCCCCTTTCGACTCGGTAACGGGAATCCCACCGGCTACACTAATTCGGCAAATCCGGGGACGGATCGGCTATGTCCTATCGGGTGCCCCGAACGGGTCCGGGATCTTCAACGGGAGACTTTGACATGAGCAGACGGCTTCCGGTCGTTCTCGCGCTGGCCGCGGCGGTTCTGGCGATCCTTCCCGGCCGCGCCCCGGCGCAGTCGGTCGAGCCGTTCCGGCTCGAGAAGCAGGCGCGCATCGTCCTGCTGGGCAACGGCCTCGGCTCCCGCATGATCCACTTCGGGCACTTTGAGACCGAGCTGCAGCTGCGCTACCCGGAGCAGCAGCTCTTCGTCCGCAACATGTGCGACGAGGGCGCCACCCCGAGCTTCCGGCCCCACTCGGCGCGCGCGAACCAGCTGGGCTTCCCGGGCGCCGACAAGTTCGCCCTGCCCTACTGCGACGGCCGCCTCCACGGCGGCAAGGGCCATTTCGAGACCGACGAGCAGTGGCTCGCCCGCCTGAAGCCCGACGTCCTGGTCTGCTTCTTCGGGTCCAACGAGTCCTTCCAGGGCATGGCCGGGCTGGCGAACTACCGCGCCGAGCTCGACGCCTTCCTGAAGCACACCAAGACCCAGTCCTACAACGGCACGGCCGCGCCGAAGCTCGCCCTCGTGTCGCCGACGGCGATCCAGGATCTCTCGGCCTCCCTCGACGTGCCCGACGGGCGCGTCCAGAACCCCATCCTCGCCGCCTACACCTCCGTCATGGAAGCGGTCGCCGCCGAGAACGGCGTCCTCTTCGTCGACGCCTACCGCGCGTCCCAGGCGTGGTACCGCGAGTCGCGCGCGCCGCTGACCGTGGACGGCGCCCTCCTGAACGAGGCGGGCTACAAGAAGTTCTCGACGCTGCTGATCGACCGCGTCTTCGGCAAGTCCCCCGTGAAGGACGAGGCGCGCCGCGCCGCCGTCCTCGAGGCCGTGCTCGAGAAGGACTGGTTCTGGCTCAACGACTTCAAGATCCCCAACGGCGTGCACGCGTACGGCCAGCGCTACAACCCCTTCGGCCCGGCGAACTACCCGTTCGAGATCCAGAAGATCCGCGAGATGACCGCGATCCGCGACCAGGCCATCTGGGCGGCGCTCGCGGGCAAGACGCTCGACGTCAAGGCCCTCGACGCCGCGACCTCGACGCTGCCGGACGTGCAGACCAACTTCAAGCCCAAGGCCGGCGGGATCAAGTTCCTCGACGAGAAGGAGGCGCTCGCCGCCTTCAAGATGGCCCCCGGCTTCAAGATCGAGCAGTGGGCCAGCGAGAAGGAATTCCCGGACCTCGCGAAGCCGATGGCGATGTCCTTCGACAACAAGGGCCGCCTCTGGGTCGCCTGCATCCCGAGCTACCCGCACTGGCGCCCCGGCGACCCGAAGCCCAACGACAAGCTGATCATCCTGGAGGACACGAACGGCGACGGCAAGGCCGACAAGGAAACGGTCTTCGCGGACCACCTGAACCTGCCGATCGGCTTCGAGTTCGCCCCCGAAGGCGTCTACGTCACCCAGAGCCCGAACCTGGTCCTCCTCAAGGACACGAACGGGGACGACAAGGCCGACGAGAAGGAGATCGTCTTCAGCGGCTTCGACGACCACGACACCCACCACGCCATCAGCGCCTTCTGCGCCGACCCCTCTGGGGCCTTCATCCTGGCCGAGGGCGTCTTCCTCCGCACCGACGTCGAGACCGCCTACGGCCCCATCCGCGGGACCGACGGCGGCTTCTACCGCTACCAGCCGCAGCGTCGCCAGCTGGAGCGGCACGCGCAATTGCCGATTCCGAATCCCTGGGGCGTCGCCTACGACGACTGGGGCCAGCACTTCTTCCTGCACACGTCCGGCCCGAACACCGAGTGGATGGTGCCGGGCTCGGTGAAGCCGCGCTACGGCGTCTCGACGCCGTCGAGCCCCGACCTGATCGAGCCGGCGCACCGCGTCCGCCCGACCTCCGGCCTCGAGTTCGTCAGCAGCCGCCACTTCCCGCCCGAGCAGCAGGGCGACATGCTGATCAACAACAACATCGGGTTCCTCGGGACCAAGCAGCACCAGGTGTTCGACGACGGCGCGGGCTACAAGACGAAGTGGCGCCAGGACCTGGTCGTGTCGAGCGACCCGAACTTCCGCCCGGTCGACCAGGAATTCGCCCCGGACGGCTCGCTCTTCATCGTCGACTGGCACAACCCGCTGATCGGCCACATGCAGCACAGCGCCCGCGACCCGAACCGCGACCACAGCCACGGGCGCATCTACCGGATCACCTGCACGGATCGGCCGCTCGTGGAGCCGGCGAAGGTCGCCGGCGCTCCGATCGCGACCCTGCTCGAGAACCTCAAGCTGCCCGAGTACCGCACGCGGTACCGGACCCAGCGCGAGTTGCGCGGTCGGAAGCCGGAGGAAGTCCTGTCGGCCCTGTCGAAATGGGTCGCCGGCCTCGACCCGAAGGACCCCAACGTCGAGCACCACCTGCTCGAGGCCCTCTGGACCACCTGGGGACTGAACCGCGTGGACGAGGCGCTGCTGCATCGGCTGATGGACTCCAAGGACTTCCGCGTGCGGGCGGCCTGCGTGGACGTGATCCGCTACAACGGCCATCGCCTGGCCGACCAGACGGAGCTGCTCAAGAAGGCGGCGCGCGACCCGCACGGTCGGGTGAAGCTCTGCGCGGTGGTCGCGGCCTCGTGGATCGGCAAGGAGGCGGGGCTCGCGGTGATCGCCGAGGCGGAGAAGACGGCGGAGCCGGACTTCCTGACCAAGGACCGCTTCATGAAGGACCCGTACCGGGTCGCGAAGGCGCACCTGAACAACGAGACGATCGAGGAGACGCTCGTGGTCAAGGCGCCCGAGCACCTCAAGGGCGACGACCGGAAGCTCTTCCTGAAGGGCGCCGAGATCTACGGCCGCGAGGGCTATTGCGTGACCTGCCACCAGCCCGACGGCGACGGCCTGGCGCTCTCCGGATTCCCGCCGCTCTCGAAGAGTTCGTGGGTGGCGCAGGACGACGACCGGCTGATCAAGCTGACCCTGAAGGGGATGTTCGGCCCGCTGGAGCTCGACGGGAAGAAGTACCCGGGCCAGGTGCCGATGACGCCCTTCGGCGGACTGCTCAACGACGACGAGGTCGCGGCGGTGCTGACCTACGTGAGGAACTCGTTCGGCAACAAGGCGGCGCCGCTGACGGGCGCGAAGGTCAAGCAGGTGCGGGACGCGACGAAGGAGAAGCTCGACTTCTACACGCCGGAGGAGCTCCTCAACCCGGGCGCGAAGCCGTCGGCGACGGCGCGCCGCTTCGTGAAGATGTGGACCATGGAGGACTTCAAGGGCGCCTTCGACGCGCCGCTCTCGAAACGCAACTTCGCCCGCGGGAAGGAGATGTTCACGGCGGCGGGCTGCGTCGGCTGCCACAACGTGCAGGGCCAGGGCGGCCACGTCGGCGCGGACCTCTCGAAGGTCGCGCAGGAGTACCCGGGCGCGGAGCTGCTGCGCCAGATCATCGACCCGTCGCTGAAGATCAAGGACGAGTTCCGGGTCTACGCGGTGTTCCTGAAGAACGAGGAGCGCTACAAGGGCATGATCGTGAAGCGCGACGGCGAGCTGATCCAGCTCGCCGAGAACCTGCAGGAGCCGGAGAAGACGGTGCCGATCAAGAAGGCCGACATCAGCCGGGTGACGCCGTCCGACGTCTCGCCGATGCCGACGGGGTTGCTGGTGACGCTCTCCCGCGATGAAGTGCTGGATCTCCTCGCGTACATCATCGCGCAGGGCAACGCGAAGCACCCGGCCTTTTCGGAGTAACCAGGAAGACCAGGACACAGGAAGAGGACTTCCCCACTACCCCCCTCGGGGGAGGGACCCGCCACCTCCTGAGCCGACCCCGCATAAGGGCGAGGGAGGGCCTTCTGCCTGTGTCCTGGGTGCTGTGTACTGGTTCGTCCGGATTAACGATTCATTTCGCCGAGCCCGTGGGTTCCTCCACACCTCTTGCATTGAGTTCTAGGCGACGTATTGTCGATCCGGTGACTCACGGGTGGGAGACTCTTGAGGTACGCGAAGATCGCCTTGAGGTCCGGGTTGCTCATCTTGCGGAAGTAGCCCCAGGGCATGATCGGGTTGAGCGGTTTGCCTCCCGGGTTGCCGCTGTGGATGACTTTTAGGAAGAGCTCCTCCGTGTAGTAGGGGATGCCCGAGGGATCGGGCGTCAAGTTCACCGAGTGCACGTTGCCCCAGGGGCCGACGAGGTTCAGGCCGCCCGCCCAGTCCATGCCCGGGATCGGCGCGCCGCTCGCGTCGATCGGCGTGTGACAGCCGGTGCAGTTCGCGATCTTCGTCAGGTACTCGCCGTACTTTACCGGTGACGAGCGGTCGACCTCGGGGACCGCGTCGACCGGAGGCAGCGGGCGCAGCGCCTGCTTCACGGGCTCCGGGAGCTTCGTGAGCGGGACCTCGCGGCGGACCGGCGGGATCGAGCGCAGGTACGCGATCACCGACGTCAGGTCCTCGTCGGACATGTCGTGGAAGAGCCGGTACGGCATCATGGGAAAGAGCGTGCGGCCGTTGGAGCCGATGCCCTGCCGCAGGGCGCGGCGGAACTGATCGTCGGTCCAGCGGCCGGTCCCGGTCTCCGGATCGGGAGAGATGTTGGGCGCCACGAGCCAGGGGAGCGCCTCTTCGGGGAACGGGTTCTGTCCGCCTCCCTCGCCGCCCGGCTTGGGAGGCAGGCCCTCGCGGGTCCAGTCGAGTTCGGAATGACACATGAAGCAGTGCGCGGGGCCTTCGACCAGGTAGCGGCCGCGCTCCAGGCGCGCCGCCGCGAGGGCGTCCGGGCGTTCGGCCCGGCCGAAGGCGACGATCCCGGCGAACGTGAGCGTCAGCGCGACGATGATCGTGATGCGGTTCATGCCGTCCTCCCGTTCCGAACCCGTTCCCCCGAAGGCGTCGCCGTCTAGCCGAGCGGGATGCGATCCTTGTTGGCCGCGAGCCAGGCCTCGAAGGTCTGGAGCTGGGGGTTGAGCGACTTGGAGACCTTCAGGTCGCGCGCGCCGCAGAAGTCCTTCTCGAACTCCGCCTTGAACTGGAACATGTTGCCGAGGTCGTCGGCGCCCGGGAATCCGAACTTGCGGTACTGCTCGGGGCTGACGGCGTTGTAGACGACCTCGCGCCCCAGCGCCTTCGAGAGCGCGGCCGCCATCTGGGCGCCCGTGAGGTGGTCGCCCGCGATGCCGACGCTCTTCCCGATGTACTCGGCGCCGCGCTTGAAGATCCCGAGGGCGCACTTGCCGATGTCCGCCGCCGCGATGCCCGGCAGCTTCTTGTCCGCCATCGGGAGCGTGAACGCCAGCTTCCCGTCCGGGCCCTTCTTCGGGCCCATCCCGAATCCGATCAGGTTGTCCCAGTAGAACGAGGTGTTGAGGAGCGTCGTCGGGACGCCGACCTCGCTGAAGATCTTGTTCGCCTCGCCCTTCGCGTCGAAGTGCGGGACCTTGTACTTGCCCTGCAGCGTGGGCATGCGGTTGTCGCTGAGCGGGACCCAGCGGCGCGTGTCCTCGAGGGTCGACCAGATCACGTGCTGGACGCCGGCCTCCTTCGCGGCCTTGGCCATCGCGCGGGCCTGGGCGAGTTCCTTCTCCGGCGAGAAGTGCTCCCAGAAGTTCGTCACGAGGTAGGCCCCGTACGCGCCCGCGAACGCCTTCTTCAGGCTCGCCTCGTCGTCCAGGTTCGCCGCGACGACCTCGGCGCCGAGCGTCGCGAGCTCCTTGCCCTTGTCGCCGTCGGGTTTCCTCGTGATCGCCCGGACCGCGAACTCCTTGTCGGCGAGGATCGCCCGCACCAGGCCGCCGCCCTGCGAGCCCGTCGCCCCCGTCACCGCGATGATCTTCTTGGCCATGGCTTCCTCCTATCGTTTCAGGTTCAGGTCGTTCGTTTTCCGTCCGCGAAGCCCTTCCGACACCGTGGTCACGGCGACCGCGGCGCGAACCCGGTCGAGCAGGCCGACGGCGATCCTCATCTCGTCCGGGTTCAGGGTCCCGATCTTTCCAAGCACGGCGTCCACGGCGCCGTCGCAGCGGTCGAGGAGCTCCTTCCCCTGAGGGGTGATGCGGACCACCGCCTGGCGCCGGTCCTTGGCGTCCCGGTCCCGCCGGGCCAGCCCCTTGGAGATCAGCTTGTCGAGGAGCCTCGTGATGTTCGGGCTGCGGGAGATGAGCCGGGTGGAGATGTCGAGGGTGGGCCGGCCCTCGTCGCCCGCGCCGCGAAGGATGCGGAGCGCGTTGTACTGCTCGTTCGAGAGGTCCCAGGGCGCCAGCGCGCGGCTGACGCTGTGATGGAGGACGTCGCCGCTCCGGAGGATGACGACCGCCAGTTCCCGCTCGGCGCTGTCGAAGAGTTTCGCTTGGCCCAGCTCCGAATAGATCGTCGAGGCCGGCTTATTCGTATCCTTGGATTTCATATACAGGGATATTATGTCCATGGATAGTAATTGTCAACGGGAATCCGCGGACGTCGCTACGATTTCTCAGGCCCCCCGGCTCTGGCAGGCCTGGGAGCAGAAGCCCGCCGCGTGGGTGTCGTTGCTGTAGACCGGGAACGGCGTCCCGCAGCGCCGGCACATCAAGGTCTTGGTCGAGCGCAGCTCCGCCGTCTCCTGGTCGGGATCGTCGAGGTAGCTGCCGAACTCCCGACCCCAGTACCGCTTCAGGAGCTTGGTCGTCGCCAGCACGGACATGTACGCCAACCCCGCGGCGATGCCGACGACGACCCGGCCCTCCGCGCGACGGATGCCCAGGATGGTAAAGCCCGGAATGAGCAGCTTGGCGACCCCGTAGACGAGCGTCAGCACGAGCACGACCGCGACGATGGTCGTCGACAGATACACCACGGGCTTCCAGCTCTGGGACCGCATCCACCTCATTCTACGCGACGATTGCTCTATCACGGCGCCACCTGATTCGTATGGACTTAGGACATGATCCTCCTCGCCGTCGTGACGGCCCTTCTGGCGGGCCAGGCTCAGGACGAGCGCTTCTCGAAATGGGCGGCGGACCTGGGCAGCGCGGACGTCGTGCTTCGCGAGCGCGCGGCGAAGGAATTCGTCGCCGTCGGCCGACCCGCGCTGAAACCGCTCAAGGCCCTCGAACGGGACGCCCCGGACCCGGAAGTCCGCCACCGCGCCGCCGCCGCGATCCGGAGCATCCGGGAGGAGCTCCGCCGTTCGGCCCTCAAGCTCGAGGTCTCCACGGACAAGCCGACCTACGCGCCGGGCGAGCTCGTGACCGTCAGCGTCCGCCTGAAGAACGTCGAGGACTTCCCCGTCACGATCTACCTGGGCGACGGCACGCTCGGCGAGAACGCGCAGGCGGACGTCCTTTCCGGCGCCAAGTCCGTCCCGCTGGTCGTGCCGACCTACCAGGTCCTGGTCATGGGCGCGATCTCGGTGGACGAGAAACGCTTCCGGACGATCCCGCCCGGCGAGAGCATCCCGGTCCACTCGCTGAGCTTCAAGGAACGCTGGGACTTGAAAGGCAAGGACGCGGGCTTGAAAGCCAGCACCACGCCCGAGGACAAGAAGCCGCTCGACGCGGGAACCTATCGGGCCCGGGCGAGGTTTGCCTGGGGGCCGAAGGGGAAGAAGGACGACAAGCCGGCGGCGGAAGGCCTCGACCTGGAGCTCTATCAGTTCACCGCGAAGGCTCAAACCCTGATGGCGGAAGCCTGGGAAGGCGCCCTCGAGGGCGGCGTCGACTTCAAGGTCGCCAAGGACTAGCGGAGCCGGTTCAGGATCAGCAGCGCCATCGCGGTGCCGTAACTCTTCCCCAGCTCGTGGCTGTCGACGAAGCTCCCGTCCATCTCGGGCAGCGCCAGCACCTGCGCGCGGAACTTCTCGAGATGCCGCCCGCGCGCCGGCTCGTCGAGCGCGCGCGCCGCCTCGAGGGTGTGGTAGACGCAGTAGAAGAAGAAAAAGCCCGCCAGCTCCTCGTCGGCGTGGTTGTCGCAGGCCCGGATCGCTTCGAGGGCCGCCGCGTGCTTCCAGTAGACGTCCACGCCGGCGGCGACGGCCTCGAGCGAGCCTCGGCCGCATTCGTGGAGCGCGAGCTCGGCCAGCGCCGTGCGGCCCGCGGAGTTCTTCTCCGAGCTCTGGGGTTTGCCCGGCTCGTGGCGGTAATCGTGGCGCAGCCCGTCCCGACGGGTCTGGAGCAGCGCGTCGGCCGCGCGGCCCAGGAGCACGCTCGGCACGTCGGCCCCCGCGCGCTTCGCCCCGGCGATCGCGTGCACGACGGCCGCCGTCGCGAAGGCGCTCGGATACTCGTGCCCCCAGAAGCCGTCCTCGTCCTGCAGCTTCCCCAGCCGCGACAGGATCCGGTTCATGCGCGGCACGTCCTTCGCCTTCGTGTAGTACAGGAGCCGGAACATCTCGGCGTAGCACTCCTCGCAGCGCCCCGTCGCCACCCGCGCGTCGTCGCCGAGGTACGCTTCGGCCTTCCGCAGCGCCCGGTCGACCTGCTCGGGCGCCGCGTCGCGCCACTCGGCCAGCGCCAGCGCGGAGAGCGCCGTGACCGCGATGTAGAAGTTGGGTCGCAGCGTCGTGTCCGGCCAGACGCGGTAGCCGGGACCGAGGCGTCCCTCCTTGACGTGGCGCTTGATCATGTAGGACGCCCACCCGTAGCAGTAGCGCGCGTCGCTCCAGGAGCCATCGTCGCGCTGCGCGCGCAGCAGGAAGTCCAGCGCGCGCCGGGACGCGGCCTCCGCGCTCGGGGCGGGCATGCCGGTCGTCGACGCCAGCCCCTTGGGCAGGGCGCTGCTGAAGTCTTCGTAGAGGTGGCTCATCGGGCCGCGCGGGAGCCCGTCGGGGTCCAGGGCCTTCTGGGCCGCGGCGCGCCAGGCCCAGCAGGAGTCCGGGTGGCGTTCCATCAACTGCGTCCACAGCGCGTCGGGGTCCCGCGCGATCGCCGCACGGTGGTAGAGGGATTCCGGAGAGTCGTCCGCCTCCAGGGCGCGCCGCGCGCCGTCGAGGTCGCCCATCGCGAGGAGCGCACGCCCCTTCTGGAGAGCGGAGCAGGACAGGCCGAGCACGTCGCGGTGGCGCCCCGCGTGGCGGAAGATCCGCGCCTTCTGATCCGGCGTCGCGCGCTCCAGGGCCTTCTCGTCGTCGCCGCCCCGGATCAGGTCCTCGACGGACTCGCCGGCCGGCGCGTTGTACGCGTCGTTCCGGCGCAGCACCGCGACCAGCGCGGCGCGCAGCCAGTCCGCGTTGAAGGTGCGGATCCGGTCCATCGTGTGCACGACGCGCCCTTCCGGGGTGATGAAGAGGAAGCCGGGCTCGACGAAGTCCGGCTTCCGCAGGCCGACGCCGGCGGCCACGGTCTCGTCGCACGACATCCGCAGCGGGACGAACTTCGAGCGGATCAGGTCCACGACGTCGGGGTCCGTGAAGAAGACCACCTTCGCGTAGTGATCGAGGACCGGCGCGCGGTACATGTGGGTGCCGGGGATGCGAGGGCAGTACCAGAGGATGAGCCGGTTCCTCTCCCGCGCGGCCTTCTTCGCCTGCTCCAGGAGCTCGGCCCGCTTCGCGGCGCCCGGCTCCGGCGGTTTCGGCGTGCCGTCGGCGAGCTCGACGCCGTCGCGGATCCAGGGGATCTCGCTGTCACACTTGCGCGCGAGCGCGTCCCCCGGAGGCTCCGTCGATTGGGCCGCGGCGCCCGCCGTCAGCAGGCCGAGGGCCGCCAGGACCCACACCGCGCGGCTCATGCGAGTTCCAGTCCCGGGAGCGTTCCCGTGCTGGATCCGAAGCGGTCGACCGGGAGGCCGAGCCGCTGGAGCATGCTGACGAAGAGGTTGCAGAGCGGGGGCGCGGCGTCGGGCGTGAAGGCCAGGTGCTGCCCGTGCTTGAATCCGCCGCCCGCCAGCAGGATCGGCAGGTTCTTGGTCGCGTGGCTGTTCGCGTTGCCCAGGTTGCTGCCGAGGAAGACCATGGTCCGGTCGAGCAGGCTGACGCCCTCTTCCTGCGTCGCCTTCAGCTTGGTCAGGAACTCCGCCACCGTCTTCATCACCTCCACTTCCACGAGCCGGAGCTGCTCCAGCTTCTTCGGATCCTGGCCGTGGTGCGAGAGGTCGTGGTGGTTGTGCGCGACGCCGAGGATCGGCGGCGCGCCGTGGCTCCCTCCGTTCAGCAGGATCGACACGAGCCGGGTCGAGTCCGTCTGCAGGGCGAGGAGAGTGAGGTCGAACCAGGTCCGGCAGCGGGCGACGATGTCGACGTTGGCCGGGTTCGCGACCTGCTTGACGGCGACCTTGGGCTTGGGCTTGGTCGCCCACTCCTTGGCGATGTCCATCCGCTGCTCGAGCTCGCGGACGCTGGTGAAGTACTCGTCGAGCTTTTCGCGGTCGTTGACGCCGAGGCCGGCTTCCATCGCCTTGGCGAGGTCCCGCACGTGGTCGAGGATGCTTTGCCCCTGGCGGATCCGGCGCATCTGCGCGTCGACTTCGTCGGCCCCGCCCTCGAGGAAGAGCTGGGCGAAGACTCCGGAGGGATGGAGGGACGGCGGGACCAGCACGCCGCTGCGGGTCCAGGAAAGCCCGTCGCCTTCGGTCGAGAGCGTCAGGCTGGCCACGCGCGTCTTGCCGCCGATCTGCTCGGCCGCGAGCTGGTCGAGCGAAATCGTGTTGCGGAAGCCTTTCCTCATGAAACCTTTGTGGTGGGCGCCCGTGAGGAAGCTGTAGCCGGAATCGTGGCCCTCGGCCACCTCCGGGTGGCTGAGGCCGGACATGACGGTGAAGTCGTTTCGCAGGTCCTTCAGGATCTCGAGGTAGGGGCTGAGCGGGTAGTCCTTGCCCGCCTTCTGCGGGAAGAAGTTCGGGGCGTGGAACCCCAGCGGCGCGCCGAGGCAGACCATGCGGCGTCTGGGTTCGGATTCGGAGGCCTCCGCGCGCTTCGGGGCCAGCGCCTCGAGCCAGGGCAACGCCAGCGACACGCCGGCGGCACGGAGAAAACGGCGTCGCGTCGGGGTCATGGATCGCTCCTTGCCTATTTCTCCCGGAACATCCGGCTCTGCACGACTTCGTGGACGAGCGTCCGGAAGCCGTACTGCTTCGCCCGGGCGCGCGCGAGAATCGCCTCGATCTCGGGCCGGTCGGACGCCTCGGGCGCTCCGCCGGTCGCGTAGGCGACCAGCTTCTGCGTCAGGCCGCGCGCGACCTGGTCGAGCTCCTGCAGCAGGTACTGGCGGAACTGGTCGATGTCGCCGAACTTCCGGCCGTCGGCCATCTCGCCGGCGGCATCGACGTCCGCGCCCTGGAGGTAGAGCTTCCCCTTCACCTCCCTCACGCCCTTGGTCCAGTTGGTCTGACGGTAGTAGGTCCGCCAGCCGCCGATGACGTCGAAGCTCTCCAGGGCGAAGCCCGGAGGATCGATCTTGGCGTGGCAGCTCGCGCACGCGGGATTGTTCCGATGCTTGGCGAGTTGCTCGCGGACCGTGGTGGCGCCGCGGATGTCCGGCTCGAGGGTCGGCACGTCGGCGGGCGGCTTCGCCGGCGGCGTGCCCAGGATCCGGTCCAGCACCCAGGCGCCGCGTTTGACGGGCGACGTGTTGGTGCCGTCGGCCGTGACCTTCAGGATGCTCGCCATCGTCAGGACGCCGCCCCGGTGGCACCCGGGGGGGAGGGCGACCTTGCGGAACTCCCAGAGGCCGTCCACGCCGGCGATGCCGTAGTGCTTCGCGAGGCGCCCGTTGAGCATCGAGAAGTCCGAGGCGACGACGTTCGAGACGCTCAGGTCGTTCTTCAGCAGCTCGGCGAAGAAGAGCTCCGTCTCGCGGACCATCGAGACCTTGAGCATCTGGTCGAACTCCGGGTAGAGCGCGTAGTGGGGCGCCGTGAAGTCGATGTCCCGAAGCCCCAGCCACTGGCCGCAGAAGTTGCGCGCGAAGGCGGCCGCCTTCGGGCTCTGGAGCAGGCGCTCGACCTGGGCCCGGAGGACGTCGGGCGTCCGCAGCTTCTTCTGCTCCGCGAGCTCGAAGAGCTCGTCGTCCGGCATCGAGCTCCAGAAGAAGTAGGACAGGCGGCTGGCGAGCGCGTCATCGTCCAGCGCCCCCGGCTTCTCTTCCAGGAAGAGGAACTTCGGCGAGGCCAGGACCGCCGAAATCGCGACCCGGACGGCCTGCTCGAACGTGTCTTTCTCGTTCAGGCGCGCCTGCACCAGAGAGAGGTACGGCTTGAGGTCCGCGTCGCTCACGGGGCGGCGAAAGGCGCGGCGGGCGAAGGGGCGCAGGATCCGGTCGGCGTCCGCCGCCGGGTTCTGCGAGACGACCTCCAGGCGCTCCCTGTACTTGCCGAAGGGCGCCTGGGGCAGATCGCCGAAGAGACGGCAGTGGCTGGCGGGCGGCCAGGCCTCCGCCAGGGGGCCCTCGACCTCCACCCAGTGGACGGCGAGCCCCGGGCCCGTATACTTCCCCGCGCGGCCCGGCGTCTTGCCGACCGCGGCCCCGAGCCCGTAGGGCAGCAGCGAGAAGCCGCTCTCCTTCTCCATGCGGACGACGAACTCGATCTCGGTCGGCTTGTCGGCCGGGACGTCGAAGTAGCCGACCAGGCCCGTCGTGTGGTTGTTCACCTCGAAGGTCACGGGCTTCCCGTCGCTCTGGAACCCGGACGCGCAAATGCGGACGCGGAACATGCCGCGGTCGCGGGGATAGAACTGCGAGATCCAGACGGTGCCGTCGTGGCTCGAGAGGAAGCACACGACGGTGCCGTCGTCGAGGACCCGGAAGAAGTCGTTGCCGTACGTGAGAACCGCGTGCTGATCCTTGAGGCTGTAGCGCTTCTTCGACGTCGCGGGGGCGGGCCGGTTCGCGATCGCGATGGTCAACGCGGCCCCGGCGGCCTCCAGGTAGCGCTCCATCGCGAACGACGACAGGTGCAGCGCGGCGCCGTTGTTGTCGAAGCCGTCCATGGACCCGTCGAGCGCGAGGAAGTCGCGCAGCTCGACCTCGACGCCGAACAGGTCGTTGAGCGTGTTGGTGTACTCGACCCGGTTGAGGCGCCGCAGCACCACCCGGCCCTGCGCGGCGCGGCGCCGGGCCGCGGCGGCGGCGAGCGAGCGGTCCATGCTTTCGGTCAGCGTCTTCAGGTCGGTCTCGGGGAGCCTCGGCTTCTTCTTGGGCGGCATGGAGCCCGAGCGGACCTGGTCCAGCACGCTCTGCCAGCGCTCCTCGCCCGCGGGGCTGGACAGCCCGGCGTCGAGGTCCCTCAGGCGGAAGTTGCCCTTGGGCTTCTCGGCGCCGTGGCACTCGCCGCAGTGACGGGTCAGGAGGGCGCGGACGGGCTCGTCCGGCGTCCCCGGAGTCGCCTGCGCGACGAGCGCCATGGCGAGGAGAACAACGCCGCTCATCTAGTCCTCGGAATAAGCTCCCCTTTATTCCGCATCGGAGGACGAGCGACCGTGAAAAACGAATGAGCAGCCGGAGTCGAGCCGCCGCCTAGCGGAGGGAGCTGAGGAACGCCACGAGGTCGCGGAACTCCTTGCGCGTGAGGCCGCGCTGGAGGCCGTCGGGCATCATCGACACCCGGCTCGGGCGCCGCACGGCGATGTCGCCGCGCGGGATGGAGACGGGACGGTTCGACGGACCCAGCAGCGTCAGGTCCTTCGCCTCTTCCTTGAGGATGCGGCCGACCCAGGAGTCGCCCTCGCGGGTGATGATCTCCCACGCGGCGAAGTCCGGCGCGATGTCGCGGCTGGGCTCGAGGATCGAATCGATCAGCGGGTCGCGCTCCAGTCCTCGGCTCAGGCGCGAGAGATCGGGGCCGACCTCCCCTCCCCTTCCCCGGACGCGGTGACAGGCGAAGCATTGCGGCCCGCGCGGGTGGAAGAAGAGCCGCTCTCCCGCCGCGGCGTCGCCCGCTTCCCGGCCCGCGGCCTTCCACTCGTCGAGGGATCCGGGCTGCGGGACCGGCAGCGCGTCGCCGCTCAACTTGAGGACCAGCGCGACCTTCTCCGCCAGGTCCGGACGATCCTTGCTCTGCTCCAGGAGCCGCCGCAAGGCGCCGCGGACCTCCGGAGTCGAGGCCGCGCCTCCCACGCTGCGGACGGCTTCGAAGCGGACGTCCTCGTTCGCGTCGTCCAGCAGCGCGAGGAGCAGGCGTCGCGTCGCCGGCGAGCTCGCGGCCGACTGGCCCAGCCCGGCCGTCGCGTCCAGCCGCAGGCGCAGCGACGTCTCGCGATCCTGCACCAAGGTTCTCAGGGTTTCCTGCGCGGGATCCAGGAGCGACGACGACAGCGAACGGACCGCTTCCAGCCGCAGGGCCTCGTCCCCTCCCGCGGCCCATTCCTGCAGCTTCGTCAGCGCGAGCAGGGGGTGCTCCGGCGGGAGCTTCCGCAGAGCATAGGCCCGCATGCTCGCCGACTGGTGGGGGTCCGTGAGGATCGCCGCCAGGTGGGATTGCGCCAGCTTCGGATCCCGGCGGCCGGAACTGGGCGCCGTGAGGAACTCGAGGGCCCCAAGGTAGGCGTCGAAGACATCGGTCGTGACCGGCTCCCGCGCCGCGGCCGCCGCGATGTCCGGCATCAGGGGGACGAGGCCGTCCTCGGCCGCCCACTGGATGGCTTCCCGGCGGATCTGCAGGTCGGGATCGGCCAGGAAGCGTCGGATCACGGCGGGATCGACCTTGTCCCCCGTTCGCTTCAGGGCCGCCAGGAGTCCGACCCGAACCTTGGCGGACGCCGCCCCCATCTTTTTGGCGAGCTCGTCCGACGCGCCGGGGCGGCCCAGCAGGGAAATCGCCGCGCCGACCAGGAAGGGGTCCGGATCCTCGAGCAACGCGAAGAAGAGCTCCGGCGCGGGAGACGGCGGCGTCATGCCGACGAGCGCCTGGAGGCGAACGAACTTCGACGGATCCTTGGCGGCGATCTCCGGCCTCCTCGCGTCGTCCGGCGGAAGCAGGCGAACGGCCTCGCCCCGGACTTCCTCCGCCGGATCGCCGAGCCCGAGCGGGTTTCCTTCCCGCGTCACCCGGATGGCGTCCCGCAAGTCCCTGCGGGTCGCGCCGCGCGGCACGGACGGACCTTTAGGGCGTACCCTCCAAATCCGCCCCTTGCCGTGGACCGGGTACGAGCGATCCACCCAATCCGAGAGCACGAGGGAGCCGTCGGGCGCCATGACGATGCCGACGGGACGGAAATTCTCGCCGCCGCGGAGCACGGGCTCGCGTCGAGCCGTGAACGCGGCGCCGCGGGGGACGAGCGTGTATCGCTCGACCTGATGATCGCTCCACGACGTGACGAGCAGCGTGCCCCGGTACGCGTCGGGCCAGAGTTCCGACGTGCACGAGAGAATGCCGGACGGCGCTTCTCCCGTGAAGGACACAACCGGAAGCGTCCCCGCGTGCTCGCCCGTCCAGGAGTGGAACGGGTGGCCGTCGCGATACCCGGCCCTGGGACGGAATCCGTAGTCGCCTCCCGGCACGATGTGCAGCAGGCGGGATTCCGAGCCCCCGCCCGGGTCGTTGTCGACGGCGAAGAGGCGCCCGAAGGCATCGAACGTCAGGTGGAACGTGTTCCAGAAGCCCGACGCCAGCGGCGTGAGCGCGCTTCCGTCCTCGTGGCAGCGGAAGATCCGGCCGCCTTCCGTGCCCGAAATCGTGGAGCCGTCCGACCCCGTGAGCGTCCACGGCGCGCCGACCGGGTAGTCCTTGCCGGTGTTGCGGCCGATCGCGAAGTAGAGGTCGCCCCGATGGTCGATGGCCATCCCGAAGAGGCCGTTGTGGTGGTAGTCGCCGACGGTGTCGAGGCGGACCAGGGGGCGGCGCGACGCCTCGACGAGCTCGATCGAGTTCCGCGTGACCAGGTAGACCTGGCCCTTCCGGCCGATCGAGACGTTCATCCCCAGCGTGAAGCCGTCGGCGACGGTCGTGGACTTGCGCGCGCGCCCGTCGGGGCCGAAGTCCTCGAAAACGCGGAGGCGGTCGGTCTCGGGGCCCGCATAGTCCTTGGTGCGCATGTGGGTGTTGTTCTCGATCGCCCAGATGCGGCCGCGGGCGTCGACGGCGATGCCGGTCGGGTTGGCGATCTCGGGTTCCTGCGCGACGAGTTCGACCGTGAGCCCGTCCTCGGCCGCCAGGGGCCGGGGAGGGTCCTGCGACAGTCCGAGCAGCAGGGCGGCGAGGAACGTCAGCATCCCACTATATCTACTTCTTCAGGCGCTCCAGGATTGCGGCGCGCTTCTTGGGCCACTTCGGATCCGGCTCGGCCTTCCAGACCTTGATGTCCTTGTACCAGGCCCACTCGCCGGCGCTGACGAGCTGGATGCGCGAGCGGACGAGCGTCATCCCGTCGGCCTTCGCGACCGCCATCTCTTCGTCATCCACGGTCGCCACGATCTCGTCTCCCACGATCTCGTACACGATGGTGTGCCAGGCGCCGGGGTCGAACTTCAGCTTCCTTTGATCGACGATCGCGTTCCTGGTCGTGGGGCCGAAGCCGCTCATCTTCTCGATGCGGAAGCCGTCGGGCTGGATCGTGAGCTGGGCCACGTGCTCCTTCTTCGCGTCGTTCGTGGCGTCGTCCAGCTGGAAGCCGAGCCACTTCGCGCCCTCGCACTTGAAGGAGAACTGGATGACGACGTTGGACTCCTTGAAGCTCCGGGTCATGGTGGGGAGATGCCCGTCGCCGGCGACTTCGGCGACCTTGAGCTGGCCCTTCTCGACGACGTAGTTGCCCTTGTAGCGGCTCCACTCTTTGCTATATCCGTCGTTGTCGAAGCGTTCCTCCCAAAGCAGCGCACCGCGGACGCTCATCCAAGTCTTCGGGTCGGCCGGCTTCTTCGCGCCTTTCTTTTCTTGCCCACCCGCCGGAGCCTTGGCGAAGGCGGGGCGCAAAGGAAGGCCCACGAGCGCCGTCAGGAGTAGAAGGGACAGCGGCATCCGCATGGATCGACCTCCTGGTACGATCCTGATTCCGCGTCCGCGCAGTAGTAGCCCCTGGATTCTCCCGGATTATTGGCCACAGAGACACCGAGACACAGAGAAGAGCCTCTTGCTTCCGGATCCGGACACGGAGATCTGCTCTGTGCCTCGGGGGCTCTGTGGCCGGTCCCGTCTTACCAGCGGATGCCCTTCGGGACGGGCAGGCGGTGCTGGTCGCCGCGTTCCTCGATCGGCCAGCTGCGGTACTCCTCGAGCCAGGTCAGCATGTGCTTCATGACGATCTCGAGGATCTTCTTGCCCTTCTCGGGCGTCGCCTTCGTCGGGTCGCCGTGGACGCCGGTCTTCGTCCAGCGGCCCCAGTAGTCGTTGAAGCGGACGTGAGTGGTGCTGTCGGAGCTCATGGTCTTGCCGACGCGGTCGAAGTCCTTCACGGCCTTGTCCATCTGGACGCGCTCCTTGGCGAAGTGGAGGTAGAGCGAGGTCTCCCACTCGTCGGCGTGGGCGTAGACGCCCGTCTCGAGCATCTTGTGGGTCTCGTCCTTCCCCATCGTGTAGTAGCCGAAGGCGCAGCAGAGCGACGGCGTCTCGAGCACGGTCCGGCGCGCGATCAGGTCGATCATGGGCGTGTTGGAGCCGTGCCCGTTGATGACGGCGATCCGCTTGAAGCCGTGGTAGGCCACGCTCTTGGTCACGTCGACGCAGAAGTCGATGAAGTGGTTCGGCTCGACGTGGATCGTGCCGGGGAAGTCGATGTGGTGCAGGTTAAGCCCGTAGGGGATCCCGGGGAGGACCAGGACCTTGTCGGGCGCGCGGCGCGCGAGCTCGCGGACCACGGACTCGACCAGGAAGAGGTCGGTGTCGAGCGGCAGGTGCGGGCCGTGCTGCTCGGTGGAGCCCGTGGGCAGGATGACGACCTTCTGCATCTCGATGGCGTCGTTGACCTCGGGCCAGGTCAGGCGGTTGAATTCGGTGGTCTCTCGCGCGTTCATGGCATCTCCTGTTGAAGTCTCTTGAGATTACGTCGGGCGCGGCCCGAACAGTTCACTTCCCGCTCTTCCCCGGCGGCGCCCGGAGCGCGTCCATCAGGATCTTCGCGCGCTCGGCCGCCGGGACTCCCGCGAATTCCTTCAGGATCTCGCGGTAGGCCTCGATGGCGTCGTTCTTCTCGCCGAGCGCCTCGAGGGCCTGCGCCTCCCGGATCCGGTCGGTCACGACGCGCTCGATCTTGCGGATCACGTCCTGCGCCTCGCGGAAGAGCTCGTCGGAATCGACCTTGTCGAGATGGCGCCAGGCGCCGGCGTGGTCGCCTTTCGCGAGCGCCTCGTGGGCCTTGGCCATTTCCTCGGCGCTCTTCGCCGGCCCCGACTTCTTGCGCTTCAGGACGGGGCCGATGTAGGACGTGGCGGCTACGACGTCGTCGAACCACATCGTGCACGGCGTCCTGATGGCGTCGTTCATCGTGTAGAGCCCGATGCTGATGATGTTCGCCTTGAGGGTGGCGACGTCCCGCAGCCGCAGGTTCGGGAAGTCGCCGGCGAGGCGGCCGTCGATCCAGAATGCGAGGCGGCCGTCGCGCTGGCCGGGCGTGTTGGCCTTCACCATGAACTCGTAGCAGATCCAGCGCTCCCGGTCCGGGGTGAGGTCGGGCCGCTTGATGAAGGAGGGGCCGAAGTAGTTCGGGTTGCCGCCGTAGGGAAACATCTTCCCGGACGCAAAGAAGTGCTCGCCCCACTGGTGCCGCTGCTCGGGATGGTACACGTAGAATGCCAGGGGCCCGGGCGAAACGACCTTGGGATCGTCGATCGAACGCACGGTGTCGAGGAGAACGGTGTACTCGTTCTTCCCGTCGGCGGGGATGCCCGGCTTGGCGTCGGGAACTCCGGGCGCGCGGGCCAGGATCGCGCCGCCGTTGTGCGTGCCGCCGTGATAGAGCTCCGTGCCCCGGCCGTACTTCGCGTAGTACCGGAGGTGGAGGACGTCGTAGCCGTGCTTGAAGTGGTAGTTGAAGCCCTTCCCCGTTTCCTTGCTCGTCCGGGGGTACGGCAGCGTCAGCTCGACCGCGCGCTTGCCGTTGTTGACGTTCTCGGGGGTGGTCGTGGGGACGATCCCGCCCCAATTGTTGTCGAAGCCGGTCGAGCCGCCTTCAAAATCGTCGACGAAGACGACGGACGGGTCCTTGTCGATCCCGACGTCCCCGGGGTACTTCGACGCGATGCCGGTGTTCCCTTCCGGCAGGGACGGCAGGCTCGCGCGGGTGTCCTGCGCGCCGAGGCGGGGGGCGCCGAACGAAAGCGCGAGGGAAAGGACGAGCGCGAGCCGCGTCACGATGGCGTTCATGGAATCGATCCCCGCTCCTGGTTGTCGGACTTGCCCCAACCCCATTCCGCGTGCGGGAAGAAGCGGCCGGGAAAATTCGCCGATCCCATGAAATGGGGGGACAGGCGTTATTATCTTAGAAACGGCCCCCGATGCCGAGGAACGGACCAAACGGGATGCGTAACCGGGACACAAGTCTGGGTGGGACGGGCGCGAACTTCGCGGACACGGTCTGGGGGACGATCGAGCGGGCCCGCGACGCCTCCCCGGAAATCCGCCAGGCCGGCCTGGAAGAGCTCGCCCGCAGCTACTGGAAGCCCGTCTATCGCTACCTCCGCGTGGCCTGGGCGAAATCCAACGAGGACGCCAAGGACCTCACGCAGGCCTTCTTCCTGTGGCTCACGGATCGCAACGCCATCGAGCGGTATTCGGCCGAGCGCGGGAGCTTCCGGACCTTCCTGAAGGCGCTCCTACGCCACTTCGTCCAGCACCACGACGAAGCGCTGGAACGCCTCAAGCGCGGCGGCGGCAAGGTCATCCTGTCGCTGGACCCGGAGGACGCGTCGCTCACCGGGGTGGTGGCGGACCCGAAGGGGCTCAATCCCGAGGAAGCCTTCGAAAAGGAGTGGCGGAACGCCCTCATGGCCAAGGCCGTTGAGCGGGTGCGGCGTCGCCTCGCCGCGGAGGGCACGGGCGTCAAGTTCCGCGTCTTCGAAGCGTACTATCTGAACGGGGCCGCCGGCTCCCGCGCCACGTACAGCGGCGTCGCCGGAGAGCTGGGGGTCAAGGAGGGCGAGGTGAAACACTTCCTCGCCGACGTCCGCGAGGACATCCGCAACGAAATCCGGACCGAACTCTCCCAGACCCTCTCGCGGCCCGAGGACTTCCAGGAAGAGTGGAATGCCTTCTTCGGGGCCTGACGACTGGGATCGGCTCTTCGACGACCTCTCCCGCCACGAACGCGACCGAGAGACGCTGGGGTACAAGGATCCGCCGAGCCGCCCCGACCCCTCCCGCGTCGTGGAAGTCCCCGACATCCCCCGCTACGAGATCCTCGGCCGCCTCGGCGAAGGCGCCACCGCCGTGGTCTACCGGGCGCTCGACCGCGATCTCCACCGCTACGTCGCCCTGAAGGTCCAGCGCCAGCTCGTGGCGCCGGACGACGTGGCCTGCCAGCGCTTCCGCCGCGAGGCCCAGGCGACCGCCGGCGTGCCCCACCCCAACGTGGTGATGGTCCACGACGCCGGCGAGGACAAGGGCCGGCTCTACCTGGTGATGGAGCTGGTCGACGGGCGCCCGATGAGCGAGCTGCTCCGGGGGCGGACGGCCGACCTGAAGGACCTCGTCCGCATCCTGGAGAGGGCCGCGCGCGGCGTGGCGGCCGCGCACGAGAAAGGGATCGTGCACCGCGACCTCAAGCCGTCCAACATCCTCGTCGCCGACGCCGGCGAGCCGAAGGTCGCGGATTTCGGCCTGGCCCACCTCCTCGACTCCACCGCGCAGCTGACGAAGACCGGCAGCAGCCTCGGCACGCCGCTCTACATGTCCCCCGAGCAGGTGGAAGGACGCGCCAAGGACATCAGCCCGCGCACGGACGTCTACTCGCTGGGCGCGATCCTCTACGAGATCGTGACCGGCCACGTGCCGCACGAGGGCGAGACCATGCTCGAGATCTACGGCCGGATCGTCCACGACGATCCGAAGCCGCCGACCGCGTGGACTCCGTCGGCGCCGCAGGACCTCCAGACGGTGGCTCTCAAAGCGCTCGAGAAAGATCCGCAGCGCCGCTATGCGAACGCGCGGGACTTCGCGGAGGACCTCGCCCGCTGGCTGGCCGGCGAGCCCGTCCTGGCCCGGCCCCGGAGCCGGGCGTACCGGGTCTGGCGCGCGCTCCGGAAGAATCGACTGGCCCGGGCGGCGGCGCTCGTGCTGGGCGTCGCGCTCCTGGCGTCGGCGGCCGTCGGCGTGGCCGTGCGGGAGAAGTCCGGACGGCTCGATGTCGAGAAGGAAAAGCGGCTCTCGCTGCTCCGCGAGCACGCGCGGACCTCGCTCGAGGCCGTGCTCCGGCTGCGTCGCGCGGGCGCGAACGAGTCGATGAAGCAGTTCGTGCCGGGCCTGGAGGAGTCCTACCGCCAGGCCCTCGAAAGCGCGCCCGACGTCGCCGAGGTCGAGTACCTCATGGGCCGGATGCACCGCGCGCTGATGGAGGAGGAGAAGGCCCTCGGCTTCCAGGAGCGCGCGCTGAAAAAAGACGCCGCGTACGCGCCCGCCCTTTACGAGCGCGCCGTCCTGCTCGCGGGCCGCTACGGCTCCGGCTTGAGCAAGGCGATCGCCGACGCGAGACGCCTCCCTCCCGGCCCCGTTACCGCGCAGACGTCCCGGAGCATTCCCCTGCCCGACCCCGCGGAGGTCGAAGAGGGCACCCAGGAGCTCGTCGCGATCCGGGACAGCATCCTCAAAGACTGCACCACGCTCGAAGGGATGCTCGCCCGTCCGCCGGCGGCCGGCCGCCCCCGGCCCGTCGGGGACGCCAACGTCCTGACCGTGAGGGGCATCCTGGCGTTCTGCCGGCAGTCCTGGCAGGAGGCGCAGCGGCTCCTGCAGGAAGCCGTGCAGAAGGACCCCACGCTGGAGGAGGCCTGGGCCGCGCTCTGCGAGACGGTCTACCGGCAGGCCAATCTCCGGGCGCGGCAGTCCACCGACGCGGAGGAAACCCTCCGGCTCTACGGCGAGTCCGACGAGCTGTACGGGAAGGCGATCTCCAACGACAAAGGATTCGTGCCGCATTGGGTCGGGCGGGCCGACGTCCGCCGCCACGTCGCGCTCTACCTGATGGCGCGCGGGAAGGACGGACGGCCCTCGCTCCGAGAGGCGGACGAGGATCTCAGCCAGGCCCTGAAGTTCACCGCCGAGCTCCCCGAACCCTGGTTCCTCCGGGCCTCGGTCCGCCAGCTCCTGGGAGTCTGCCAGATGGACCACCAGGAGAACCCCGAGAAGGACCTGGCGACGGCCGAAGAGGATCTGCAGGTCGCCCTCTCCCGCTGGGGGGACCGCTCGTCGGCCTGGTGCCTGAAGGGGGCGCTGCACAACGAGCGGGCGCGCTGGCGGAGGCGTTCGGCCGGCGATCCCCTGCCCGAGTACGACGCCGCCGAGAAGGCGTTCGCGCGCGCGATCGAGATGGATCCCCGGGCCCTCGAGGCCTTGATGGACCGCGGCATGACGCGGACGTTCCGGGCCGAATGGAAGAGCGGCCGCGGGATCGACCCTCTCGCGGATTTCGCCGGCGCGGAAGCCGACTTCAGCGAGGCGCTGCGCTCGCTGCGGCACACCGTGCGCCCCTGGGAGATGCGAGGCCAGGTCTATTACTTCCGCGGGGTCTACCGGATGGGGCGAAGCGCGGACGCCCTGGAGGACTTCGAGCAGGCGGACGAGGATTTCAGCGAGGCCCTGCGGGTCAATCCCATGAATCCCCGGGCGATGGCCTACCGCGGGCGGAGCCGCTGGCGCCTGGCCGGCCTGAGAGAGAAGAAAGGCGAGACCGCGGGGCTGCGTCAGCTCCTGAGCGGGGCCGCCGAGGACCTGGCCCGCTCCTTCGAGCTCAACAAGGGGCTCGAAGCCGAGATGAGCGGAGAGCTCAACGAGATCCGGAAGCGATTGGAGCGCCTGGCTCCGAAGTAGTCTTCGCGTCGAGGTCCTCGAGCCTCCACGCGGACCCGTCCCAACGCACGCGGAAGCGTCCCTCGCGTTCCGTCACGCCGGCGTGGGCATGCCCCGAGTGCGCGAGCGACCCGTACGCGGCCCAGCGATGACGCACGTCGAATCCGGAAGACCCGTCGAAGATCGGCGCGATGCGCGTCTCCAGCGGCTTCACGCGGCGCAGCGACGGATCCGCCGCGCGTGCCGCGTCCTCGTGCAGGGCGCGGAAGATGCGTTCCGCTTCCGAGGTCGACGGCCGCGTCGCGACGAGCGCCGCCGCCCCGCAGGCCAGGGCGGCGACCCCGCTCAGGACCGCCGCGCCCCGGCGACGTCGGAACGCCAACAGAGCGCCGCCCAGGAATCCGCCGAGCGCGAGAAGCGGGAAAG
>JADMIO011409311.1_pt1 | contig 37412 bp, 27 predicted proteins | sample 8958161 | NCBI WGS metagenome assembly JADMIO01 (sample SAMN16585339, study PRJNA669376) | soil metagenome | isolation source: Crop rotation soil | place: USA: Cullars Rotation, Alabama | collected 2011 | reverse complement strand
GCCGCGACTTCAAGTCACGTGAATTCCAAGCTTCGGATCCCACTGTGCTGGAAAGGAGCGCATCGGGGGCAAACAGTACGGCAAAGGCACGCAGATTTATAAGTTTGAGAAGATCAAAAGGGCAAAGAAAGCGGCGCAAACGGCGCATCCCGGCGTCGAGTTGATCGACATGGGCGTGGGCGAACCCGATGAGATGGCGTTTCCCCAATCCGTGCGCGCTCTTTCCGAGGAAGCGGCCAAACCGGAGAACCGCGGTTATGCCGACAATGGCGGCCCCGAGTTTCGCAAAGCCGCCGCTCGCTGGATGGAAACCGTGTGCGGCGTCAAAGGAATCGATCCGGAAAAGGAAATCCTGCATTCGATCGGCAGCAAGGCCGCTCTCTCGATACTGCCCGCCTGCTTCATCAACCCCGGCGACGTGGTGATCATGACCGTGCCGGGCTATCCCGTCTTCGGCACCCATTCGAAATACTACGGCGGCGAGGTGGTCAACCTCCCGCTGGTAGAGAAGAATCATTTCCTCCCCGATCTCAAGAGCGTTGCGGCCGACAAACTGAAACGGGCGAAAGTGCTCGTCATCAATTACCCCAACAACCCGACCGGCGCGAGCGCCACACCGGAGTTTTTCGCCGAGGTTGTGGCCTTTGCGAGAAAGCACAACTTGATCGTGATCCACGATGCGGCGTACGCGGCGCTCGTGTTCGGCGGAGGAAAACCACTAAGCTTTCTCGCCACGCCCGGCGCGAAAGAGGTGGGTATCGAGTTGCATTCGATGAGCAAGGGCTTCAATATGACCGGCTGGCGCCTGGGTTTCGTCGTCGGCAACGAACTGATCGTTCGCGCCTATGGCGACGTGAAGGACAACACGGATTCGGGCCAGTTCCTCGCCGTGCAAAAAGCCTGTGCCTACACGCTGGAACATCCCGAGATCACGCAGAAGATCGCGGCGAAATACTCGCGACGAATGGATTTGCTGGTGGCATGCCTCAATAAACTGGGGTTCAACGCCACAAAGCCGAAAGGATCGTTCTTTCTTTACCTGCGCGCGCCCAAGGGCGTCATACCAACGAGCGGGAAACGGATCGAGTTCAAGACTGCCGAAGATGCGTCGCAATGGCTCATCACGGAGAAACTGATCTCGACCGTGCCTTGGGACGATGCCGGCCCATACCTGCGTTTCAGCGTAACATTCATCGCCAAGGGAGAATCCGACGAGCGACGCGTGATCGAGGAGATCCAGAAACGGCTGGGCGATGTCAAATTCGAGTTCGGGCCCGGCTGATACAAAGAGAAAGGTCGTTACCATTCATGAACATCAAGCCCATCGGTTCAGAGCGCCGAGTGGCTCTGCTTGGGTTTCTGGTCGTCCTCATCTGGACGATGGGATCCGAGGCGGTCCCGCCCGGGTATTCATCGAAAATCGTACAGGTGCGGCTGCGGGATGACGCAAAAGCGGAGTCGATCCAGGCCATTCTCCCCGCCGAGTTGGATCAGGCAGTTGCGACCAAACGACGCCTGTTCACGCCGTCGGAACAACGTCTGGACGCACTCAAGGTCCGCGGAGAAAGTCGCATCCTGCGCAAACTCTCGAACTTGAACCGCTGGTTTCAAATCACATTGAAAGAAGATGAAGACGCCGATCGGTTCATGCAAAAACTGAAGCAGATCGACTCGGTGGAAATCGTCGAGCCCGCACCCCTCCCCGTGCCTCCACCGGCGATTACGCCAGATTTCATGGGTCTCCAAGGACATCTTGGCGACTCTCCTAATGGCATCGCAGCAACCTATGCATGGACTCTCCCCGGCGGCAACGGCAACGGGGTCACGATCTACGACGTGGAATATGGCTGGAACCAAGCTCATGAAGACCTGACCACCGCACACACAGTGGAGCCGCTGATGAACGATGGTGACACCGCGATCAACCCGTTCGGCGAAGATCACGGCACGGCAGTCCTGGGCGAGTTGATCGCCAACATCGACGGGAAGGGTGTTACTGGCATTGCCTGGGGTGCATTTCTGGGTCTGGCGCCCGTGTATACCGAGATCGCCGGTTACAACCCTGCCAATGCCATCCTCCTCGTGGTCGAGGCTGGATCCCCAGGCGATGTGATATTGATCGAGCAACAGTACCCGGTGTGCGGGCTGAGCGCATATGGTCCGTCGGAATGGGTATCCTCGGTTTTCGACGCGATCCAGACAGCCGTGGCCAATGGATTCATCGTTGTCGAAGCGGCCGGCAATGGAAACGTCAACCTGGACCAGGCGGGTTGCGCGGGCCTGTTCAATCGCACCGTGCGAGATTCGGGTGCCATTCTGGTCGGCGCAGGTGGTCCCGGTGCGAGCGGTCTCGACCGCCAACGTCTGTCGTTCTCGACGTATGGCAGCCGGTTGGATCTGCAGGGTTGGGGCAGCAGCGTAGTGACCACGGGGTACGGCTCCTTTTACAACAATCCCGACGATTCAACGAATGCGAACTTCTGGTATACAGGTGGGTTCAACGGCACTTCCAGCGCCACGCCGATGGTTGCGGGCGCGGCAGCGAGTCTGCAGGGGATTTCTCTCGCTCATTTTGGGTCGCCTCTCGATCCCTTTGAATTGCGCACCTTGCTCAGAAATACCGGCAGCCCTCAGCTCGGTAACACGGCGGAAAGGATCGGGCCAAGACCCAACCTGCAAAATGCAATTGGCTCCCTCATGGACATCATTTTCTCTGACAACTTCGAATCGGGCGATCTATCCGCCTGGTCTGCGAACCAGAATAACGCAGGAGATCTGAGCGTAAGTTCATCCGCGGCGCTCGTCGGCGCTCATGGCATGGAGGCGGTTATCGACGACAACGCTCCTATTTACGTTACTGACAAGGCCCCGGATTCCGAGGCGCGTTACCGGGCTCGCTTCTACTTCGACCCGAACTCGATCACCATGGGTGCTTCCAACCGCCATACGATTTTCCAGGGCTATAGTACCGCGGACAAACCGGTGTTCCGCATCGAGTTGGAACGTTCCACCGGCGGCAATTATGTAATCCGCAGCGGGCTGCTGAACGACAGCACCGCATGGAAGAACACGGGCTGGGTCACCCTTTCTGATAGAAAGCATTCGATCGAATTTGACTGGAAAGCCGCGACCAGGGCGGGCGCCAACGACGGCGTGATCAGCTTGTGGCTGGATAATGTGCTCGTGGGGAAAGCCTCCAAGGTGGACAACGATACGCGCCGGATCGCGTCCGTTCGACTCGGCGCAGTCGAAGGCATCGATACGGGCACGCGGGGGACCTACTACTTCGACGCGTTCCAGTCGCGTCGGCAAACGATGATTGGGCCGGTCGCGTTGTCAGCTTCGTTCGCCTCCTCCGGTCAGGACCCATAGAGGGAAACCACCGAGGCAGAAAAAAATTGGCGGTGTAGCTGGGGCGGAAGTCTCACGACTTCAGCTAAGTGTGACTCCACGCGCCAGTCGAGAGGGGCTACTTGCTCGCCATTTGCGGTTGCTGTTCGCGATTCTTCTCGAGCTGGGCGAGTTGCCGTCGGCCGATCTCCTTGATCTTCTCATCGGGCCACCGCTCCAGATACTGATAGCTGGGGTGACCGCCTTTGACTTCCTTGAAGGGATTATTGTGCTTGGTGTTGTAGCAACAGATCAGCGACCAGCGTGAATTCGGGCTCCTGTTCTGGTCGGACCGATGCAGCAAGTTCGCGTGAAAGAAGAGCGCGTCGCCGGGCTCCAGCTCGCAATACACCAATTCCAGCCGCTGCAATGCCGCCTCGACGCGTTCCATGTCGGCACCGGTCTGCTCGCCGGTGACACCGTGCTCGACCCGGCCCAGTTTGTGCGAGCCTTTGATCACCTGCAGACAACCGTTTTCTTTCGTCGCGCGATCCACGGCAATCATGCAACTCGCCATGTCGGGGAACAGGCAGGCGTTGAACTTGTACCAGTAGCCATAATCCTGATGCCACTCCCAGGCGCCGCCGACCAGCGGTTCCTTGAGCATCATCTTGTGGTGGAAATGATAAATTTCGTCACCGAGCAGCGCTTCCATCGTGTCCACGACCCGATTGCAACGGACACACGCGCTGTAGATGTCGTCGTACAATTCATTGCGGAGCCGCAACCGGCTCACTCCGCCTTGCGCGTCGCGCCTGGCCGATGCCTTGTCCATCTCGCGGTCAGCCTTGGCGATGTGGATCAACAAATCCATCTCCTCCGCGTCGAACAGCCGAGGAACCAGGAGGTAGCCGGTGTCGCTAAATTCGGCGATCTGTTTGGCACTGACTGTGAATTGGCTCATATGATTCTCCTTCAAAGTTACGATACCAGTTTGGCGCAGCCGAAAACATTTGCAAACAGAAATCGTGGCCATCTCGTGGCACTTTCGTTTGCAATCCTTCGCGCTCGCCGTTAGAAAGACTCCCGCGGACGGGGACGCAAATGCGCAAACGTTGGTTTACCGAACACAAGCATCAATTCCACAACGAGTTCGATGACAGGGTGGTCAGCGACGGGGATGCGGTTGGTTGGACGGATTTCTTCCCCAACGGTTCGCTATCGCGCGGCGAGCGATATTACAGACAGCGCCGTGTATCGAATCTGACGATCGATGAGGTGGAGACGGGCAAGATCGTTCGTGCCGAGGTGATCGGCTCTTTGCGGTACCGTGTCGAGGTCACGCTCCGCCCACCCACTGTTCCCGAACCGAGCATTGAGAGCAACTGCACGTGCCCGTTCGGGGCCTACTGCAAGCACGCCGTGGCGACCATGTTCGAGGCGCTCGACAAGGACGCCAGCTTGCTGGACTTCTGGAAAGATGCCGCAACTGGTGAGTTGAAGCGGCCGCCGCCCAAACTTTCGTCGGAGTTGCAGGGCTGGCTGCAGACGATGGACAAAGCCGCCGCACCCGCTCCCCCCACGGATCCCAACGCCTACCCGACGGAGGAACCGCAGCGCTTGATCTACATCCTCGATGTCCAAGACCAGTTTGGTGGACCACATTGCACGGTGGAGTGCGTCGCGACGCGGCAGTTAAAGCGGGGAGGGTACGGTCAGGGCAATCCGTACGAGATGCAGCGGATCCTTAACCAACCCTCCCGGTTCATTCGGCCGGCTGACGTTCTGATCGCGCGCAAGATTCGCGTGCACGAGGGCGTCCACGCGTACGGCGTGAGGCGGCTCCAGGCGGACTGGGGAGCTGAGATACTGAACGAGATTCTTGCCACAGGCCGGTGCCACTGGCGCAGGAGCGGCCTCCAACAGCCACCCTTGAAACTCGACTCCGCGCGTCCCGCAACGCCAACCTGGGTCACCGACAACAAAGGACGGCAACGACCAACGTTCGACGTGACACCGCCCGCGAACCATGTGCTTCCGTTCTCGCCGCCATGGTATGTGGACGAGAGCGCGAGCACTTGTGGCCCGCTGGAGACCTCGCTGCCGAATCCCGTCGCTGCCGCATGGGTCAAGGCGCCGTTGTTGGAACCGGAGAGCGCAGAAGGATTGACCCGAGCGCTCGCCGGGCGCTGGCCCGATCTCGCTGTGCCCGCCCCCCAATCGATCACGGTCGAGCGCATCAAGGATCCAAAGCCGGTTCCGTGCCTGCGGCTCCACACCGTGACGCTGGACCCGTCTCGTTCGTTCGATCTGGGCGGTCGCCCGTTGCGCGAGATTAACCTGGCGCATTTCTCCGTCGATTACGACGGGCACCGCATCGAGGCGAATAATTTTGATACCGTCATTTCGTCGTTCCAAGAGAACGTGGTTCGCCGCGTCCATCGTGACCAGGCGATGGAACAGGCGTCGTTGCTCCGTTTGACGCAGCTCGGTTTCCAAGCGGCCGGTTACATTTTCTACAGCCTGCATTTGGGAAATCACCGTGACGACCTAACGCTGCGCACTGCAGAGGCATGGTTCACCTTCGTCAAGAAGACCGTTCCGAAACTTCGCGCCGATGGTTGGCGGATCGAGATGGAACCGAACTTTGCTTTCCACGTCGCCGAGCCGGAAGATTGGTACGTCGATGTGGAGGAAGGCAGCGGGATGGACTGGTTCGGTCTCGAACTGGGCGTCCAGGTAGACGGGCAACGGATCAATTTATTGCCCGTGCTGCTGCGGTACTTGCAAGCCAACCCGGATTTTCTGCAATCGAGCGCAATGACGAAGGAGTCGAAAGGCTCGGTCCCTATCCAGTTGGAGGACGGTCGGCGCCTCGCCTTTCCGAAGTCGCGATTGAGAGAAATGCTCGCCGTGCTGGTCGAGTTGCTCGATCCGCATGCGCTGGGAGCGGACGGACGGCTCCAGCTCCCCAAATTGCGCGCTGCCGAGGTGATGGTTGGCCCCGAGTGGCGCTGGCTGGGCAACAAGGAGCTCCGCGCATTCGGCGAGAAGCTGCGCGACTTTCGCGGCATCCAGGCGGTCGAGCCGCCTGCCGAACTGCAGGCAACGCTTCGAGGATACCAACAGGACGGTTTGAACTGGCTCCAGTTCCTCCGCGAGTACGATCTCGCCGGCATCCTGGCGGACGACATGGGACTCGGCAAAACGGTGCAAACGTTGGCCCACCTGCTCGTCGAGAAGAAACAGGGACGAGCCGACCGTCCCAGCCTGGTTGTGGCTCCGACCAGCGTGCTGACGAACTGGCAAACGGAGGTGGAACGGTTCGCACCGAGTTTGCGGGTGTTGCTGCTCCATGGCCAGCAACGCAAACAACATTTCGAGCGACTGCAAGACTACGATCTGGTGCTCACGTCCTACCCGCTGTTGGTCCGTGACAGGGATGTCTTGTCGCAACAGGAGTTTCACCTGCTGGTGCTCGATGAGGCGCAATTCATCAAGAACCCCAGGACCCAGGCGGCGCAGATCGTCGCCCAATTCAAAGCGCGCCATCGGCTTTGTCTCTCCGGCACGCCGATGGAGAACCATCTCGGCGAACTCTGGTCGCTTTACCATTTCCTCCTGCCCGGCTTCCTCGGCGACGAACGCCGGTTTCGTACGACATTCCGTGTGCCCATCGAGAAACAGAAGGATTCCGCTCGCCAGAAACTGCTGGCGCAGCGCGTCGCGCCGTTCCTGTTGCGACGCACCAAGCTACAGGTCGAAACACAGTTGCCACCCAAGACCGAAGTGGTCCACAACGTCGAACTTCAGGCGGAGCAACGCGACCTGTATGAAACGATCCGCATTGCCGTCCAACAGCGCGTCCGCGACGAGGTGGCCAAGAAAGGCTTGTCCCGCGCGCATATTATCCTGCTCGATGCGCTGCTCAAGCTGCGCCAGGTTTGTTGTGACCCGCGCCTGTTGAAACTGGACGCCGCTCGGAAGGTGAAGGAGTCGGCAAAGATGGAGTTGCTGATGGAACTGCTGCCCGAGTTGCTTGAGGAAGGACGCCGCATCCTCTTGTTCTCGCAATTCACCAGCATGCTCGAGTTGATCGAAGCGGAGTTGGACACCTGCCAGATTCGCTACGTGAAGCTCACCGGCGAAACGAAGGATCGCGCCACGCCCATTCGGCAGTTCCAAGCGGGCGAAGTTCCGTTGTTTCTGATCAGCCTCAAGGCGGGTGGTTTTGGACTCAATCTCACCGCGGCGGACGTGGTGATCCATTACGATCCATGGTGGAACCCGGCCGTCGAGAACCAGGCGACCGACCGCGCGCATCGCATCGGGCAGACCAAGCCGGTCTTTGTTTATAAGCTGATGACTGTCGGCACCGTCGAGGAGAAGATCGCCCTCTTGCAAGCTCGGAAGAAGGAGTTGGTGCAAGGCCTGTGGGACGAGAAAGCCGCGGCGCCTCCGTTGAGTGAGGCGGACCTGGAGATGCTATTCGCGCCGATTCGAGCGTGAGCGTACATTCCTGTGACCTCGCGAAGTCCATTTTTGCAAACGGCGTACAAATTTCGTCAAGCGTCTTGACATGGAAATGACTTACGCTAGGATAACGTCGCTTTTCATCGAGCGAGCGTAGCTCAGTTTGGTAGAGCGTCACGTTGCCAACGTGAATGTCGAGGGTTCAAATCCCTTCGCTCGCTCCAATTTTTTTCTACCTTTCCCGCCTCTTTGTCGGTGGCACAGTCACTGCTTAAAATTCCCTGAGAGAAAGGAACTCATGCCATGACGATGAAACGCCGAACAAAGATTGCTACGAAAGGACAACCCGCTCCCGCCACACTGCGAGATCTGTGTGCCGCCGTATACTCCGTTTCCCACGACGATCAGATCAGTGCCAATGTGGTTGCCGGCTTGATCAATTCAGGCCGCGTCCGCCTCCAGGGGGACTTCAAAGGCAAGCGCGTGGTAGTGGTGTAAAGCCGCATTTTGCTGTTTTCGCGATGCCCAAAGCGCCATTCGTGGCTGTCTTTGGGCATCGCTGTTTTCATCCGTCCAGCCGTTCTCGCTCCTTCGCCTGTCAAGAGATATATCTTCGCAAACTTACGTCCACCCCCTTGCCTTCGCCTGTAAGTTGGCTTAGTATCCCGCGGTCTTAATACCGAGGAAATATGTCCAAACAACGAGGTCGTGAAGTCGAGACAGTGCGCGAAAAACTAGCCGACTTTATCCAGGAAAGTTTCCATTGCTCCAGCATTCCCGCCATGTCCACACAAAGCGCGTGGACGCCCAACACCGATGTATTCGAGACTGAAGAACATCTGGTTGTGAAAATGGAATTGGCCGGAATTCGAAAAGATGACATCGAGATTACATTGGACGGCCGGGTTCTGATCGTGCGCGGCTTGCGCCCCGATCCCTGTCGTCATCATCGCTGCACGTTCCGCCAGATGGAAGTTGATTACGGATATTTCGAACGCCGCCTCGTCATTCCCAAGACCATCGATGGAGCCCGAGTGCGAGCGCAGTACCACAACGGGTTTCTCCACATCGACCTTCCCAAGGCCCAACAGTCCGATTACGCCGCGGTCACGGTGATCATCGAACAGGGCGACGAATAGCCTTCGGTTCGTTTCGAAACCTTTCATCGCGATTCCCGCTTGCCAAAGAGCAAAGGGAATTGCTACATGATCCGCCAACCATGGCGGATGATCCTCCAAAAAAACCAACACCCGATGAGGGCTCAGAGGGAAGCAACGTCACCGTCCTGAGCTCGCAGCCAGCTTCCAAAAGCCCCGAGTTCGCTCACCAGCCGATCCCTTCGCAACTCCCGGTTCTGCCCCTGAGCGACCTGGTCATCTTTCCCTTCATGGTCGCACCACTGCTCGTATCAAGCCAGTCTTCGATCAAATTGGTGGACGACGTGGTGGCGGGGGATCGATTGCTCGTCCTGGTGCTGCAAAAGAACCCCGATATCGAGGATCCCAAGGAATCTGATCTGCACGAATTCGGGTGTGTGGGCAAAGTCCTGAAGATGCTCAAGTTTCCCGACGAGAGCGTACGCATCCTGGTCCAGGGCTTGAAACGTGTCCATCTGGTACGAATTGCCAAACGCGAGCCGTATCTCGCCGCAGAGGTGGACGTGCTCGAGGAGAAGGTGGAGAAATCCATCGAGATGGATGCGCTGGCGCGCAACGCCGCCAATCAATTCCAGGAAGTCATCGGCCTCTCTCCCACCCTTCCGGACGAATTGAAAATCGCCGCGGTGAACCTCGACGATCCCTCCAAGCTGTCCGACCTAATCGCCTCGAACCTGAATATCTCGCTGGATGAGAAACAACGGTTGCTCGAGACGTCCGACGTCAAACAGCGCCTGTCCAAGTTGACCACCTTGCTCAATCGCGAGCTGGAGGTGTTGCATCTGGGCAGCGAGATCCAGACGAAAGTCAGCTCCGCATTCAGCAAGAATCAACGCGACTTTTTCCTGCGCGAACAACTCAAGGCTATCCAGAAGGAATTGGGCGAAGGGAGCGAACAGGAACTCGAGGCCAAGGAACTGAAAGAGAAGGTGGAAAAGGCGCAGATGAGCGAGGAAGCCAAGAAGGTGGCGTTGCGCGAGGTGGATCGACTGGCGGTCATTCCACCGGTTTCCGCCGAATACACTGTCATCCGCACTTACCTGGATTGGTTGATTTCGATGCCGTGGGCTAACTCCACACAGGACAAGCTGGACATCAAGCGTGCTCGGCAGATTCTCGACGAAGATCATTACGACCTCGATAAGGTCAAAGAGCGCATTCTCGAATACCTCTCCGTGCTCAAGCTCAAGAACGATATGAAAGGTCCCATCCTCTGTTTCCTGGGACCGCCCGGTGTAGGAAAGACTTCTTTGGGGCGCAGCATCGCTCGGGCGCTGAACCGGAAATTCCATCGCATCTCGCTGGGAGGCGTCCGCGACGAAGCGGAAATCCGCGGACACCGGCGCACGTACATCGGCGCCCTGCCGGGACGGATCGTGCAGGGATTGCGTCGCGTGGAGGTTAACAATCCCGTGTTCATGTTGGATGAAGTGGACAAGCTGGGCTCTGATTTCCGCGGTGATCCTTCCTCGGCGTTGCTCGAAGTGCTCGATCCCGCTCAGAATAGTACTTTCAGCGATCATTATCTGGAGGTCACATTCGACCTTTCCCGCGTGATGTTTCTGCTGACCGCGAACGTCATAGAAAATGTTCCACCCGCTCTCCGCGATCGCATGGAGGTCCTCGAACTGCCGGGCTACACGAACGAAGAAAAGCTCCACATCGCTCGGAATTTCCTGATCCTGTTGCAGGTCAAGGAACACGGGCTCAAGGAAGGGCAACTGTTTTTCCAGAACGAGGCGATCCGCAAGATCATCAATGACTACACGCGCGAAGCCGGCGTGCGCAATCTCGAGCGGGAAATCGCTGCCATTTGCCGCAAGATCGCCCGTCGGATCGCGGAAGAAAAGTCTTCCAGTGCCAAAATCACCATCACCCCAAAAGACGTCCGACTCCTGTTGGGACCCGAGCGATTTTTCTACGAGGCTGCGGAACGGACCACGGCCGCGGGCGTGGCGACGGGACTGGCATGGACGCCGGCAGGCGGCGACATTCTTTTCATCGAAGCCACGATGATGCCTGGCAAAGGCAATTTGATCCTGACGGGCTCACTGGGCAACGTCATGCGCGAGAGCGCACAAGCGGCACTGAGCTACCTGCGCGCGCGGGGGAAACAGATCCAGGCCGAGATCAAGAATTTCGACCAGTTGGACATTCACATCCACGTGCCCGCAGGCGCGATCCCGAAGGATGGGCCCTCCGCGGGCGTGACGATCGCGGTCGCCCTGGCCTCGCTGTTTACCGACCGGCCGGTTCGTTCCGATGTGGCAATGACGGGCGAGATCACCTTGCGAGGGAAGGTGCTACCAGTCGGCGGTATCAAGGAAAAAGTCCTCGCGGCAGCTCGCTCGGGCATCCGCACGATTATTCTACCGAAGCGCAACGACAAGGATTTGGAAGATGTGCCCAAGGATATCCGTGCAAAGCTCACGTTCCAACCCGTCGAGGACATCAGCACCGCGCTGAAGCTCGCACTGTTGCCTTCCCCGAAGAAGAAGTCCTGAGCGTCATTCCCGCACGAGCTCGGGCAGCAATTCCGACGTGCGCACGGGCGCGCCCGTGGCGATGCTCTGGTTCGCCGCCAAGCCGATCAATAGGGAAAGCGCTCCGGCGCGAGCGTCCGCGATGAGGCCGAGCGGGTCCGGCTGGGGAGGGCCGAACAACCGATCCTGCAACAACGGATCCGCGCCGCCGTGCCCGCCTTTCGGTTGTGGCCTGGGATGTTCCGTGAGTTTTCCCTTCGAATCGAACACACGAATGATCTGGTCGCCCTTGTGCGCCAGGTCCCCCGAGAAATACTCATCGAACTCGATTCGACCTTTCGTGCCATTGATGCGAAGCAATGCCGCTTCATACGCGCTGTGGGCGTTCAGAGAGTACGTCATCAAGGTGCCGCCGCTGTAGCGGACGCTCAGGCTCATCGTATCTTCGATGTCGATCTCGGGATCGAACACGCACTTGTCGCGGATGTAGCCATCGGCGGACTCGTTGTCGAAATAGAGCTTCTTCAGCAGCGGATCGGCCTCGGGTCGGAACACGACTTCGCATGTCCGCGCATGCTCGCAGCCCTGGCAGCGGAAGCCACGGAAGCTTCCGTTCTTTCCGTAGAATTCGAGCGATCCCTGTGCGAACACGATCTGGGGCTTCTGATCCAGCAGCCAATTTACCAGGTCGAAATGATGCGTCGCCTTGTGCACCAGCAATCCGCCCGAGTTGGCTTTGCGACGATGCCAGCGCCGGAAGTAATCGGCGCCGTGGCTGCGATCCAACAGCCAGTTGTAGTCGACCGACAATGGTTTGCCGATGATCCCCTCCCGCAACAATTGCCGGACGTACGTGCAATGGGGCGAAAAGCGGTAGTTGAACGTGATGGTGATATGTTTGCCGGTGCGTTTCTCCGCCTCGAGCATCGCCTTTGCCTTTGCCAGGTCGGTGGTCATCGGCTTTTCGCAGATCACGTCGCAACCGTTTTCCATCGCGATCACTGCCATGCGGTCGTGAAGGTGGTCGGGCGTGGTGACGATCACGGTGTCGGCACGATGTTTCTGGATGGCGTTCTGGAGATCGGTTTCGATCGGGCCCTTGTATTGAACCGACTCCGCGTAGGCCTTCGCGCGCAACGGGTTCGTCTCCACCAAGGCCACGAGGTCGTGAGCCGATGCGAAACGGCCCGTCAACGCCTGCCCATACATATAGAGCGAGCGGTAGCCACAGCCGACGATAGCAAAGCGCTTCTTCTTCACAGGAAAGGTGAGAGTTACCCGATTGTCAGCAGGATTGCAACCCCGGCAATGGTTGTCGCGATGGTGATGGGGATGCCATACTTCGCGTAGTCCCAAAAGCCGACTTCGATGTGTCCGCGTGCCGATTCGACCACGATGATGTTGGCGACCGAACCGAGGATCGTGAGATTACCCGCGAAGGTTGTGGCAAGGGCGAGCACTTTCCACATCAACTCCGGGTTTGAGAAACCGGACAACCATTTGCCCGCGACCAGCACGAAGGGCACGTTGGAGAAGATATTCGAGCCAATGACCGAGAACCATGCGAGATTCCAGCCTTGGACCGTTGCGCTCACGCCAAACAGCGGGCGCAATCGATGAAATATCTCGTCCGGCAAGTTCGTTCCGTTGAATCCTTCCACCACGACGAACAGGGCAGCAAAGAAAACCAATAGGTGCCAGTCCACCAGCTTTAACACCTCATGGGTATCTCGCCGGGCCAACACCATGATGACAGCCGCGCCCGCCAATGCCGTCCAGGAGAGGTTGAATCCAGCCACGAAACCGATGACGACTAAGAAGAACACCGCACACGTCTTCGCGAACATCGGACGGTCCAATTTTCCGACGGTCAAATCCTCACGCGCGATCTTTGCCTGGCCAAGCACCTTGCGGAAACCGAAGCTCAGCACGGCGTAATTGATCGCAAGCCCTACCGCCGCTACCGGCAAAAGTGCTGCTGAAAATCGCAGAAAGGGAATCCCCGACGTGTGCCCGATGATCATATTCTGCGGGTTGCCGACCAGCGTGGCGACGCTGCCGAGATTCGCGCTGGTGGCCAGCGCCATGAGATAGGGAAAGAGGGGCAGTTTTCCCCGCACGATCACCGCCACGACAAGCGGGGTGAGCATCAGACAGATCGTATCATTCACGAGCAGGGCCGACAGCACACCTGAGGTGAGGATCAGGTAGAGCAACAATCGTTGCGGCGTCTGCGCGATCCGTAGAATTCCATTTGCGGCCCATTCGAAAAATCCGGCGAGATGGAGATAAGCCGAAATCAACATCATCCCGAGCAACAGCACGATCGTGTCGTAGTCCACCGACCGGTACGCCTGCTCAGGCGTCATCACCCCTAGTGCCACCATCAGCGCCGCGCCAAGGAGCGCCGCCGCCGGACGATTGAGCGGCAGGATCTTCAACCGCCGTCCACTGATCAGCGCGTAGGTGAGGACGAAAATCAGGACCGCCGCCAGTTCCTTCCAGCCGTTCACTATCAGTTCCCTTCCTATTCGACGACGATTCCCATCCGGTCAGGTGGCCAGTAAATCTTGGTGACTTTGCCCACGATGTTTTTTCGCGGTAATGCGCCCCAGTATCGTCCGTCCAAGGAAGAGGGTTGGTTGTCTCCCAAGACGAAATACTGGTCGGGTCCCAGTTGTATGAAATCCTCAGCCTTGGAGAGAACCTCCTGAAATTGAAAGGCTGAGCGCACCAGTTGGAAACCGTGGTAACCGTTTTGTTGACCGCTGATGGTCGTGAAAATCATTGGTTCGATGACTTTCTCCCCGTTCACATACAGGTGAGGCGGCTTGATGCTCACCCGTTCGCCCGGCAATCCGCCAACGCGTTTCACGTAGAACTTGCCTTGGTCCAAGCCCTGGATTCCAGTCGTTCGAAACACGATGATGTCACCGCGTTTCGGTGGGCTGAACCGGTAGGAAAGCTTGTCCACGAACAGATGGTCACCAAGTCGCCGCTGGCCTTTCTCATCCACGCCGAGGCCTCTAAGCGTGGGTTGCATCGATAGGGTCGGCATCCTGAATGGCTCCACCCAGAACGTGCGAATGCTCAGCGCGACAAAGGACGGAACAAAAAGTCCGAGCACAATTCCCACGATCAAGAGCCGCATTCGGTCTTCTGAGGCGTGGAACTTCCTTTGGGCGAAGCGGAAAGCCTGGATTGTCGAAGCGATTCCCAGCAGGAGACCGACGATGTAAGCGGGGATTGTCGGAAGCCACATTGCGCCCGCTTTTGCTCCAAGAAAGAGAATACCGGTCACAAATTGCCCGTTGGAGAATTGACCCAACCCAGGACAGAGTGACGACAGCAACGCGGCGATCCATGCCCGCTTGGGATGGGCCTCGGGCAAGGTACTTCCACAAAAATATGCATCAGCTAGCATCGCAACCCAGAGAAGCCCAAGCAGAGCAACGGACACGATCATGGGAGAGAGACCATGAAACCGAGGCGAGGCGAGAACCCAGGTGCACCCGATCAGTGCGAGGACGAACGAGCAAGCCCATGCAATCCCCGTCTTCCGGCTTCCGCACACAAACTGGCCCAAACCCGGCAGAAAGAAAGAAAGGGTGAGCGCGCCCCAGCCGGGAAGCGGAGTCGGCGTTGTTGTTGTGCCGTTCATCCTCTGATCACCGTACCGCCCAGCGGAGCTTAGCGCTCGAGCTGCGCGGATTGGAACGAATTTCATCGGGGCTAGCCAGGATCACATCTCGGGCAACCGCCGAGTAAACACGCTCGCGAACGCCCACTTGGAAAAGCTTCTTCACCCGACGATCCTCGCCCGAATGGAACGTGAGGATCGCCACGCGCGCTCCTGGATTCAAGCAGCTCGGGAGGAACCGTAGAAAAGTTTCCAACGCATCGAATTCCTCGTTCACCTCGATACGCAGTGCTTGGAACACCCGCCGAATCGATGCGCTTTCATCATCCTGTTGTCTTGTCCCTTTCGGGGAGGGAGCCATGGCGTCACGAACGACGCGAGTGAGCGCCGTCGTCGTTGCGATCGGAGTTCGAGAGCGCGCTTCGATAATGCTGCGGGCAATCCGTTCGGCCTGAGGCTCGTCCGCGTTTTCGCGCAGGATTCCGATCAGCCTTTCTTCATCCACCTTCGCCAGCAGCGCCGAGGCTGGCTGGCCACGGTTCGGGTTCATACGCAGATCGAGCGGGCCGTCCAGCTTGAACGAAAACCCGCGAGCAGGATTGTCGAGTTGCATTGATGAACAACCGAGATCGGCCAGCACGATATCCACGCCGCTCAAACCGATTTCCGGAAGCAGCCGGGGCAAACCCGCGAAATTCGAGCGGCGGACGATTAGCGATTCAGGAGGAAATCCCATGCCGCGGAGTCGCGTCTCGGTCCTGGGTAACTCGAGCGGATCCACATCCAGCCCGATCAATCGCCCACCCGGCATCAGCCGCGGTAGAAGTCGCACCGCGTGCCCGCCGTATCCCAGCGTGCAATCGACGGCCACCTCGCCCGGCTGCGGCGCGAGGATCTCAAGGATTTCCTCGACGCAAACAGGCCGATGGGTGCCTGCGGGCGTCTTGCCGGACTCGACGACCTTCTGAATCGTCTCGGGATACTTATCGGGATGAAGTTCCTTGTACTTCTCCTCGAACCGTCGCGGATGCGTGCCGCGATAGCGCGGTCGGCGTTTGGGTTTTTCAGGCGGCAGCATTGTTGGACAAGGAGAAAATATGCGCTGGTGGACGGATCGGCAAAGCTTTTAGCGCGCGCATCATCGTGCTTTCCCGTAACTGCGCGACGGTGCGGGGAATTGGCGTGACGCGTCTCCCTCTGTGTTGTCCAACCACAGGCTGAGGAACCCTTATGCGTCGATTCGATTACACCGCCTTCGATAAGGCCGGAAAAGAAACTGTGGGCGAACTGGAAGCGGCGGACGACCAGGCGGCTGCCGCGCATATACGGGAAATGGGGCTGTTCCCGACCCGCATCCACGCGGTCGTGGATAAGCGTGGTGCCGCTTCAGGAAGAGGTTCTGGGAGGAAATTCGGCGGGCTCCGTCGCATCCACGTCCCGCTCACTTTCGGACATCCTGTCCGCAGTAAGGTGTTGACCATCTTTACGAGACAACTCGCTACACTGCTTGATGCCGGCATGCCGTTGCTCCGCGGGTTGCGGTTACTGGATGAGCAGGAGAGACACCCCGTTCTAAAGCGGACCATTCGCTCCATCGCGGAAGCCGTCGAAGGCGGGAGTACGTTCTCCGAGTCTCTGGGCCAGCATCCACGCATTTTCTCGAAACTATACGTCAACATGGTCCGCGCCGGCGAGGTGGCCGGCGCGCTGGAGGTGGTGTTGAATCGCCTGACCGAGTTTCAGGAGAAAGCCCAGAAGATCAAAGGCAAGGTCATCGGCGCAATGGTTTACCCCAGCGTCGTCCTCACCATCTCGACCATCATTGTCGGTTTCCTTCTCATTGTGATCGTGCCGAAATTCCAAGTGATGTTCAGCGAACTGCTCGAAGGAGTGCCCTTGCCGCCGCTGACGTTGTTCCTCCTCGCCCTCAGTAATGCGATCACCCACCACTTCCTGGTGGCGCTCACGAGTGTGATCATCGCAGTCGTGGGCTTGAAACTCATGGGCAAGACGCAGAGAGGAAAACACATCTCCGATGCGCTGAAGCTGCGCATGCCACTCTTTGGTCAACTCATGCGCAAAGTCATCATCTCGCGGTTCACCCGAACGCTGGGCACCCTGGTCAGCTCGGGCGTACCGATCTTGCAGGCGTTGCTGATCACGCGCGACACCGCAGGCAACCAGATCGTAGCCGACGCCGTCGAGCGGGTTCACGACGCAGTCAAGGAAGGCGAGTCGATTGTGCAACCGTTGCGGGCCTCGCGCGTGTTCCCCCCCATGGTCGTCGGCATGATCGGCATCGGGGAGGAAACCGGCGCGTTGCCCGAAATGCTGATGAAGATCGCGGACACTTACGACGATGAAGTGGACAACGCGGTGGCGGGTCTTACATCTGTGATTGAGCCCATCATGATCGTGGGTCTGGCGCTTGTGGTTGGGACGATCGTGGTGGCGCTGTTCCTGCCGATGATCGTTCTCATCTCAGGCGCGACGAATTCCACGCCGTAAGCTGTGCACGCAAGCGGTAGGTTCTTGTCGGTGGCTGTCGGGATCAAATCAGCCGACAGGTTGCGCATCTCGCTCTTGAATCCCGCTCCCATTGATGGGGATCACTGCGCGAGCGGTCGTTCCTTCGCTGCCAAAATGAATCTCCAGATGTCCTCCCAGTTGTTTCATCCGTTCGTGCATGCCGGCAATGCCCACGCCTTGTGCCGCCTCGGCATTTGGGGAAAGTCCCTGTCCCTCATCCTTGATTGTCAGCGTCACTCTCTTTGCTTCCTTGCTGATGGAGACCCTCGCGGTCTTGCTCGCCGTGTGTCGCTGGATGTTGGTGAGACTCTCCTGAACGATTCGAAAGAGGGCGATCTCTGCTTCCTGCGGCAGGCGCCCCAGGTCTGGTGTCACGTCCACCTCCACCCGGATTCCGCTTCGTTGTTCGAAACCATCAATCAACCAGCGCACCGCGGAGGTCAGCCCGAACTCATCCAACATGGGCGGATGTAACAGGTAGGAGAGAGTGCGAATCTCACGCGAACATTGATCGACCAGGTCCATACTGTCCAAAAGGGCCTTTTGTGCCCTCGATGGCAGGGCACCGATCGACTGGTTGATCAGGGTCAAATTCATCGCCAGGCCGGCCATGTTCTGGCCCGTGGAATCGTGCAGTTCCCGCGCGATTCGCCGCCGTTCATCGTCCTGCGCCTTGTGAATTCGGGCTGAGAACTGCCGCAATGCTTCCTCGGCTTGCCGGCGCTCGGTGATATCTTCGGCAATGCCGGCCAAGCGGACGAGTTTTCCCGAGGAGTCACGAACGGGAAACGCGCGGTCCCGTATCCAGCGGATCGAACCGTCCGGTCGAACGATGCGGTAAATACTATCGTGCCCGCCTTCGAGGTGTGGCTGTTGTTCAAGTGCAAGGACACGGGCTCGATCCTCGGGGTGGATCGCGTCGACCCAGGACTTCGGTTCCGCGTACAGGCTTTCCCGCGAACGTTTCCAGATTTTTTCATAGGCGGGGCTGATGTAGATCACCTCGTTTTTGGTCGGATCTGTCATCCAGAACGCCTCGCTGATGCCTTCGGCAAGTTGTCGGAACCGCAGTTCGCTGGATTGCAGGTCGCTGTAGGCACGATACAGTTTGGCGTCGCGTTCCTGGATGTTTTCCAGCATGCGATTGAAGCCCTCGGTCAGGACGCCGATCTCATCGTCACCACGCTTGCTCGCTCGCAAGGAGTAATCTTGAGGATTTCGAACCCGTTCTGCCACGTCTGCCAGATCCAGGATGGGGTCGGAGATGATGCGTTGCAGACGCGATGCCAGCACGAGAGCCAACACGAACGACACCAGCATCGATCCGAGGGCGATCAGGATGGCGGCGGTCAGCCGGGCGTAGTGCGGTTGGAGGTTGGACCGCACATAAACGGTGCCGAGCGATTCGCCCTTGTGGATGATCGGACGGAATAACAACAGATGTCCGCCTTCGATCCGGTGGCCCTCAACCTCAGGCAGTGGGAACGCCTGGGCAGTCGCGCCGCCATTGGGAAGGTAGCCGGCCAGAATGCTGCCGTCATGTCGATAGACGCACGCAACCACGATGTCGGATCGCGCCTTGAGCGATCCCAACGTCTCTTGCGCAGTGCGGGCATCGTCGAATTCCAGAGCGGCCGTGCAGTTCTCGCCGATGATTTCCGCCTGCACGGACAGGTCATGCGCGCTTCCCGTTTGGAACGCGGCCACCTCGTAGATGATCGTTGTGATCCCTGCCAGCAACACCGCCGCGCTGCTGGTCAACATCATCACCAGCGTCAGTTTCCACGCAATGGGGAGATCACGGAACCGTTTCATCTCAGTCGGCCTCCGTGGTGCTCTTTTGTCGGATCACCCGCCGCGCCAATCGGAGTAGGTTCGAATCCAACTTCAGTCCCGCTTGTCGGACCGTGTCCAGGCCGATATCGAACTTCACCCGGTTGTCCTCCGTGATGAACTGGATCTGGCCCCCCTGTGTAAGAAATCCGTCAATATCGCTCACGGTCAGAATGTTGCGACCGCGCAGATATTTTTGATCATCGGCCAGGCGATCCTTTTCGGAAGCACTCGTGAACAGGATGTGGCAGGCTTTGATGTCCTCGACACGCTCGAGCCGCTCGATGCTGATCGGATGACCGTCGATGGTCTTACCGGCGACAGTGGTGTCCAACATCTCGCCGAATGGATCCTCGCCCAGGATCCCGATCACGATCGCGCTGGTTGGCGATGCAAACGCCGTGGTCGGCCACTGTACGTGCTTGGCGAAGTTGTAGAGGAATCCAGCCTTGACGCGGTACTCCAACGCTTGCGGTGATGGTTCTTCGGCGCCAAAGCAGATGTCCGCTGCGAGGCTAACGACAACAGACGCGAGCACCAAGGTGGATCGGCAAACCCTGCTGCGTGCCTGGGAGGGAAACTCCAGTGCCCGAGGAGAGTTATGTTTTCGAAATTCCAATGCCCGTTGCCTCACGATTGCGCCACCATCACGGTCTTGGTGGCCTCGACGTCCACCGACCAGTCGTTGCCTTCGCGGGGGCCCGACCGTCGGAAGTGATACCGACATTTATCGCCGGTGAAAAGATCATTCCGAGATAAACCTGCACAGGCGAGAGAACATCTGATCGGCCAAGCCAAAGTTTTCGATGGTGGGCTGTGAGAATGTTTCGTTATAGTCGGCTGCGATGATTCGTCTTTCGAAGTGGGTCGTATGTGCGTGGCTGGCACTGAGCGTTACGCTGGCTTGCGCCCCGCTCTTTGGCAGCGAGCCGGAAACGACCGCCGAGCAGCAGTTGAAGCTGGGGCAGACGGCATACGACAAAGGCGCTTTCGATGAGGCATTGGTGCATTGGCGCCGGGCAGCAAAGTCATTCGCGGCCGAGCAGAAGACCAAAGGCGAACTCAAAGCCTTGGTCAGTATTGGCGCTGCCTACCAGGCGCTGGGGCAGCATCGGTTGGCGTTCCAAGTACTGCAGCAGGCAACTCATCTCGCGGAGGCCTCCCCCGATCGACCTTCCCTGCTGGTAGCGAAGAACGACCTGGGTGTGGTGTGCGGTTGCCTGAGTCAATTCAAACGCGCGGAGCAAACTCTGCGTGACGTGCTGGCGAAAGCAGTCGACCAGAAGGACACACCGATGGCGGCAGTAGCCTGGAACAACCTGGGCAATCTGCTGGCCGGACAAAACAAAGTCGACGAAGCAATCGCAGCGTTCAACGAGTCGGCGAGCTCAGCGCGCCAATCGACCAACCGGCTTCTGCTGGCAAAGGCATCTGCCAACGCTGCCGCCGTGGCTGCCCGCGGCAAACGGGACGCGGAGGCCGAGCGGTTCAATGACGTTGCGATCGAACAATTGGCCGATCAACCGGACACACACGACGTGGCCTTGCTCTACCTGCGATGTGGCCAGACAGCCTGGCAATTGCGTCAACGCAAGACCGGCGGCACTGCCGGGCCGGGCGGAAGCCAAGCGGAAAATGCCTACCAGCGGGCACTTACCATTGCCGAGAAACTCGGCGACAAACGCGCCCTGACATACGCGCTCGGTTACCTCGGCCAACTCCGTGAGTCGGCTGGCGACACCGCGGTTGCATTGGAGTTGACCCGTCGAGCCGCCTTCATCGCCCAGGAAACGCAGTCCCCGGACGCAACGTATCGCTGGGAATGGCAGATTGGGCGTCTGCTAACAGCTAATGGCGATCGAGACGCGGCGATCGCGGCATATCGGCGCGCGCTCCAGACGTTGCAACCCATCCGCCAGGACCTTCTGCTTGATTCCGGCGCCTCAGGCACGACGTTCCGCGAACGGGTGGGCCCGGTCTTTTTCGGGCTGACCGATCTGCTGATCCAGAAGGCCGACACCGCCACGAACCCCGCCGAGGTTCAACGGACTTTGCGTGAGGCGTGTGACACCGTCGAGCAACTCAAGTCCGTTGAACTCGAGGACTACCTCCAGGACGAGTGCATGAGCTTGTTGCGGGGCAAGGCTGCACGTATCGAGAATGTCGGGCGGAAAACCGCGGTCGTGTACATCATCCCGCTGGCCGACCGAACGGAAATGCTGGTGAGCATCGGCCCGGAGTTGAAACGAGTCAAGGTGGCGGTTGGCGCCGAGCGGCTGGCCAAAGAGGTCCGCGCGTTTCGGTCACATTTAGAAACGCGCATCACCAACGATTACCTGGTGGAGGCGCGGCAACTCTACCAATGGCTCATCAGGCCGCTCCGTGATCTCCTGGACGCCGCCGGTATCCAGACACTGGTCTTTGTACCCAACGGCGTGCTGCGAACCATTCCGATGTCGGCGCTCGAGGATGGCGGACAATTTTTGATCGAACAATTTGCCGTGTCGGTCAGCCCGGGGTTGACGTTACTCGAGCCGCGACCCATGGACCGGGTTCACGTCCAGGCGATCAAGGCCGGTCTGGGGGAGGCTGTGCAGAACCATCCGCCGCTCCCGTTTGTGGCTGCCGAACTGCAGACCGTGCAGAAAGTGTTCGGCGGACCGATCCGGGTGGATCAGGATTTCGTGTGGCCGACGCTGAAGAAGGATTTCGTGCAGGCCCAGTATCAGGTCGTGCACTTCGCGACACACGGGCAAATTAATCCGGACGTCAGCACGAGTTACCTCCTTACCCACAACGGCAAACTCACGCTCGATCAACTGGAGGAGTTGCTCCGTCCGAGTCAGTTTCGAGGCCGGCCAGTGGAGTTGTTGACGCTGAGCGCTTGCCAGACGGCCGCAGGCGATGAACGCGCGGCGTTGGGGTTGGCGGGGCTAGCTGTGAAAGCGGGCGCCCGCAGCGTGCTGGCCACGTTGTGGTCTGTCCAGGATGAATCCACCGCGCTTCTGATGGGCGAGTTCTATTCGCAGTTGGCCAGCGGTTCCGCAATCACGAAGGCGCGGGCTCTGCAGCTCGCCCAGCTCAAAGTGCTCCACGACCCCCGCTTCGATCACCCCGGCTACTGGGCTCCCTACCTCATCATCGGCAACTGGCTCTGAGCCACGCGCCGAGGGTGGAATCGAGCGCGCAGGCGTGAAGCCTGCGGCTACACTGATGGCCTCGCGCACCAAGCGCCACGATCTCCTTCGGAATCAACTTGATGGTGAATGGGTGAGGGTATACTATCTCCACGTCGTCGAGGCAGAGGACCCGAAACCAAACCGAGAAACCATGACAACCCTGATCAAACGAGTTGGTTGTGTAATGCTGGTAAGCCTGTGCGCGTACGGCGCGCTGGCGACGCGTCCCGCATCGCTCCCCGAGAACGGGATGACCAAGGCTCCAATCTATCGACCGCAGATGCCGCAAGCAGCAAAGATGCGAGTGGACGGGCACGTGCGCGGTACGGACGACGCGCTCCTCACGTTGACCGTTCTGGCACCGGAAGACATCGGCCTTACCACGAAGGAGCAACCGTCGCTGTACTGGTATCAGTCCAAGGCGATCAACGCCCGGTTTGAGCTGACCATCATCGAGAAGAAGGCCGTCAACGCGGTGCTGGAGGCTAGGTTTGAAGTGACCGGCGATGGCATCCAGCGCCTGCGATTGTCGGATTACAAAGTGAATCTCGCGCTAGGGGTCGAGTACCGCTGGTCGGTGGCCATGGTAGTAGATGCAGAGAACCGTTCGAAGGATGTGGTCGCCAGCGGCGTGATCAAACGCGTGAAACCCACCGAGCAGTTGACCCAACGCTTGCAGGGTGCGCCGGCAACCGAATTGCCCTACATCTACGCCGACGAAGGCGTGTGGTACGATTCGTTGGAAGCATTGACCAGCCTGATCGACACCAAGCCCCAGGATGCCAAGCTCCATGAGATCCGTGCGGTGTATTTCATGCAGGTCGGACTTCATGATGCCGCCATGCACGAGATGAAGTTGGCCAGCAAGACGGCGAAGAGTCCGTAAGGACTGGGTGAATCAACTCTCCGGTTGAGGTAGTTGGCGCCGCGTAAGTGGTAAACCCCGGCCTGTTTCTGCCCACCTTCAGAATCGTTCGGCCTACTTCACATTGTCGCTGCCACCGACGCCTCGCATCGCGGGCAACAGCCCCTCCGGATTGGCGGGCACGCCGCCCCGTCCGAGAATGACGAAGCTGCTCGCGCCACCGGGGATTCGCACGGCACAACTCGGGCGCAGCAGAGACTCCGCCTCGGTCAGCTCTGTCGTCAGTCCAACCAGGCTACCGCTGAGGTCCACATCCGGCGCGGTGATATCAACGTTCCCCTGTAATCCGAAGTCGGAGGAAGCATCGACGAGGCTGCTCGAGTCGAAGAAGAAGTCGGCGGCGATGTTGATGTCGCCGCCGTTCCCTTGAACAGCTCTCGCGGTAACTTCGCTGCCGTTAAGCACCACGAACCTCGGGTCAATGGTGACGTTCCCGCCATTATTTCCAGCCGAGGCGGTGATCTGGCTATCGAGCGCATAGAATCGGGTCCCTGTCCGCAGCTCGATCCCGCCGCCGTCATTGGCAGCCTCGGCAGTGATGCGGCTGTGATCGAGAGTGATCTGGGAACCCGCGTTGACTGCGATCAAACCGGCGTCGCCATGGGCGGCTGATACCGCAATCGAACTGCCGTTTTCGAGCGTCGCCGAATCCGTTGCCTGGAGAGATATGGAACCGGCCTTTGCGTCCCCTAGAGCGGATGACTGAATCGAGGACTGGTTCCCCAATGTGAGCGTTGTGGCCGCGATCTCAATGCTGCCGGCATCCCCACCACCAATTCGTGAAGTTGTCGAAATCCTACCTTCATCAACGAGCTCAAGCACCAACATCGAATCTGCCCCCGGCTGAACGACAATGTTTCCACCCCTGCCGCCGCTCCCAAAATCGCCGCCGCGCGTGGTGGCCGAGAGTCCAGTTGGAAATAATGGATCTGAGGTCCCCTTAATGTGAATCGCCGAGGCCGTAAGGCTAAGGTTACCGCCGGCGCCCGGCCCGTCTGTTGAGACGGTGATTTCTCCTCCGCTTTGGATGGCGAGCAAGTCTGTCACAACTGCAACATTCCCACCGGTAGAAGGCCCGTGCGTTTGGGCAGTGATTTGGCCCTGATTCTCGATTTCCAACCGGTCAGCTTCGACGAATATGTTCCCACATCTCCCTTCAAAGAAGGCATCGGCGCCGATCACAGCGGAAAAACCATGTGCGTCGAGCCGTACAACGGAAGCGGTTAGATGGATATCGCCGCTATCGCCCGTACCACTGCTGCTGGCTTGTACTGAAGCGCCATTTTCGATGACAAAGGAATTGGCTTCGATGACGATATCACCAGATCGTCCCGTCCCAATCGTACCAGCGCTTAGCCCCGTGCCGCCTACTCCTCCGGTATCCGATTGTCCGTTGATGTGAATGGAGCGAGCGGTCAGGAAAATGTCGCCTCCACGTCCCGCGTCAAACGCGCCACTTTCTAAGAATGCTCCATTCAGAAGAACGATTGAATCCTGGGCATGAACCTCGATGCCTGACCCATCGTCCGTTCCGAGAGTATCCGCAAAGACAAACGAGTTGTTCTTCACGGTTAAATTTCGACTTTGGATTACAACTTTTCCAGATCCATTGGCCGAGACATCGATTAGCGTTTGGTCATCAAGCTCAATATTTCCGAGCTGTTGAAACGAGCTGAGATCTACTTGGGATGTGAGGTCCTCGGGATCGAATCGAACCTCTCCGCTCGAACCTACAGCGACCAAAGCCACCCGTCCTCCCGGGGCAATCAAGGCATGATTAACAATGCGGATCTCTCCGCCGATCATCGCGATGGTTTTGCCCTCCACCAGACTTGCCAATAAGGAAGGATCCGAGCCTCCCGGTCCTTGGAGGGTAATTGATGAAGGTCTGGGCCCAAGAAATCCAAACGCAACCGGCGGGGCGCTCGTCAAAAGATCGTCCGCAGTAGAGGTGGCATCGAAACGGCCCCCATCGGCCAGCTTGACGTGATTGGCCGTGGTGACGACGAATGAGCCGCTTACTTCCACACTCGCATTGGGCCCAAAGAAGACACCGTTCGGATTAAGGAAGTAGAAGTTTGCGTCGGGAATGGTGCACCGGATCGTTCCGTCAATCGAGGACGCGTTACCACTGGTAACTCGTGAAAGGACATTCCGAATCGTCGTAGGACCGGCGAAGGTTGCCGTCTCACCTTGTGTCAAATCGAAAGTGCCGAAACTGTGGAAGAGATTGTGCCCGACGGTCTTTCCCACGCTCGCCGGGATTTGATAATTCGGTCCGTTTAGCGCCCCACTCGTTCCGAACGAACCATCGAGACTAATCTGTCCTGCTTGGCAACAAGCGAGATAACCGATCGCCACACAAAATACCCTCGCGGCGTTTCCTAATCGGGAGCCGCTTACACCCTTCATGCCATGCAAGCGCCTCCACCTACGCCTGGAGAGGTCGTCAGGGGTTAATGTATATGGAGATCGATGCTCTGTTATTATTTTCGTTATTCTCCGAAATCACGGCCGTGGCATCGGCTACACAGATGATATAGTTCGTGACTCCTGGCACAGCGCACGCCGGTATCTCAAGCGTATTCGACCAACTCGCGCTCTTGTTCCTCGCCAAGGCCGGAGTGCTGTGGAAATCCCAGAGGCACATGAGTTGTGTTGCGTTGGTGGAAATGTAAATACGAGTCGTCGTCCCCGCCGTCGTTGATTTGCAGGTGTTCGTGATCACGTCGCCGACTTGCACGAGCTCGCCCACGCCTGCGGCGGCATCTGAACACCACAGGTCATCCACTTGGTAATCAGGTTGTGTGAGACAACTCGCATAGGCCAACCCGCACATGAGACCCATCATAGCTAACGAAACCCCAACGACTAGAATATTCTTGCGCTTCATACCCCTCCCTCAATGTCACTGTTTAGTGTGACGGTTTACTGTTTGTGCTGAAACACCGCAGTGCCCACCCTATAGCTCCCCCGAACTTGACAACGGTCCGAACAAATGTGGTGTGACCATGCTGGTGATCCTCTCCCGAAGTCAGATTCTATAACCATAAACGCGGAGAAAACAAGCAATTTCCCGCGGCAGTTGTGAATTGTGCGGCGAGGTTTCGGATACATTGCGAACATCGATCCCGCATCAGCGGTCTCAAGCTGGCCAAGCGTGGAATCGCTCGGAGCAAAAGCTTGCATTTTCCACCCTGTTGCGGGAAGAAAGCGCGCTCATTCCCAATTTATGAAAATGACTCCGAGTGTAGTATTGCAACGGCTCCGCCAGAACAAACCCATGCTCCTCTGGGTGCCCACGCCGACGTACCACGAATGGTTTATCGAGATGGCAGCGATCAACGGTTACCATGGCATCTGGATTGATTACCAACACCAGAACTATTCCGATGACCAGATCGCACATATGTCTCTCGCCTGCCGCGCGGGGGGGATCGATCCGATCGTTCGAGTCCGCAAGCGCGACCTCGGTAGCTACTCGCGCGCGTTCGAGATGGGCGGCAGCGGCATCATCGTCCCGCACGTGAACTCGGCCGCCGAGGCTCGCGAGATCGTGCGTGAATGCAAATTTCCGCCCGATGGCAATCGGGGTATGGATGGCGTGGAACCGCCGGCGAAGTTCGGCTATGTCCCCGGGGCAGATTACGCCAAGCAAGCCAACGAAGAAACGTGCATCATCATCCAGATCGAGGAACCTGAGGCCGTGGAGAACGTGGAAGAGATCGCAACCGTCAAGGGCATCGACGTGTTGATGATCGGGCCCGGCGACCTGACGTTGCGCCATGGTTGTTACGGCAAAATCATGGAGCCCAAACCGTGGGCGGCGGTCGAACGCATCGCGGCGGCGGCCAAGAAGCACGGTAAACACTGGGGCCTGCCCGTCGGCACCCCGGAAATGGCGAAGAAGTATATGGACATGGGCGCGCGTTTCTTTGCCCATGGTTCGGTGTACGGGTTCTGTCTGAATGGGTTCGAGCAGGTGAAGAAGAATTTCGGTCCGCTGTTCGACATGGCCGCCCAAGCCGAGGTAAACGTGAAGCGGGGCTACTGACCCCGGATCGCCGAATCACGAACCACGAATCACGGACTGAGCCATGCCAGCTTTCGACAAACCCCTACCCGACCTTCGCAAATATAAGGGCATCAATCCTTGTCCACCGGACATGGACCAATTTTGGGACGCCGGCCTCAAAGAGATGCGGGCGGTCGATCCGAAAGTCGAGTTGAAGCCGAGTTCATTCAAAACGTCGTTTGCGGACTGTTTCAATCTGTTCTTCACCGGCGTCGGCGGCTCACGCATCCACGCCAAGTTCGTTCGCCCGAAGCGCAACTCAAAGCCGCATCCAGCGATACTCAACTTCCACGGATACTCCGGCAACAGCGGCGATTGGGTGGCGCATTTGCCATGGGCCGCGCAGGGTTACTCCGTTGCGGCGATGGATTGCCGTGGACAGGGCGGCAAATCACAGGACCTGGGAGGCATCACCGGCACCAGCTATCGCGGACACATCATTCGTGGTTTGGACGATCCGCCGCAGAAGCTTCTCTTCCGCCAGATTTTTCTCGATACAGCCCAGCTCGCGAACATCGTCATGGGAATGCCCGAGGTCGACCCGAAACGCGTCGGGGTCACGGGCGCTTCGCAAGGCGGCGGATTGACGCTGGCTTGTGCCGCGCTCGAACCGCGGCTCAAACGCGCCGCGCCGGTGTTTCCGTTTCTTTGCGACTACAAGCGCGTGTGGGAGATGGACCTGGCGGTCAACGCGTACGAAGAGTTGCGGACCTACTTTCGCCTGTTTGATCCACGCCATGAACGGGAGAAAGAGATTTGGACCAAGCTGGGTTATATCGATTGTCAGCATCTCGCCAAGCGGATCAAGGCGGAGACAATGATGGGAATCGGACTGATGGACCAGGTCTGTCCTCCATCCACGCAGTTTGCCGCCTTCAACAGAATCCGAGCGAAGAAACACGCCGTGATCTATCCCGATTTCGCCCATGAAGGTATGCCGGGGTTCTCGGACTCGATCTTCGAGTTTATGGCCGGGTTGTAGAACGTCGCGCACTCCAGCCGGCACGGAGCCGCATGCGGGCGCCACACGCCTTTGTCCTGAGTTATTGTGGTGTGCTCACTACGTCCGACATCGAACGGTTCGTGCGGGGTTATCCTGACCACAGAGGCTGCGATCCTATTTTATCTGTTGTCCCGCGGATACTTCCGGCTACACTCAGTCGGATGTCGAAGAGAGCTCTCAGCGAAGCCAAGTTGATTTTTGCCATCGAGCTCGTGCTGTTGATCGGTCTCGGATTCTTCACCAAGATCGGCGGCGGGATCGTACTGCTGCTGATCCTGTTCACACTCTACTTTTTCCGGGACCCGACACCGCTGGTGGCTGCGGACCCTAATGCCATCGTCGCTCCCGCCACCGGCAAGGTGGATCTGATCGATACGGCCGACGAACCCCTGTTCCGCGGCGCTTCCTCGAAACGGGTAAGTATCTTTCTTTCCGTATTCGATGTTCACACCCAGCGCGCGCCGATCGATTGCACGGTGAAGCTGATCAAGTATGTGCCTGGCAAATTCGCCAACGCCATCAGCCCATCCTGCGCCACGGTGAACGAACACCAGATTCTTGGCCTCGAAGGTAACGGCATCCGCGTGACGGTACGGCAGATCGCGGGCCTGATCGCGCGTCGGATTTGCACGTGGACCAAAGAAGGAGCCGTGCTGCCCAAAGGCGATCATCTGGGCATGATTCGATTCGGTTCCCGCGTCGATATTTATCTGCCGCTCGAAGTGGACGTCGTCGCCAAGCTGGGCGATCACGTGAAGGGAGGTGAGACGATCCTTGCCCGACGAAAATAACGACCGTGTCAAAATCTTCGTCCTGCCAACCTTCCTCACCGCCGGGAATCTTTTCTGCGGTTATATCGCGGTGATCACCATCGCGACGGGCAAGTTCGGCGGGCTCTCATTGGGGGACGCCTATGCGCACTACCGCAAGGGCATCCTGTGGATCTTGCTGGCGTTCGTGTTCGACTTTCTCGACGGGATGATCGCGCGGGTGGTCAAACGCGAGAGCCCATTCGGCAAGGAACTCGACTCGCTGGCGGACTTGCTCTCGTTCGGAATGGCGCCGGCGTTGCTCGTTTCCTCGATCGTGCTGGAAGAATTCCCGGTGCTCGGTCCCGTGGTCGCGTTCGCATACCTGGCGTTCGGCGCAATGCGACTGGCCCGGTTCAACATCCTGCCACCGACCGAGCTGAAAGAGTTCGTCGGATTTCCCATCCCTGCCGCGGCGGGCGTGACGATGTCGCTGACGCTGTTTATCCTCTGGCTCAACGAACACGAGCGGGAACTGGGCAAATGGAAATGGGCGATCCTGTTCGTCATGGTGGTATTGTCTTTCATGATGATCAGCCACGTGCGCTACCCTAGTTTCAAGAAGCTGAATTGGACCTTCGCCAAACCATGGCGGACAGTCGTGATCGCGGTGGTCGTGGTGGCGATCATCGTCATCATGATCCGGAAATACTACCCGGTTCTCCTAGCCGTGTTCTTCGTGAGCTATCTGTTGTACGGGCTCATCCGTCCATGGGTGCGCAGGACCATCCGCAAAGAAATCGAACTGGACGAGGACGACGAAGCAGAGAGCAGCCCCGAGAATAAGCCCGTCCCCTGACCGTTATGTCGTCTGCTCGTGCAATGCAATCATGGTTGCCGCGAGCCAAGTCCTCGCGCGGTGCCATTGAACTGCCAACCGGGGAGGCGTTTCGCAACGAGTGGATCGATTTCGAGCGCGGGATCCGGGTCGGCAACATCGAGCCGCACGAGCGGATCACGCAGATCCTCAAGTACCACCTCGAACAGCGCTATCGCACGCCCTTCGTTACGGACCGTTATGGCCGGGGTGTTTTCTGGCAGTGGATTTGTTGGGTGCCTCGAGCGAATCGGGAAGCGAAACCGATTTCCAGCGGGACGAACTTCGGCTGTGCCAAGCTCTACATCATGGCGGAGGAGAAACCGCGCGAGTTCCAATGCGGGTTACAGATCGAACGCGGGTACGTTCGCGCGCCAAAGGAAGATTCGCAGTTCATTCTACAGCGAGATTGGGACTGGCACCGGTTGGTGGCGCAATTTCGCTGCGGCAGTGCATTGGATGACCAACTGGTGCGGCTCGTTTGCAAGGAAGAATTCAGCGTCGCCATCGGCAACTGGGAAAAACGCACACGATTCGATCGTAAGAATTTCAAGTCGGCCCGGCAGCTCCGAGATGCGCTACGGCATTGTTCGGACGGTGAATGGGCGGGCTTCCAGCTTTACTACCCGATGACCGAGCGCGAGGTACGCGCCTGTTCCGGGCAGGAACTGACCGACGCTATGGTCGCCACCTTCGCCGCCGTCGTGCCGTCAATGAATCTGTGCATGCAAGTGCCGTTGGTGGACCACTCGAAGCCGTAGTGTGGAGCGTCTATACGTACCACAATTCGTGTGATGGCACCGGCGTACCGCGCGCATACGTGCGCGCGTGATACTCGATATAGCCGCGTAACGTTTTCAGCGCCTTGGCCTGCCGGCGCAGTCGTAACGCGTCCATCTGAGAACCGCCGCGGGTCGCCGCGATGGAATCAAAACGCATCGCCAGCTTCTCGCAATTCGCGATATGACGAGAAAGGCGACGGATCACCGCTTCCAATAACTTCGTTCCACTTGTGGGCGGCATGCGATGCGGGAAGAGCCGGTCCACGGCGGCGCGGATTGTGACCAGCGTTTCGATCCGGTCGTACATGATCTCGTACACATGGATCGGCAGATCGAGGTGTTCTAAGTAGAATTTTCGCCGCCTTGCTGCTCGTTTCATTCGGTCTGCCACCACACGAGCACGCACCACCCGCTCGTTCAATCGCTTCCATGAAGTGCGGGTATCGGGCTGGGCGTGCAGATGATAGAAGAGGTATGCGGAATCAGTTCCAAAAAATGCGCGCCGAAGATGCGGTCCCCGGAATGTCGGGTGGATCTTCGCGATCTCATCCTCGTGGAGCAACGAACCAAGGTGTGCCTGGTTCGTTCGCGTGGATCCAAAGAAACTTTCGTAGAATTCCACGAGCCGTCTTCCCTCGAACAGCGCTGTTGCCGAAGCAACCCGCTCCCATTGGTTATCGAGGAGCGCGCCTTTGGTCATTTCCCAGGCGGACTGGCACATTCCCGGGCAACCGAACTCGCGCGCTTCGCGCATGAACGGCTCGATCGCATTCTGGGTTTGGTCAAAGGGGAAGAATGCGTACCAGTACTCGTTGGTACCCGTGGTGGGAATCACGTCGAAGCCTTGTTTCTGGAACAATCGAATCGAGTCCGCCGAGCCCGAATCGTAATGCCAATCGAAGATCAGGACGTCACGATCGATCTCCGAAAGGATACCGGGATACTTCAGCAACATGTCGCCCCACATGGCGGGCCGTTTGCGGAGGCGCTTGATTTCCCGGATCACCCATCGGAAATGATCGAGATACAGGTCGGCATCACTCAGCCGGCGTTTCTTGCAGCGCGGACAGGAGTTGAGCGCCCAGGTTTCGTCGCCGCCGACATGGAGTATGGGGCTCGGATTGATCGCTGCCAATTCAGCCAGCATTTTACGGAGCAGAGGCCGCGTATCGGGATGCGATGGGCAAAGTTGCGATCCTTCGCCGACGTCCTCGGCCAGGTACCGGAACTGTTCGTTGGCAATCAATCCGTCGCAATGGCCGAGCGTGTTGGTGAACCAGTGCAGTTGCAGCCCGAACTTTCTGCAAAGTCGTCGCGCGTCCGCCGCCTGCGCGGGTATAATGCCTCCGAGCGGCCGATGCTGTGGAATGGAGCGAAAGTGATAACGCTGCTCAACGTAGAGCGCGAGGTCAGTGTAACCCAGGTCCCGAATATCGGGAAGGATCCGTTGCCAATAGTCGGTTACCCACGATTGTTCGCGGGCGAGATCGTACATCAGAATTTTCATCGGTGTGGTAATTGAGGATTGGAAATTCGTAATTGGTAATTGGTAATTGGGAGGACGATCGACCCAATCAATGCCATCAACTCAGGACCAGTTACCAATTACCACTTACCGGTCCCCAATCACCACTCACAAATACATTCCTTCCGCCGCTACGGCGCGATATTCCTGCAGGATTGTCTCGAACGCGATGGCCTGCGCTTCGACGCGCTTGCGCAACGAGAAGAGATTCGGCGTTTCGATGGTGATGTCGAACGGTTCGGTATTGCCTTTCGAAAGAGGTCCGAGCGAACCGGGAAATTTCCGGTTGATGATGCCGTACTGCGCCGGATGGCCGTCGATGACAGGATCGGTGTTGATCGGAATGATGCCGCTGGCCTGGAACAGCGCGGGTTTCGCCAATCGTTCGCTGATCACATGTCCGGTCGCATACGCATACAGCCCAAACGATTCGTAATCGCTGTGCCCGCCAATGAATCCCGTGAACTCACGGCTGCCCAGTTCCCGCTCCATGATCTGCACCTCGGGTTCCTGGCTGTTGCGAGAAAACTCACGGTTCAGGTCCTTGCCGTTGCCATTTTCCCGCGTCATCCGCTCGTAGCCAACGGGATTGATGCAAGGGTAGATCGTCAACGCATACGTAGAGACCAGTTCGGGCACTTGGGAGAAGTTGCGCGCGAAATGGAGCGCTGCCCAAACACCATCCACTTCATCTCCGTGCACACCAGCAACCAAACAAATCGGCAGCCGTTCGGCGAAGGAAGATGCCGGGGGTTTGGTTGCGATCTTGATCAGTTCGTACTCTTTGCCTTCGAAGGAGAAACTGCCAAAGGGAACAATATCGAAGACCTTCTCCGCATAGGCCTTGAGAATGATGCGGAAGTTGCCCAGCAAGTTTTCGTAACTGTTCCTGCGTTCGCTCCCGAGCTCACGGAACCGCTTCTGGAGCATCGGCGGAAAATCGCCAAGGACGTAATTAAACTGGCTGCCTGCGAACATTTTCATGACACGCCAGCCTTCGTTCACATGGGGGACTTCACTTTCGTCGGAAAGCATGTCAGCAATTTCCCGGCTCACTGTTTCAAACTGTTCTGGCTTCAGCTCGGTCACGTCTTACTTTTATAATGGAATCCGCTGCTGCGGAAGCTAGAATCCTCCTCGCATGGCCGATGCCGAACTAACCCCGATGCTCCAGCAGTATCAGCGGATCAAACGAGAGATTCCGCCCGATGCGCTGCTGTTGTTCCGCGTTGGCGATTTCTACGAGTTGTATTTCGACGACGCAAAGGCGGGAGCCGAACTGTTGCACCTCGCGTTGACGGGACGTACAGGCGTTCCGATGGCAGGCTTTCCGCACCACGCCGCGGAGAGTCAGATCGCCCGTTTGCTCAAGCTGGGACGCAAGGTGGCGATCTGTGACCAGATGGAGGAACCGCGTCCCGGCAAGCTGGTGAAACGCGAGGTCACGCAAATCGTCAGTCCGGGCGCCCATTTCGACGCGAGGATGTTGCACGCCGAGCAGAACAATTTTCTCGCCGCCATCACCACCAAGACACCGCGCTACGGCCTTGCGCTCGCCGACCTCACCACGGGCGAATTTCGAGTCACCGAACTTGCGACGACCGAGCAACTGCAGACGGAACTGGAACGGCTTCGTCCCTCGGAGATCATTGCGCCCTCCGAGCAGAAGACGATGCTCTCTCAACTCTCAACTCTCGGCTCTCAACGATTCTCCGGGTACGACGACTGGACGTTCGAGTACGACACCGCCTATTTCACGTTGCGTGATCATTTCAAGACGCAATCGCTCGATGGTTTCGGCTGCAACGGCCTCTCGCTCGGTATCGGCGCTGCGGGCGCGATCCTCCACTACCTGCAGAATGGCCTGCGGCGAAACATCCAGCACATCCAGCGGATCTCGGTTTATTCGAGCGGCGATTTTCTCGTGCTCGACGCCGTCAGCCAGCGCAATCTGGAACTGCTCGAATCGGCGCGCGCCGACCGGCGTTTCGCGCTGATCGGCGTGCTGGATGAAACGGTGACGCCCATGGGCGCGCGGCTGCTCCGCGATTGGATCACACATCCGCTCAATAAACTGGAACCGATCGTGGCCCGGCAAAACACGGTGGCCGAATTCATCGAACAGGATCGTGTCCTCGGGGATTTCCGGGAATGTTTGAAATCGGTGAAAGATCTGGAGCGCACCATCGGCCGTCTGAGCGTGGATGCCGGTAACGGGCGTGACCTTGTGGTTCTCAAACAATCGCTGCTGGCGATTCCGACGCTGAAATCGCAAATCGTGAACCTGCGATCGCAGATGGCGCAACTCTTGTGCGCCGAACTCCATCCCCTGCCCGAGGTGGTGGAAATCGTCAGTCGCGCCATCGTCGACGAGCCACCCATGGCACTCAAGGAAGGTGGAATCATCCGGGAGGGATTCGATGTTCCGCTGGATGAGCTGCGCCGCGGTTCGAAGGAAGGCAAGGATTGGGTCGCCGCTCTCCAGCACCAAGAAATCGAACGGACCGGAATCACGTCGTTAAAGGTCCGCTACAACAACGTGTTTGGCTATTACATCGAGGTCACGAAACCGAATCTGCCCAAAGTGCCATCCGATTACATCCGCAAGCAGACCGTCGCAAATGGCGAGCGTTTTGTGACGCCTGCCTTGAAGGAAATGGAGGCCAAGATTCTCGGTGCGGACGAGAAGGCAAACGCGCTCGAGTACGAATTGTTCCGCAAAGTCCGCGACCAGGTGATCGCGCACACGGGTGAAATTCAGCGGACCGCCGCAGCGATCGCCACGCTGGACGTTCTTTCCACCTTCGCCGAACTCGCGCGACGGCGCGGGTATTGTCGGCCAACGATCAACGAGGGCAGCCGCATCGAGATCCGCGAAGGCCGCCATCCCGTGCTCGATGTCACCATGCTCACCAGTCCCGAACATCTCGGCAGCGGCAAATTTGTTCCCAACGATTCGTTGCTCGATTGCCAGCAGGACCAGGTTCTCATCATTACCGGCCCGAACATGGCTGGCAAAAGCACGTTCATTCGCCAGGTCGCCGTGCTGGTGCTGCTCGCGCAGACTGGCGCGTACATACCAGCAGAGAGCGCGAGCATCGGGTTGGTAGACCGCATTTTTACCCGGGTCGGTGCGAGCGACGATCTCGCGCGCGGACAGAGCACGTTCATGGTGGAGATGAATGAAACAGCGAACATTCTCAACAATGCCACGCCCAAGAGCCTGATCGTGCTCGACGAGATCGGCCGGGGTACGAGCACGTTCGACGGGATCAGCATCGCCTGGGCGGTAGCCGAGCATTTGCACAATGTCGTTGGCTCGCGGACGCTATTCGCGACGCACTATCACGAGTTGACCGATCTCGCCGCCACGTTGCCGCGGGTAAAGAACTACAGCGTCGCCGTGCGCGAGTGGAAGGACCAGATCATTTTCCTGCGCAAGATCGTCGCCGGCGGCACCGACAAGAGCTACGGGATCCAGGTGGCGCGTTTGGCGGGACTGCCCCAGGACGTGATCACGCGCGCAAGGGAGATTCTGCTCAATCTCGAAGAGGCCGAACTGACACCGGAAGGCAAACCGCGCCTGGCCCAGCACAACCTGGGTAAAAGACGTCCCAAAGGGAAGGATGACAAGTCGCAGTTGGGATTGTTTGGCGGACCACCCGCACAGTAGCCTGTCTGGGCCGAGGACAGGCGGGGCGCCTGTCCTACTTCAGCCCCGCCCTTTTCAGAAACGGCTCCAATTCCTCCGGCCCGAAGTCGGCAAGCACCTCGCCATTGACCACCAACGTGGGCGCATAGCTCTGCCCGGAGAGCCGGACCATTTCATCGAACGCGTGGTCGTCCTTGGAGACGTTCACGGCTTTGTATTCAACGCCCAACCGTTCCAGTTCGCGCTCTGCCAGCGTGCACCACGAGCAGAAGGTTTTGACGTACAGGATTGGTTTTGGGGAATGAGCGCGGCTCATCTCAGCGGAAACTCATGCTGGCGAATGACACGACGGAGTTCGTATCCTTCTCGTAGCTCTGGTCGTAGTACAACAGCTCGCCCTTCTTCACGTCGATGGCCGAAAGCATCGTGTACAGGGTGGGGAACCCGCAAATGCGACGGCTGTCCTGTTCCTGATGAATCAGGCGGAAGAATTTCGGAGCGTCGCAATCCTCCAACACTTTGAGCATTTCGCGGTCGTCAAACTCCAGTTGTTGCCGAACGTCTTGATTGACGGTGAACCCGTCGCCAAAGCGCCCGCCGATGTGGGCGAGATCGACTCCCGCGACGACGCACACTGTTTTGCCCGCCCCGGCGATGACCTCGCGGAGCGCCGCCGCAAATCCCGCCACCTGCGGATCCGCAATCGGTTCCTCGCCGCTCGCTACCAGGTCGTGGAACGAGCCGACAAGGATAGGTGCGATTTGAAATGGATAATGTTCGCCCAAGGCGTGTTGCAGATACACGACCTGGAACTCGATCGAGTGTTCGCTCCGATGTGCGAACTCGTCCTCGAACAGGTCGAATTGCAACTTGCTGGCAAGCTGATCCACCAGTGCGCCGTCGGTTTTGGCGAGCCCGAGAGGAGTCCGGTAATGTTTCTTCGTCCCGGCGAAACGGTTCTTCGTGCCGGAATGCGCCACCCCGAGGATAATGAACGTGTCCACTTTCGGCGCCTGTGCGAGTTGATGATAGGCCCAGGCAAAACCCGGCCCGCCGCGGCGCAAGTCGATGTGGGGTGAGACAACTGCGATGGGTGGTTTATGCGGCTTGGATCCGTCCCTGCCCGGCCCTTTGGGTGGTTCGAAATGTTGGTCAAACATCCGCGTGATTGCTTCGCGATCGGCAGGATAGGAACCGCCG
>JADMIO010833501.1_pt1 | contig 37415 bp, 31 predicted proteins | sample 8958161 | NCBI WGS metagenome assembly JADMIO01 (sample SAMN16585339, study PRJNA669376) | soil metagenome | isolation source: Crop rotation soil | place: USA: Cullars Rotation, Alabama | collected 2011 | reverse complement strand
CTTTCCCAGCGGGATCATCCCGCCGTTCTGGGCAATGTGGGCGGACAACATCGTCTTCTCGATCATCGGCATCCTCCTCATGATCCGCATGGGCAATGAGGGCGTGACATCACGTGGAGGCGGAATTGCCGAGGCGCTGGAGAAAGTAAAGAGCTGGTTCCATCGTCCTGAAATGGGACAAGCCCTCTGATGCTCAAGCACGTCTTTCGCCCGCTCGATCGATACGTCTTCGGCGAGTTCTGGAAGATTTTCGTCGCAACAGCGCTCGGCTTCCCATTGCTCGTCATCGTCATCGACCTCACGGATCACCTTCGCGGCTATCTCGACAAGAAGATTCCGGTCCGCGATCTGGTGTTGAGCTACGTCTACTGGATTCCGGATTCGATGTTCATGGTGCTCCCCGCCGCGGTGTTGTTCGCGACGGTGTTCGCCATCGGTGCATTCACGCGGCATGCGGAGGTCACTGCGGCGAAGGCGTCCGGCATCTCCTTCTATAGAATGGTGATGCCGATCTTCCTTGGGTCCATCATCGCGTGCGGGCTGGACATCGGGCTCGGTGAGATCGCTCCGCGCACGAACAAACGGCGCAGCGAGTTGCTCAACGAAGACAAGACGGGTACCGGCGGCTTCAGGTTCAACTTTGCCTATTCCGGCGAATTTGGGCGGGTGTACAAGGTCAGCGAGCTGCGCGCCGACTCCGGCCGAATTCACGGACTGCAGATCGAGCGAAAGGGGCGCGGGCCAGCCTATCCGAGCTACATCCTCTCCGCGGACTCGGCGGTGTATCGCGCGAACAATGCGCGGCATCCGTGGGTGCTCGCGAAAGGCGCGATGAATCTCGTCAGCGACACCAGTCGGACGTTGACCGTTTCGTTCGCAGCGGCGTACGACCGACACATGGTCGAGCGCCCGCTCGAGATGATGACGAAGTCGCCCGACCCGAAGAACATGCGCTACAAGGAGATCTCCAGGTTCATCACCGCGATCGAGCGTTCCGGCGGCGACGCGAACCTCTCTCGGGTCGAGCGTGCGCTCAAGATCGCCGTTCCGGTGACGTGCATCATCATCGCGCTCTTCGGCGCTCCGCTCGCGACGAGCACGCAGCGCGGCGGGTCGGCGTACGGCGTCGGGGTAAGCCTTGCGACCACGATGATCTTTCTGCTGATGATTCAGCTCACTCGGGCCATCGGCGGTAAGGGCGTGATTCCACCCGATCTCGCGGCGTGGATCCCCGGCGCCATCTTTGCCGTACTCGGGCTGATCCTACTCGCGCGAGTTCGCACTTGACCCAACCGACCCCGATGTCTCGGGGAACCGAGACCTTCCCGGTCGTACAGCGCACGTCGATCCGATTCTTCCGGAAGATCACCCGTTTCTGGGTCGGCCTTTTCCGAAACATCGGCCTCCGCACGTACTTCTTCCGTGACATCGCCCGCGGCTTCGGCGATCCGGGGACGTATATCCCCGAGACGATTCGACAAATGAAAACGATGGGCGTGGACTCCGTCCCGCTCACCGTCATCGTTGCGGCGTTCATCGGCGGCGTCATCGCGTTGCAAACGCGCTCGCAGCTGCTACCTGGCGTTCAGCTTTCGATCATCGGACTCGCAACGCGGTTGATGATCATCCTCGAGCTCGGGCCGCTTCTGACGGGACTCGTGCTCACCGGCCGCGTCGGCGGGCGAATGACGGCCGAGATCGGAACGATGCGCGTTACCGAGCAGATCGACGCACTCGAGACGCTCGCGTATGACCCCATCGCCTTTCTCATCGTTCCGCGCTTGCTGGCGGCAATCGTCATGCTCCCGGTGCTCGTCGTGCTCGCTGATGCGACGGGAGTCGTCAGCGGCTACCTCGTCGCGAGTAAAGTCACGGATGTCACGCCCTCTGCGTTCATCGAAGGACTTCGGCTCGGCTTCGAGACATTCCAGGTCGTTTACAGTCTGCTGAAGGCCGTGCTGTTCGGCATTGCCATCGCGTTCATTTGTTCATACGAGGGTTACATTACCGAAGCTGGGGCGGAAGGAGTTGGCCGGTCGACCGCGCGCGCAGTCGTGATCGCCTCGGTCACCATCCTGTGTCTCGATGCGCTGACAGCGATTATGCTGCAGCCCCTACTGCAAACATGAAACGTCGCGACGAAGTCTCGGTCGGAATCGTCATCACGGTCTCCGTCGTCGTCCTGCTGCTCGGGACTCTATGGCTGATTCGTGGTGGGCTGAAGAACGGCTATCCGCTGCACACGCGCTTCGCTTGGGGGCAGAACCTCAAGCAAGGACAACCCGTTCTATTGGCGGGCGTGAGCGTTGGGTATGTCGGCGACGTGACGCTGCGTCGCGACGGATTCCTCGACGTTCTGATCCGCATCTTCGATCAGTATCAGATTCCGAAGGGGTCGGTTGCCACCGTCAAATCGATCGGAATCTTCGGTGACGTGGCCGTCGCCTTGAATCCGCCGACGCCGGTGCCCACCGCATCATACGTCCCGGACGATACGGTACCTCCCGGACCTGCGAGCGCCGACATCAACCAGATCATGGATCGCGTCGATTCCATTGGACGGAGCGTCAGTGTTTTGACGGCGGCGCTGGAGAAAGAGGTTGTCGAGGCGGGGACGTTCAAGGACCTCCATAGCGTCATCGCGACGTCTGCCAAGCTTTCTGCACAGCTGCAAACCGTCATCGCCGAACAGAATCGGAATGCGACGATGACGATGGAAGCGTTCCGCAACTCGGCGACGAAGATCGCGAACCTTGCCGACTCCGCGCAGATCGCGGCCTCCCTCGCGAACGCGCGACAGATCACGGAAAACACAGCGCGACTCACCGCGAACGTGGACTCGACGAACGCGCAACTTCAGCGGCTGTTACTGCAGGCCCAACGCGGGAATGGTACCGTCGGCAAGCTGTTGTCGGACACATTGCTCTACAACGACATCCATCGCCTGCTCCGAACCGCCGATTCTCTGCTCGCGGACATCAAGGCGAACCCGAAGAAGTACATCAACGTGAGGATCTTCTAAACGCGCGTCTCGATCGCGTATCGACCGCCGATCGCCTGGGACGCGCTCCTCGGGTTCATCGGCGCTCGAGCGGCGCGCGGTGTTGAAGTCACAGGCAATGGGGAGTACGCTCGCACCGTTCGCATCGGCGAACGGAGCGGAGTCGTTCGCGCAACGCTCGCAAACGCAGGCGAACAGCCGTCGATTCACATCGATCTGAGCGAATCGCTCCTCCCCGCAAGCGATGCGGTTTCCGCTCGCTTGATTCATTTGTTCGATGCGGCCGCCGATCCATCGGTGATCGATGATCATCTCGCACGCAACGGGTTGCGCGAGAACGTCACCCGCGCAGCAGGATTGCGAGTTCCCGGCGCGTTCGACTCGTTCGAGCTCGCTGTTCGCGCCGTCCTCGGCCAACAGGTGACGGTGAAGGGCGCGTCGACGCTGATGTCACGGCTGACACAGGCGTTCGGCGAGCCGATCGAGACCGGCCATCCCGGTCTGACGCACGTCAGTGCAACCGCCAATCGACTCGCAAATGCGAGCGTCGCGGACATCAGAGAAATCGGATTGCCCGGCGCGCGTGCGGCAACGATTCACTCGCTGGCGACGCACGTCGCGAACGGTGACATCTCTCTCGAGTCGCCGGGCAACGTCGATGAATTTCGAGCGAAGCTGCTCGAACTGCCCGGCTTCGGTCCGTGGACCGTCGACTACATCGCGATGCGAGCCGCTCACTGGACCGACGCGTTCCCCGCGAGCGATATCGCGCTACGGAGCGCGATGGGAAACGCGTCGCCGGCAAAGCTGACGCAGATGGCCGAGCCGTGGCGCCCATTCCGTGCGTATGCCGCGATGCGGCTGTGGCTCTACGGGATTGGCGCTAGTGACTGAACCGACCCGTGATGCTTCCCTTGGCGAGGATGTGGCCGCGCATCATGAACATGACGCTCGCCCCGCTCGTCGATTTGTCGGCGCCGAGTGAGTCGACGTCGAGCGCGTAGACGCTGAAGATGTAGCGATGCGGTTGGTCTCCCTTCGGCGGGCACGGGCCGCAGTATGAGGAAACTCCAAAATCGTTTCTGCCGCTGGCACCGCCGGGCGAACGGTCGGTGCCGGCGCCGGCGTCGAGAGCGTTGATGGAAGCCGGGATGTCGAAGGCCATCCAGTGCCAGTAGCCTGAACCTGTCGGCGCGTCAGGATCGAAGCACGTCACGGCGAAGCTCTTCGTGCCGCTCGGCGCCCCTGACCACGACAGCTGCGGGGACTGATTTTCCCCGCCACAGCCCGTGAATACGAAGTCCATCCGAATATTTTCACCTTCCGCGATAGACGAGCTCGAGACCGCGAGCGGCTTGTCGCTCTTGGGGCCATCAGACGATCTCACGGACACAGTTTCGAAGCTCGAAGCGGACGCCGGCATTTCAGACCTCTCGTCGATTGATGGTGTACAAATCAGTGCGCTCGGGACCGTTAATCTCTAGCGGATTGATACGTCTACCGTGCGGCTGAATTTGGGGGGATGACAACATGACAACGCGACACATCGCCGCGTCGTTCGCGGCTGCAAGTGCAGTGCTCCTCGGAGCGTGCGGTCGGTCGAACACGGCGTCGATGGATGAAGCGCTCAAGCAGGATCTCGCGGCAATCGGTGGTTCGAGCATGGAGCTCGCGCCGAAGGCGGCTAATCAGCAGATGGTCGTGTCTGCGATCGAGGGTGGGCCGACATCAGCACCAGCTCGCACGTCGACGAAGAAGCCGACTGCGCCGAAGCCAGTTGTGAGGCCGCCGCAGCGTCCGATCGAATCCGTTGCTCAGCTGCCAACCCCGACTCCCGCTCCCGCACCGGTAGTCACCTCGCCAGCGCCGGTCGAAGCTTCGCCTGTCGAACCTGCTCCGCTGCCCCCGATGCAGGCGCCAGTCGCGCGCCGGCAACAGAAAAGGCAGGCTGGGCCGTATAAGACAGAGGCAGAGATATTCCGCCAGATGCCTTGGATCCGCCCGTAATATTCGTGTCTTGACACTCGGTGTTCCAACACCTATAATTCTTCCATGACGCTGCGCGACGAGATCCAGCAGACCAAACCGTTCACGAGCCTCCAGGAAGAGGCGTTGCTGAACATCGTCCGGACGTCGGCGACGATGACCGACGAGATGGAGGATCTGCTGAAGGAGCGTGGCATCACGAACACGCAGTACAACGTGCTTCGTATTCTCCGTGGGGCCGAGCCGGAAGGGTTGTGCCGGAATGAGTTGCGCGACCGGATGTTGACGCGCATGCCGGACGTCACTCGCCTGCTCGACCGCATGGAGGAAGCCGGACTCGTCGCGCGCTCTCGAGACAACGAGGATCGGCGGCTGGTCTCGACCAAGATCACGGATGCAGGTCGAAAGGTCGTCGACGAGCTCGACGCGCCGGTACAGGAGTTCCATCAGCGCCGCTTGGCGCATGTGTCGGAGGAGCAGCTGCAAACTCTCGTCGATTTGCTGACGCTTACGAGGGATAGAGGTTGAGTTTTTGCACTAGTAAGTGTTATCACACCTAAGATTGTAACACCAGATTCATCCTTTCACCGAACGAGGTAGCAGTATGCGGCTCTTCAAATCGCCCTCTCAGCGCCAGGTCTCGATCGGCCTCACGGTTCTTCGTCTGATCCTTGGCGCCACGTTCATCGCCCACGGTGCGCAGAAGCTCTTCGTCATGGGACTGCCGGCGATCAGCGGTGGCTTCGCTCACATGGGCATTCCGATGCCTGGATTCTTCGGGCCGTTCGTCACGCTCGTCGAGTTCTTCGGCGGAATCGCGATCGTTCTTGGCCTCCTGACGCGCCTCAGCGCGCTCGGCCTCGCAGTCGACATGGTCGTCGCGATGCTCGCGGTTCACCTCAAGGGGGGCTTCTTCAATCCGAATGGTGTCGAATTCCCGCTTGCGCTCTTCGGTATGTCGGTCGCGTTGATGACCATGGGTGCAGGCGCCTTTTCAGTCGACGCGCTGATCGGCAAGCGCTCGACGCGTGAGATCCCAGCGACGATCGGTCGCGAGTCGGCCCCGAACCGCAGGGCTGCGTAACAGAACTCTGAACACACCCGCGACGGGATGACCGTCGTGGGTGTTCTCTTCCCAATCGAGGTGCGGACAGGTGCAAAAGCTTCAGATCATTGTCGCGAGCACGCGAGACGGCCGCAGTGGCCACCGAGTTGGTGACTGGTTTCTCCAACAGGCTCGTGCGCATGGAAAGTTCGACGTCGAGCTTGTCGACCTCGCTGACATCGACCTGCCGCTTTTCGACGAGCCGCGCCATCCGCGGTTCGCGCAGTATGAGCATTCTCATACGAAGGCGTGGAGCGAGACGGTCAGCCGAGCGGACGCGTACGTGTTCGTCACACCGGAATACGATCACGCGCCGCCCGCGTCGCTCATGAACGCGCTGCAGTTTCTCTCGCGCGAATGGGCGTACAAGGCAGCGGGATTCGTGAGCTACGGTGGCGTGTCGGCCGGAACACGGGGCGTGCAGATCACGAAACAGGTGCTGACATCGCTCAAGGTCATGCCGATGCCGGAAACGGTCGCGATTCCCTTCTTCGCGCAGCACATCGACAAGGCGACGGGAGTGTTCGATCCGGGCCCGACGCAGGCTCAGGCGGCGACGGTCATGCTCGACGAACTGCTCAAGTGGTCGACGGCGTTGCAGCCGCTGCGAGTGCCGCAGCCGACGAGGCTGGAGTCGGCGGCGTAGTGGCAAGCTGGAGGATTGCTTTCACTTTGCGATCTAAACCCATCACTGCAGGAACTGCGGACCAGCGCAACCACGGAACAACGGAAACCAATCTCACGCGCAGGCGCGGAGCAGGCGGAGCGAAACGGAACGGCGCCAGCCCCAGTGGTCATCCTGCGGCGAGCGGAGCGCAAGCGAAGCCGCCGATAGGATCGCTCGAGCGCCAAGGCAGTTCACGCTCTGACGACGGCACTGCGGAAGAGCGGAACCCCAGATGTTGACCGCAGAGGGCGCAGAGGGGCGCAGAGGACCGCGGGAACGCAGAAGATTGGAGAAAGCATCAAACAAATGCCTTCAACAAAGGTTTTCAGAGTGGATCATGGGACGACGAGACGCGACATGTTCACGCTGCTCCGTCGTCCTCTGCGTCACTCTGCGCCCTCTGCGGTCCAATGATGCGGTTCCGCTGCGCCGTGCCGCAGTTCTGAGTATAGATCGCGATAAGGAGAGCGACCCTTTCGCCGCCTTCGGCGGCTCAGGATGACGCGCGCGGCCCGCCTTCACGCAGTGCCTTTCCGCTCTTCTCCGCTTCCTCCGCGCCTCCGCGTGAGACCACGCACTTGCGCTGTTCCGTCGTCACCGCAGTGAACTGCCTTGGCGCTCGAGCGATCCTATCGGCGGCTTCGCTTGCGCTCCGCTCGCCGCAGGATGACCGCAGGGGCCGCTGGTGCTCCGCTCGCCGCAGGATGACCGCCAGGGCTGCGCTGGCGCTCCGCTCGCCGCAGGATGACCGCCAGGGCTGCGCTGGCGCTCCGCTCGCCGCAGGATGACCGCCAGGGCTGCGCTGGCGCTCCGCTCGCCGCAGGATGACCGCCAGGGCTGCGCTGGCGCTCCGCTCGCCGCAGGATGACCGCCAGAGCCTCAGTCAGCTGCCGACGCAGCCCCTGCCCTGTCACCGAGCGGCGCCGAGGGGCGACCCACGGTGAAATAGTAGACTGGAATTCCCGCGAGGATGACGCCGAAGATCGACAGCGTCGGCCAACGACTGCTCGGGTCGATCAGCGCGTTGCCGAGGAGATAGATCGTCGCGAGAACGAAAAGGATCGGCGCGAACGGATAGAGCGGCGCACGAAACGGCGGCGAATACTCGGCCTTGCTGCGTCGACGAAACACGAAAATCGATGCGACGCCCAGCGCGTAGAACGGCAAGATCGCCGTCACGAACGTGTCCGCGAGTTGCTCGAAGGTGCGAAGCAGAACGAAGATGATGCCGAGCACCGCGGTCAGTGTGATCGCGACATGCGGCGTCTGATAACGGGGATGCACGTCGGCGATCTTGCGGAAGAGCAGTCCGTCAGCCGCCATCGCGAAGAAGACGCGCGGGTTCGTCAGAATCGAACCGTTCAATGTGCCGAGCGTCGACAACATCACCGTGATCGCCACGAAGGCGACGCCGCCCTCGCCGATGAGACGTTGCGCAACGTCTGCCGCGACGAGCTTCGAGTGTCGAACCTCGTCGACCGACATGACGCCAAAGTAAGCGACATTGGCGAGAAGATAGATCGCGATGACCGCGATGGTCCCAAGGATCAGCGAGCGCGGGAGATTGCGCTCCGGATCCTTCACTTCGCCAGAGATGAACGCGAGATCAGCCCAGCCGTCGTACGCCCAGAGCACGGAGACGAGCGCCAGACCGAACGGCGCGATCGCGAAGCTTCCTGCCGGGGCAAGGGGCGTGAAGTGGCCGCCAGTTTTCGGTAGTCCGATCGCGAGCGCAACGATGATGATGAACAACAGACCGAAGTACTTCGCGACCGTCGTGACGTTCTGAACGAGCGATCCCCAACGGACGCCGACATAGTTGAGTGCGGAGATCACGGCGATCGCAACCGCGGCGACGTAATGCACCCAGTTGTCGTACGGCGCGACGCTCGGATCGAAGCCGAGCACCCGAAGGAAGTACTCGGCGAAAGTCGTGGCGATCGCGCCGACCGCGGCCGCGCGAATGATCGCGAGCTCAGCCCAGCCGAAAAGAAAGGCCGGCAGGCGTCCCCAGGATTTTCTAATGAAGACGAAGATGCCGCCCGTCTCCGGAAATGCGCCGGCGACCTCGGCAAGCGTCAACGCGCCGAAGAGGGCGACGATTCCACCGGCGATCCAAACACCGAATACCGCTCCGGGCCCGGGAAGCCGATTCGTGACGCTCGCGGGCGTTCGAAAGATGCCGGAGCCGATCGTGATTCCTACGACGACTGCGATACAGCTCCACAGCCCGAGCTTTCGAGGGAGCTGACCGGGCGCGGGGGCAGAATCGGTGCGAGGAGACGGGTTCATGGAGAGAAATGGTAGCCCGATGCGCGGCAACGGGCGAGAGCAGTGACGAATCGGCGCATTGATTCTCTCCCCGCGACCGGGCAGCTTTCATCGTTGCTCTTTATCCCACTACATCATGTCATTGTCACTCGCTGACGCGATCTTTTGGGTCGCTGTCGCGTGCTGTGTTATCGCGCAATTGGCGATCGTTCGATCGGTGCTCGTTTCGCCGGCACGAGTTCCAGATAGCCAGCCGACATCTGCCGGTCGTCGCATTGTCGAAATTGCCTGGGCGGTGCTGCCGGGAATAGCGTTGGCGTTTGTGCTTTTGCTGACCTGGCGCGCAATGCACGGAGCCGCCGGGATGATGCCCGGCGCGATCACACTCCGATGAAGGCGGTTCGTCGGCTCTCGATCGCCGCGCTGGTCGTCGCGTGTCTGCACCTCGTGTTCGGAGCGATCGTCCGCATTACCGGATCCGGGATGGGCTGCGGCAACCACTGGCCGAAGTGCTACGGTTACTGGTTCCCTCCGTTTAGCCGTCCCGATCTCGTCGTCGAAGTGAGTCATCGCTATCTGGCGTCGATCCTCACGATCACGGTCTGCTCGATGGCGCTCGCCGCATACTTGAATCGAGACAAAGCCGGCATCGGCGGTCCCGGCGGGGCGCTTCGTTCAGCGCTCGGTGCGGTTGCCGCGGTGTTCGCGGCGGCGATCCTCGGTGGGATCACTGTGAAGTTCTCAAACGCCCCGTGGGCGACGGTCGCGCATTGGCTCGTTGCGATGACGCTCCTCGCGATGGTCGCGACGACTGGTGTACGAGCCGGCTTGCTCGGTGGTACCAGCGCAGCTGTTCAGCGGAGCACGGCCAGAGCGTGGCGATCGGCTCGAGGCGCGGCGGTTCTCGCGATTTTCGCGGTCGCGATGGGAGGGTTGACCGCGAAGTATCCGGGCGCGCCAATCGCGTGCACGACGGTTCCGGGCTGCGGACGCCATCCGGCCGTCGAGTCGGCGGCGGTTTGGGTTCAGATGACGCACCGGACGATTGCGGTTTTCCTGCTACTGCATCTCATCGGGATGGTGATGATGCTCCGAAAACGCCGCGAAGAGGAAGCTCCGATCGTGCGCCGAGCGGCTTCGATCGCACTGGGTATGGTCGTGCTGCAGCTCTGTCTCGCGTCGGCGATGATCCTGTTCCATTTGCCGAAGGTCCTTCGGTCGCTGCACGAGGCGACTGGGGTTGGCATTTGGCTGAGTTGTTTCGTGCTCGCGTATCTCGCGAGGAAGACGTCAACGACGGAAAAGCAGGTCCTCCGGCCGCTGCGCGGCCATCAGGATGACAGTGCTCGGCGCGGCCATCATGATGACGAGCTTGGAGGTCTCGCGCGGATATGAGCGGAGCCGCTGCAGTAGAGACCCGAACGCAGTCGTTGCTCCGCGATCTCGTCGCGCTGACGAAGCCGCGAATCATTTCTCTGCTGCTCGTCACGACGATTGCGCCGATGTTCGTTGCGGGAAGCCCGAGCTGGCAGCTCGTGCTCGCCGTGTTCGTTGGTGGATACTTGATGGCCGGCGGCGCGAATGCCGTGAACATGTACATCGATCGCGACATCGACGATCGCATGGCCCGGACGCGGCTGCGGCCGATTCCGAGTGGCCGCATGGCGCCGCGTGAAGTGCTCGCGTTCGGAATTCTCCTCTCGACGAGCGCGACCTGGCTGTTGGCGCAAACGGCGAACGTGCTCACCGCCGCGCTCGCGCTCGCGGGATTCTACTTCTACGTCTTCATCTACACACGTTGGCTCAAGCGAAGCTCGCCACAGAACATCGTGATCGGCGGCGCGGCCGGTGCGTTTCCGCCACTCGTTGGTTGGGCGGCAGTCACCAATCGCATCGACCTCCTCGCTGTTTACCTTTTTCTCATCATCTTCTACTGGACGCCGCCGCACTTCTGGGCCTTGGCGCTTCTGAAGCAGAAGGATTACGGACGAGCGGGCGTTCCGATGGCGCCGCTTGTGTGGGGTGAGAGCGAGACGAAGCGTCAGATGTTGTGGTACACGCTCATTCTTCTTCCGCTGACGCTCCTTCCCTACTCGTTCGGCGTACTCGGCGTCGTCTATCTCGCGTCGGCCGCCGTACTCGGCGCCATACTCCTCGTGGAAGTCGTGCAGGTGATGCGCACGACGACGTTCAACAAGCCGGCGTGGCGGCTCTACAAATTCTCGCTGCTCTACCTCGCGTTGCTCTTCGCCGCGATGGTGGTCGATCGCGGGCTGCTCAGTTGACGTCGCCGACCGTCGCAAAGCCGTCGCGACGTCCTCGTTCTCCAAAACCGCTCGCCAAGCTTCTCCCGCGAATCAAGCCGTTTCGCGGGAGACTCGTGGTCGCCGCTGTGTGTCTCCTCGTCGCGGCCGGCGTCGGACTCGCGTTCCCGCAGGTCGTTCGACACCTGCTCGACGCGGCATTCGAGAATCACGATCGCGGACTGTTGGACCGGATCGCGATTGCGTTGCTCGCGCTGTTCGCGCTCCAGGGCGCGATGAACTTCGTGCAGGTGTATCTGCTGACGTCGACGACGGAGCGAGTCGTCGCGGGTCTGCGCGAGGATGTTTTTGCGCATCTCATTCGTCTATCGCCGGGCTTCTATACCGAACGACGAACCGGTGAGCTCACGAGTCGTCTCTCGGCAGATCTCGCAGTGCTGCAGTCGCTGCTCAGCACGTGGATCTCGGAGATGTCGCGCCAAGTGCTGTTTCTCGTTGGCGGATTGGTGCTCCTGACGCTGACGCACCCGAGACTCACGACGACGACGCTCGCCGTGGTGCCGATCGTCGTCGGCGCGGCGTTCTTGTTCGGACATCGTCTGCGGAAGGCGAGTACGGGTGTACAAGATCGCGTCGCCGAGGCGATGGCGACCGCCGACGAAGCATTCGCGCAGATTCGTACCGTTCAGAGCTTTCATCGCGAGACGCACGAGACGTCGCGATTCTCGGGGCAACTTTCCGAAGTCGTCGACGCCGCGGTACGACGCGCAAAACTCCGCGCAATGTTCTTCGGCATCGTTGGCTTCATCGCCTTCGGCGGTGTCGTCGCGGTGCTGTGGGAAGGCGGTCAGCTCGTCCTTGACGGAGCGCTGACGCCCGGCGCGCTCGTGTCATTTCTCTTGTATGCGATCACGGTCGCAGCCGCAGTTGGGTCGCTCGCATCGTTGTTCGGCAGCTATCAGGAAGCGATCGGCGCCGCAACGCGGATCTTCGAGCTCCTCGAAACCGAGCCCACGGTGAAAGAGCCAACTGCTCCCGTCCGACTGGCGCGTCCGGTTCGCGGCGAGGTCGCGCTCGAGGACGTCACGTTCCGCTACGCTGACTCGATGCCTGAGGTGCTTCACCATATCGATCTCGAGATCGGGTGGGGTGAAGTCGTGGCGTTGGTCGGACCGTCGGGCGCGGGAAAGACCACCGTCGCATCACTCCTGCCGCGATTCTGGGACGTCACCGGCGGACGCATCACGCTCGACAGCATAGACATTCGAGAACTCTCATTCTCGGATCTCCGTGGCTCGATCGGGATGGTACCACAGGAGCCGGCGCTATTCAGCGGGACGATCCGCGAAAACATCGCGTACGCTCGAGCCGACGAAGGCGGTCCTCCGCCAACCAACGACGAGTTGATCGCCGCGGCACGTGCCGCGCACGCGCTCGAATTCATCGAGCGACTACCGGACGGCTTCGAGACGCGCGTCGGAGAGCGCGGAGTGAAACTCTCGGGCGGACAGCGTCAGCGGCTGGCGATCGCGCGTGTGTTCGTGAAGAATCCCGCCGTCGTCGTGCTCGATGAGGCGACGTCGAGTCTCGACACCGAGAGCGAGCGCGCGATCGAGGCTGCGATGGAGGATCTGCTTCGCGGGCGATCGACGCTCATCATCGCGCATCGACTGAGTACCGTGCGTCGAGCGGATCGCGTCGTGGTGCTCGATGGTGGACGAATCGTCGAAACCGGGACACACGAGGAATTACTCGAGCAGGACGGATTGTACGCTCGCCTCTATCGGGCGGGATCGCTCGCGGAGGTACGCGGTTAGGAAACTGCAACAACGGCTGATCACCGCGATCGGGAGTCGCGCGGAGGTCGCTTGACATTGGTTCCGCGGCCGATAGGTTCGCGACACCCACCGCGCCGTCGCGGCGCGAAATCCCACCCAATCAAACTCGAGCGCCTCCCGCGACGACGACCGACCGGTGGCGCTCGGGGCTTGATTTGTACGAGGCGCAATCATGGCGCGTCGAGATCAAGCTCGATCGGGCGCCGTCGCTCGCCGCTCCGTCCCGGCGGCGCGACTTCTTGCGTTGCTGATCGTGGCGTACGCCGTTCTCGCAACGGCAATCGTCGGAGTTCAGCAGCTGTTGCCAACGGTCAGTGCTGCTCCAACCGACGCGGGACAAACGGGCGGGCTCTTTCCACCTCCGTCGCCTGCCGCATCGTCGGGCATCGTTTCAGCGGCCGGTGTGCTTCACGCCGGGACGGCGATGCTCGAAGCGATGGCACTCGCCGGCCCGATTGCATGGGTGTACTTGGTAACGCGCCGACGAAAGGGATTCGCGCAATCCATCGTTCATACCATTCTCATGCTCCCGCCGGCGGTCGCAGGCACGATGGTCCTCGTACAGAACAGCATTCCGTTGGCATTTAGTCTCGCCGGACTCGCGGTTCTTCGCTTTCGAAATACGCTCGACGACACTAAAGACGCTATCTACCTCTTCGTCGCGACGAGCATCGGCATCTCGGCAGCGGCTCGCGCCCTCGACGTCGGACTTGCGCTCTCGTTTCTGTTCAGCACGAGCGTTCTCATATTGTGGTGGACCGACCTTGGCAGGACGCCGAGGCGGATCAAAGCGAAGCTTGCGCTCACGAAGCTTCGAGAGACGCGCGAATCACGTATCCCGGCCGTCGCGGGACAGCCACCCGCCGATCCATGGAACGCACGACTGCGCGTCCACGCGTCGCTCGCCGACGAGGCGCAGGCCGCAGTGGAGTCCGTGCTTCGCGGAACGGCGAAACGGTGGGAGCTCGCCGGAGTGTCGCCGGGCGCGCACGGCTTTCAACAGCTCGACTACGTCGTCCGACTGCGACCGTCCGCCGAGCGAGGAGCGCTGCTCAATGAGATGCGGTCGAAAGGCGCGCCGCACATCGTCGGCGCGGAGTTCCGCTAGCGTGCCGACCGAATCGTGAGCACCGCGCGGGATAGTAGTTTCGCCGTCCCAACGGTCGAATCGCTTCGTGCCCTCGAGACGCAACCGCTGCCTCTCGGTCTCGACTCTGGCGGCGTGGTGACTATGCTCATCCGCGACGTGTACCTCGATACGTCCGACGGACGGCTCACGGCACGCGGGATCACGGCGCGGTTCCGCGTTCGCAACGACGACACGCGGCAACTCTCACTGCTTTTTTCAGAGGTCCTGGACTCGCAAGCGCGCGACCGAATCGACTCCAACGTCGATGACGTCGACCCGATGCGTGCAGTCGCGGGATCGAGCGCAGTCGCCCGCGAGCTTCAGGCGCTCGTCGACGTCGCGGCACTCGCTGTCGTATACACGGTTTATACCGAGCGTCACGTGCGTCGTACTTCGCGGGGTTGGCTTGGTGGAAGCCAATTCGAGTTTGTATATGACGCCGCGACCGTCGAGCGAAATGGAATTGCGCGTCCGTTCCAAGAGTTGACCGTTCGCCGGCTGCATGCCGGCACCCCAACGATCGCCGACATCGCTGCGGAGCTCTCCGAGCATCACGGGATTCGGCCTAGCATGACCTCTCGCCTCGAGCGAGAACGGGCACTGGCGTCGGGGATTGGCCGCGAAGCGGATCGCCGGGGGGTTTCGACTGGCCGGTCAGTCGTGCTCATCGCTCTCGACCGTGGGACGATCGCATGCAAGAGCGAGGGATCGCTGCGTCTTCCAAGCGCACCAGGAACCGGAATAGCAGCGTGCCAGCACTTGATGCTGTCGACCTTCGGAAGCAGCGTCGGTGAATTGCGTTTGCTTGGCGAGCTGCCAGCGCACGATGGCCGACCCCATCTCGAAGTCTGGCTCGTGTTGCACGGTCGCCACCCGAATCGGCCGGCCGATGCACCACTGATTCTTTGGCTGACGCTCGATGACCTCATCGCGCGTGCAGGTACGGCCTCCCTGAGCGATCCGGTGAGCCTCGCGGGGTTGCTTCTGGCCGCGCGGTCGGATCTGTCGACGCACGCCCGCGCGTCTGCCGCAAAGCCGGCGACGGACACGCCGCGGCCGGAGTCGTCGGTGTCGCGTGACGCTGAGGACGAGCATGCCGGAGACGCCGAGCGACTTCTTGATGGCGATGAGAGTTTGCTCGAATTCAATGGGCGCGTACTGGCGATGGCTGAAGACGCGCGAATGCCTCTACTCGAGCGCCTACAGTATCTATCGATTGTGAGCGCGAACACCGATGAGTTCTTCGCGGTGCGTTTCGCGGCGCTGCAGCGCCGACGCGCGGGACTCACCGGAGACCGGGAGCGGATGGAGGCAGAGTCCAGCGCTGCCGAGCTGGGGATGCGTGTCCGTGCGCTCGGAACGCGGCAAGAGCGCTGTCTTCGCGAGTGCATGAGAGAACTCGCATCACACGGGATTCGCATCACCCCGTGGTCTGATCTGCGCCCAGAGGATGCAAGTCGTCTCCGCGACCATTTTCGTCGCGTCGTGTTTCCCGCGCTCACGCCGCAAGCAGTCACCGAATCGCCGGGCTACCCGCGACCCAACGTCGCGTCATTTGTGCTGTCGCTCGCCGTGATGGTGAAGGATCCCGACACAGGCCCAGTGCATTTGACACTCGTTCGCGTTCCCGCCGGGATTCCGCGGTTGATCGCGCTGGACGACCATGGCGGGTACGTGCTGCTGGAGGAATTGATCCGCGATGGGCTCGACGCGTTGTATCCAGGACGTTCAGTCCTTCAGGCCTTCGCGTTTCGCGTCACGCGGAGCGGAGAGCTCGAGGGAGACGATGATTCATCAGCCGATTTGCTCCAAGTCATCGAGGAAGACACGAAGCGTCGCTGGGGGAACGCAGTCGTCCGGGTCGAAGTCGAGAAGGCGATGCCCGCACCTCTTCGAACAGCGCTGATCGACGAACTGCGCTTCGAAGGCAACGAGGAACTGCTTCCGCTCGGCCCCAGCGATATGTACGACGTCGACGGGCCGCTCGATTTGAGCGTCTTGAGAGAATTGGCATCGCTGCCGATTCCGGCGATGCGATTCCCCGCCGTTCAACCGCGAATCCCGTTTCATCCGGATCGTTCGACCTTTGCGATCATCAGCGAACGAGATCGCCTCGTGCATCATCCGTACGACGCGTTCTCCGGCTCGGTGCAGCGGTTCATCGAAGAAGCGGCCGACGATCCGGCAGTCACGACGATCAAGATGACGCTCTACCGCGCGGGCGAGCGATCGCCGATTGCCGATGCGCTGATGCGCGGTGCGGCGGCAGGAAAGGATGTCACGGCGTTCGTCGAGCTCAAGGCTCGGTTCGACGAGGAGCGGAACGTGCGTTGGGCGCAGCAGCTTCGCGGGTCGGGCGTCCACGTAGTCCACGGCGTTGCCGGGCTGAAGACGCACGCGAAGCTCGCACTGGTAGCGCGTCGCGAAGGCAACGTCCTCCGACGGTACGTCCACATCGGGACAGGGAACTACAACGCGGGCACCGCGAGAGTCTACACGGACCTCGGGCTGTTTTCTGCCGATGAAGCTCTCGCTGCCGATGTCAGCAATCTGTTCAACGAGCTCACGGGATCGTCGGGTCATCCGCGCGGAGCGTATCAACGGCTTCTTGTCGCTCCGCACACGCTGCTTCCGCAGTTGATCGCACGAATCGACCGCGAGATTCAGCGTTCGCGCGATGGCAAACCGGCGGGAATTCGCGTCAAGGTGAACGGGCTGTCCGACAGCGAAGTCATCGAGGCACTGTATCGCGCGTCGACCGGCGGAGTACCCGTCGACGCGATCGTTCGGGGGGTCTGTCGCCTGCGGCCGGGCGTCCCTGGCCTCTCGGAGCACATTCGAGTCCGAAGCATCCTCGGGCGATTTCTCGAACACGCGCGCATTTATCGATTCGAGAATGCGGGGAATCCCGAGTATCTCATTGGTTCGGCGGACTGGCGGCCGCGCAATCTGCGGCGGCGTGTCGAGACGGTCACGACGATAACGGATCTCGAATGCTGCGCGAGACTCGACGAGATTCTCGACCGAGAACTGGCTGATCCGTCGGCCTGGGAGCTTGCCGCGAATGGAACGTATCGCCGCTCGAGCGAGACGATCGACTCGCGCGCGGTTGCGCAGACGATCTTCGCGGCAGAGGCGAGGCTGAAGGCGCCGATCGATCTGGCTCCGGCATGAATCGAGATCGCGCGTCCCTTCGTCTTTATCGGCGATTGGCGGTCGCGCTGACTGCTGTTGTGTTCATCATGAGTACGGGTTGCCGCGGGGTGATCGCATCACTCAAAGCGGTAGACATCGACGCGAGCGACTCCGTCGAGACGACGCTTTTCCTCATCGGAGATGCAGGAGATCCCGGCCAGTTGAGCCGGTCGCTGGTGTCGCTTCGCGAGGCAGCTCGCTCCGCGCGCGGCACGCCCGTCATCGTCTTCCTCGGCGATAACGCGTATCCCGAAGGACTTCCCGCGCCGCTGAGTCCTGCTCGCGCAGAGGCCGAGTCGAGACTCGATGCACAGATTTCGGTTGTGCACGACTCGAAGGCGAGAGGAATCTTCGTTCCGGGCAACCATGACTGGGGCGGACGCGCCGATACGGGAACGAGTGCGATCCGTCGCGAAGGCGAGTATGTCGTCCGGCGCGGGCACGGCGCCGTGGAAATGCAGCCTGCGGGAGGGTGCCCGGGTCCAAGCGTCATTGATCTATCCGATCGCTTGCGGTTGATCGCGCTCGACACAGAGTGGTGGCTGCAACGTACGTCGAGCGACGCGGACGGCGATCCGAAGTGCACTGCGAGAAACGAGCGTGAAGTCATCGCGCAGCTCTCGACGGCGCTCGCGACCGCCGGCGAGAGGCGTGTTGTCGTTGTCGCGCATCATCCGCTCGTGTCGGGCGGCGCGCACGGCGGTCATTTCGGATGGCGCGACCACATCTTTCCGCTTCGTGACTACTCGAGTTGGCTTTGGCTTCCGTTGCCGGCGCTCGGATCGGCGTATCCGTTCATGCGCGAGCGCGGCATGTGGCTCGAGGACGCAGCGAATAGCGCGAATCGCACCATGCGTGTCGCGCTCGATAGTGCGTTCGCGACGAATCCGCCTCTCGTCTATGCGGCTGGGCATGAGCACAATCTGCAAGTGCTGACTAGCCCGACGGCCAGATTTCTCATCGTCAGCGGCGCTGGGAGTGAAGATATGCTCAATCCAGTTTTCGTACTCCCGTCCACCCTTTTCGCGCGTCAGGGCTACGGTTTCATGCGACTCGACGTCATGCGCGACGGGCGAGTTCGACTCGCCGTCCTGACGGTCGATGGCCGCGGCGCAACAATCGAGAGCTATGCGCGATGGTTAACATGACGTCCGCTTCATTTGTCAGTGGCGCGCTTCGAGGGGCCCTCGTCGTCGCGATTCTCACACCGAGCGTCGTCCCGGAATCAGCGGCGCGGGCGCAACAAGCACCTGCCGCGCGAGCTGAGAGCATCGTGGTAGTACCTGGCGCCAGTTACGCCGCGGGTTCGTTCAGCCGCTTCCTGTTCGGCGACCATTACCGCGACATGTGGACGAGACCACTATCCGTGCCGGTTTTGTCGCTGACGACGTTCGCGAATGGCTTGCGGCCGATCGCGCGCGGCGGGTCGATGCAAACGCGTTCGCTTCGACTCAGTGGTGGCGATGGACGGCAGTACGTGTTTCGTTCGGTCGACAAGGATCCGTCGCGGAGTCTGCCGGCCGACCTCCGCGAGACATATGCGAGTCACGTCGTTCGCGATCTGATCAGCGCCGAGCACCCGGCTGCAGGAATACTCGTAGCCGGTTTGCTCGATGCCGTCGGTGTTCTGCACGCGACGCCGCAGCTCGTCGTCATGCCGAACGACGAACGACTCGGAGAATTCCGTGCTGACTTCGCAGGGATGCTCGGGTTGATCGAGGAGCGGCCGATCGGCGACACTGACGACGCGACCGGTGTCGGATTCGCAGGGGCAACGCGGGTTGAGAATTCTGAAAAGCTCTTCGAGCGCGTGACCGAGCACGCCGACGAACGCGTCGACGCCACGGCGTTTCTCGCGGCGCGTCTCTTCGACGTATTCGTCGGCGATTGGGATCGCCACGCGGATCAGTGGCGATGGGCGCGATTCGGCGACGGACGCAACGACCTCTGGAAGCCGATTCCTCGCGATCGAGATTGGGCTCTCGTGAATCTCGATGGACTCGTGTGGTCGATCGCCAGGTTCGCGTATCCGTTTCCACAGTTCGTGAAGTTCGGTCACCATTACCCTGATCCGATTTGGCTCACGTGGAACGGGCGGCTGCTCGATCGTCGATTCCTGTCCGAGCTCGAGAAGCCGGTTTGGGATTCGGTGAGCGCGAAGATGCGCGCGCAGCTCTCCGACCAAGTCATCGATGATGCGATTCGACTATTGCCGCCGGAGTTGGCTCGGGCGAGCAGCACCGATCTTCGCGACCGTCTGATCCAGCGACGGGATAGTTTGGCGCAGGCGGCCGATCGGTTTTACAGATTACTCGCCGACGAAGTCGACGTGCACGCGACCGACGAAAGCGAAATCGTGGACATCGTCACGGCGGGCGATCGATTCACTGACATCACCGTCCGGCAGCGAACCCGCGCCGGAGCTCCGCGCGGCAGGACCTGGTTTCACCGCCGTTTCGACGCCGAAGAGACCCGCGAGGTTCGCGTCTACCTTCACGGTGGCGACGACCGCGTCGTGATGCGCGGCGATGGCGGCAGTCGGACACTCGTTCGCGTCGTTGGCGGCGGCGGCGCAAACACCTTTGTCGACTCGTCGACGACGGGCGCGTCCAGCGCTCGCTACTACGACGCCAACCCGCGGTCGACCACCGAAGGCTTTGATGCTGGTCGCATCGATCGGCGCCCCTACACGCCGCCGGCGACGCGTCGCGGTTGGATCGATCCGCCGCGGGACTGGGGCTCACGATGGCGGACGCCGCCGTGGCTCAGCTACACACCCGATGTCGGACCATTCATCGGCGGCGGACCGCTCTACAAGCGCTATGGGTTTCGTCACCCGTCGTACTCATACGATATGAGCCTCCGCGCGGGATTCGCGCCGATGTCCAGCAGATGGCGCGTCGAATACGCAACCGACATTCGTCGCGCAAATTCGGCGGCCCACACGACATTCCTCGCGCGTGTCTCGAGCCTCGATATCATTCATTTTTACGGTCTTGGAAACGAGAGTCCGTCAGGGTCCGCTCGAGCGCATCGCGTCGACCAAAAAGTCTTCGCGCTCGAGCCGATGGTCCACCTCCCGATCGCGGCACACACGAGCTTCGACGTTGGCCTGCGTGCGCGACAAATCTCGACCAAGTTCGATAGCACGCAGCTCGTCGGCCACGTTGCACCCTTCGGCACTGGCACCCTGACGCGCGTCGGTATGCGTGCCGGGTTCACATTCGACTCTCGTGACACGGCCGGGAACTCCGCTCGCGGACTTCTTCTCGCCGTCAAGGGCGCGGAGTATCCGAAGCCCTTCGGCAACAGTGGGAGCGCAGCGGGTGAAATTCGATCCGAAGCGTCAGCCTTCGTCGGGGGTGGCGGCTATCTGCGACCGGTCCTCGCACTGCGCGCTGGCGGTGACCGCCTGTGGGGACGCTATCCGTTTTTCGACGCCGCATTCGTCGGTGGATCCGAAACCGTGCGCGGATACGCGGAGAATCGATTTGCGGGCAATGCGTCGATCTACGGAAACGCCGAGCTCCGCGTTTTTCTGACGCGATTCTTCTTCTTGTTGCCTGGCGATCTCGGCGCCTTTGCCCTTGCGGACGCCGGGCGCGTATTTCAGAACTCTGAAACGTCGTCGACGTTCCACCAAGGATTCGGCGGCGGGCTGTGGGTGTCGTTCCTCGGCCGAGCGAACACGTTCAGCTTTTCCGCCGCGCACAGTCCAGAAGGAACGAAGATGTATTTCCGCTCGGGCTTCCTCTACTGAACAACCGGCGTCGTCGACGTCGGTGGACCGACGAGCTTCGCGATCTTCTCAAAACGTGGATGCCCGCGTAGCGGATCGAAGGCAGGTTCTCGCGTGATGAGCTGCATCCAGCCGACGCGCTCGTCGTACGCGCGTTGCAGATAGTCGAGAGCCGTTTCCTTGTCGCCGAGGTGCGCGTACGCCATCGCGAGCCCCATCGGCCAAACGAACTCAGTAGCCGACCGCTTGTCGACTTCCGCGAGCAGCGAACGCGCCTCGGCTTCACCCGATGGCCCGCTGATCCCGAGCGCGTATGCGAGCATGATGACGTACAACGTTGCGCCGTTCGACAAGCGAACGGCATCGCGAAACGCCGCGACCGTTTCGTCGGGCGGACCGGCACGCGCGCACACGAGGCCGTGCGAGAACGCACCGTAGGCGGATTCAGGATCGAGCACGCGGAGGCCGCGGCCTTCGCTCAACGCAGCGTCCATTTGTCGTGCGAGATACGTCAGCCAGCTCGCGTTGCCGCGAACCACCATGGCGCTCGGATCGAGTTGACACGCGGCGTCTCGCTCGGCGAGTGCCTCATCTTCCCGACCAACCGCAGTGAGGTGCATCGCCCAGTACAAACGAAGCATCGGTGCGCTGGGATTGAGCTCGACGGCGCGTCCGAGTCCCGCGCCGCCGCGCGTCCAGTCGTACTTGTACCAACCGTGGTACATACCGAGCGCCGCGTGCGCTTCGGCGGTCGCCGGATCGATCTCGAGCGCCTTCGACGCGTGCTTGAACACCTCAGGGAAGGTGTCATGCGGCCGAACGCCCCAGTAGCCGAGGCCGAGGTACATGAGACATTCAGCAATCGACGCGTGCGCACGCGCGAACCGTGGATCGCGCTCGAGCGCCGCACGATAGTAGTCGAGCGCCTTCGCGAAATCCTCGGGCGTCACTTTGCTATAGTGATGCCGTCCCAGTAGAAAGAGGTTGTACGCCTCGGGATCGTCGGTGGGTCGCTTCACGAGCCGAGACCGCTCGCCCGTCGTGACGGGAGCCTGCATTCGCTCGGCAATCCGCTCGGCGACTTGGCTTTGAACGTCGAAGATGTCGGTGATATCGCAGTCGTACGTCTCCGCCCACGCGTGCTCGTCGGTGGCTGCGTCGACGAGCTGCGCCGCGACGCGCACGCGGTTTTGCGAGCGGCGCACGCTACCGATGAGCAAATGCGAAACCCCGAGCTCGCCGCCGATATCACGCGCGCGTTGCTGCGTTTTCTTGTAACGCATGACCGACGTGCGAGCCATCACCCGAAGGCCATGGATCTTGGACAGATGCGCGATGATCTCCTCGGTGATGCCATCCGAGAAATACTCGTTGTCGGGATCGGCGCTCATGTTCTCGAACGGGAGCACCGCGACGAACCGCGACGGCGGCGGCGGGGCCACCGCGCGAGGAGCCGCCGGGCCCGAGTCGCTTCTCTGCACCGTCTCGAGCGCATGCGACATCTCCGCTCCTGAGGCGAACCGCTCGCGCGATTCTTTCGCCAGTGAACGGGCAACGATCGCATCGACCGCTGCGGGGATGTCGCGACGAGCCTCGCTCGGCCGCGGCGGAGGCGCCGTGATCTGGCGCATGATGATGACACGGGTGTTCTGTCCCGTGAACGGCGGCGAACCCGTGAGCATCTCGTACAACAAGCATCCTAATGCGTAAATATCGCTGCGACCATCTATCTCCGGCTCACCGCTCGCCTGCTCCGGGCTCATGTACGCTGGTGTGCCAACGAACGAGCCCACCGACGTCAGCGCGGACGCAGCCGCCGCTCGGCTGATTGCGCGCGCGATGCCAAAGTCGGCGACAATCGCGTGGCCGTCGAGCAGCAAGATGTTCTCTGGCTTGATGTCGCGATGGATGACATCTCGCCGGTGCGCGTAGTCCAAGGCAAGCGCGATCTCGCGTGCGAGACGAAGTGCTTCGTTGATGTCGAGACGCCATTCGCGAGTGAGACGCGCGCGCAACGACTCGCCGTCGATGAATGGCATCGTGTAGTACGGCAATCCAGATCCGCCAGGATCATACGAAGCCCCCGCGGTGACCCCGGCGTTGAGCAACGGCAGGATGTGCGGATGCGTCAACGACGCCGCGAGCTGAATCTCTCGACGAAAGCGCTCGACGTTGACGCCGGCCGCCATCTCGGGAGGCAGGATCTTCACGACGATCCGTCGGCCGAGCGCGATGTCGCGAGCAACGAAGACGCGACTCATTCCGGCGCCGCCGAGTTCTCGCTCGAGCTCGTAGTCGCGTCCGAGCGACGCTTCGAGGCGATCCCGCAGCTCTGCGTCCATCGCTATTTCACCGACGCGTTCGCACGCAAACGCGCTTTCAAGTCCTCGAACCAGTTGAGGACGACGACCGTCGGCTGCGCGTCTGTCCGTTGCTCCGGTACGACGAGAAGGAACCGATTGCCATCACGAGTCACATCGTACGCCATGGTGCGTCCCCCGCCAAGGCGATCCGGAGCCACTTTGCGAAACAGCTCGGTCGGCGTTCCGACGACGCCGGTTTCCGGAGTGACCGGCACCGCCATCACAGCGCTCCCGCGACGATAGACGACTTCGTGTCCATCTTTCGTCCAACGCGGTTGCTCGCCGCCACTCACCGAGATTTGTCGACGCGCGCCAGATCCGTCCGCGGCGATGAGATAGATGTTCGGCTGCCCGTGCGACGACTCCTCGTAGGCGATCCATCCGCCCGTCGGAGAGAATGAGGCGCTCCGTTCGGCGACACCGCTCGCGGTGAGCGCGCGGGGCGGGTGCATCCCATCGAGCGACGCGACGAACAGTCGATCGCTGTTGTTGTTCTCGACGTACACGATCGATTTGCCGTCGGGCGAAATTCCAGACCCAAACTTGTCCCATGCGCTCGAGACGACAGGCTTGTCCAGCGAGCTTCCGTCGATCGGGATGCTATGTAAGTCGTAGACTGGATTCTCGTGAGCGTACACGACGCTTCTGCTGTCAGGCGTCCAGAGCGCGTTGAACGCTGCGTTGTCCGTCCGCGACAGCGGCGTGAGCACGCCGCGCGCGACGTCGAACAGCCACAGCTCTCGCCGAGGCTCGGTGATTGTGACGACGATCCACTTTCCATTGGGTGAGATGCGCGGTTCGGCGAATGCGCCGGCGTTTGGCAGTGCTTTTTCCTCACGGCCCGCGCGATCCGTCCACACCACTCGTCGGTTCACATTCCACTCTGACGCTTTGAGAAACACGAGCGTCCCGTTCGACGAAATGCCGTAGGCGCCGAGTCCGTCGGTTGCGATCCATGCAACGTCGTCCTGCACCGGAATCGGCGTTCCGTGGACTTCGAGAGTTTTCTGATCGAAGGCGACGGCGAAGATCGCACCGTCCCGAACATAGAGAAGATGCCCGCTCGCGGCGTAACGGCCGAACACCGCGCCTTCGACGAGCGCCTTCTTGCGATGCGACTTGAGGTCGTAGGCCTCGATTCGCGCGTGGGCAATTGGCGTCGCGTAACTCGTGTAGATCACCGCGTTGCCGTTGGGAAGAACCTGCGGATACCAGTGATTGAATTCTTTCCGATCCGCCGCGAGCGTCGTGAGCTGGCGCGGAGTTCCTCCGGAGCTCGGCACGGTCCACAATCCGCGGCCGTCGCGCGTGAAAATGATCGACCCGTCGGGCGTCCACGCGCCGCCGCCGACGCTCGCGGAGTCGGCGATGTCGACTGCGGGTCCACCGCGCGACGGCACTTTGCGGAGCTTTCCGTCCGAGTTGAAGCTGATCCACTCGCCGTCCAACGAGAACACGGGGTCGGTCGCGCCTTCGCTTCCGGCGACGGCGACGATCTCCGTCGAGCGCAGATCACGCATCATGATGCGATCGACGCCGTTGCTGTCGGAGACGACTTGAATCACGCGGCGGCCGTCGGGCGAGATGTCGATATGCGTTCTATCTACACCCGGGACACCGAGCGAAAACGCCATTCGTATCGGTGCGACATCCGGTGCAGTTGCGGCCGGGAGCGCGCCGCGAAGCATCCATCCGGCGACGCCGGCGGCGACCACCAGAATCGACGCGCCCGCTAGAACTGGGCGACGCAGTGATATCGTCGGCGATGGCGACGGTTCGCGACGCGCCGGCAACTCGTAGGGGATCTCTCGCGACGGCGTAGTCGTGCTTGTCGCTCCCACGGTGTTCAGCGCGTCAGAAAATGCAGCCGCGGTCGCGAATCGATCGGCCGGCAGCTTTTCCAACGCGCGGAGTACGGCGTCTTGGACGTGCGGCGGAATCGACCGTCGAATCGCGCGGGGAGGCTCGGGATCCGTTGTTAGAACTTTTGCAACAATCGCCTGCGCGCTGGGGCCGGTGAACGGCGCCTCGCCGACGAGCATCTCGTACGTCACGGCTCCGATGGCATAGACGTCCGACCGAGCGTTGATCTCCCGCTCACCCATCGCCTGCTCGGGACTCATGTATTGAGGCGTTCCGAGCGACATGCCGGTCGCAGTCATTCTCCCGTTGGCGACCTTGCTCGCGGCGAGAGCAATCCCGAAATCGGCGACCAAGGCGCGACCGTCGTGAAACAGGATATTCTCGGGCTTCACGTCACGGTGAATGATTCCTTGTCGATGCGCATAGTCGAGCGCGGATGCGACCTGCGTCGCGACGCGCACGGCGTCGTCGATCGGAAGCTGGGTTTCGCGTCTGAGCCGCACTCGGAGCGATTCGCCAGCCACATACGGCATAACGTAGTAGAGCAACGCGCCCGCTTCACCAGAATCGAACAATGGAAGAATGTTCGGATGCTGCAGGTGCGCCGTCGTTCGAATCTCGGCGAGAAAACGAGCGCCGCCGATGATGGCGGCGAGCTCTGGCCGCAGGACCTTGATGGCAACGTCGCGATCGTGGCGGATATCGCGCGCAAGAAATACCGTCGCCATGCCTCCGGCGCCGAGTTCCCGCGTGATGCGGTATCGGTCGGCGAGCTGCGCGGAGAGAGGCTCGATGAGATCCGTCATCGCGCCCTAAAATGCCCCTCAGACGCCCCCGCGGCTACGGCTCCGGGCCGACCCGTCCTACGGCGCGATCGTCGCCGTGCCGCCGGCGGTGACTTGGACCTGCTGCTCGGTCGGTTTGGCCAATCCTTCGCGCCACATCATGAGCTTGTAGGATCCCGGCGCGAGTGAATCAATCTTGAATGACCCATTGTCTTCCGTGACGGCAAAGTACGGATGCCCGAACACGGCGATGTACCCGCGTTCCCACGGATGCTCGACGCATCTGACCTCGACCATCCCAGGCGTCTTCGCGAGCCTCTCCGTCGCGACGATCTGTCCCGAGTTGAAGAACGGGGTCACCGTAAGTGTGTCGTGCGTTCCGAACTTCGTGAATATGAGTTTGTGTAAGACCTTGTCGTCGTTGATGACGTTGACGGTCGTGCCGACCGTGATCGCTTGAACGCGCGGATCGAGGAGGCAGTTGTCGCTCGAGAGTTCAGCGCGCTTTTCGATCGAGAGCGGTTTGCCACTTTTCGCGTCGGCGATCCACACGATGGTGTTGCCGAATCGTCGGCTCGCGGGAAGCGGAGCGGGACCGCGCCCTCTCGGAGCACATTCGGGCACCGACGCCGCAACACTGTCACCGAAGGAGGCGCTGTCCAGCACTTTGAGCGTGCCGGCGACGGAGCCGACGGATGATAGATTCGCAACCGTGTACGGCGTCGCGAGGCTCAACTCGATCGCGCTTCTCGCCGTATCGCCGCTTTTCGCCGCGGGCTTCGTCGGAGTAGAATCCGCTGACACGCTCCTTCTCGGCAGCGCCGGAATCTTGTCACAAGCCAAGCTCAAAGCGAGCACGAGAGATGTTGCGGCAAATCGGAAGCGGCCGGTCAAAATTCCTTTCGAGTGGCAGGGTTCGGTGATTCTTAGACGATCTTGGCAATCCATGCGCCACGTACTGGGACTCATTGCGCTCGCGGCGTGTCGAGGCGCGGGTCCGCTCGTTGGCCCGACGCCGCTGCCGAATGCCTCGAGTTCGATCGCGCACAATCTTCCCCCGCTCGCGTCGGTCTGGGGTTTTACGGCGCCGTGGGATGCCCGCAGCGACTCGAGCGTCCGCGCGTCGGCGCCAAAGCTCGATGCGGTCGTCACCGGGTGGATTCAACTCGACAGCGTCACCGCACTTCCGACTCTTCTCTACAGCGATTCGACGCGCGGTCTCCCTCGCGCCGAGCGGTATGCGTTGATCACGAGCTGGCATGGGGATCGATTTCATCCGGAGACGATCCGAAAGCTCGGCGGCGACCGTGGAGCGTTGGCGCTCGCAGCGGCTCGCATTGGTGCGATCGTCGAGGCTCGAGGGTATCGCGGCGTCGTGATCGACTTCGAGGCGCAATCGCCGGCGGACGTCGAGCTCACCGTCGGCGTCGCGAAAACGATCGCCGACAGTGCGAAGCGCCACGGCGTCAAGACGACATCGATCGCGATTCCAGCAACCGACACGGCGGCGTATCCGACGCGCGCGTTCCTCGCGGCGGCTGACTACGCGGTCGTCATGTTGTATGACGAGCATTGGTCGACGTCATCGCCCGGGCCAATCGCGACGACGGATTGGGTTCGTCGCGCGCTGGCGCGGCGGGTTGCGGACGCTGGCGCGTCGCGGATCGTCGCGGCGCTTCCGGTTTACGGGTATGTCTGGAAGCCGAACCAACCGGCGCAGCCGATTGGATTCGTCGAAGCCGCTCGGCTCGCACTCGAGGCGAACGTGGGGATCGCGCGCGATCCGGCGTCGCTTTCTCTCCACGCGATTCAGCCGAGCGGGTGGGAACTGTGGTTGTCCGATGCGCAGCTCCTCGTGGCGCTTCGCGCGGAGGTCGCGGCACTCGGCGTGATGCGCGTGGCGCTGTGGCGTCTCGGCCTCGAGGACCCGGCAGTGTGGGCGGCATTGAGCCGTTAGCCGCTGCGAATCGGGCAGCGCGAGCGATGGGCCCGGGCGTCATCCTGCGCGAGCGGAGCGAGCGATAGGATCGCTCTCCCTATCGTGATCTCACGCTGTTGTGGTTTTCCGCCACCGAAGCCATGCGATGAGCAGAGTAGAAACGATTGAAAAGACACTGAACGAACTGGACGGACTGGACGAACTACAGCGCAAAAGACAAAACGGCCTTTGGCTTGACTTGAGCGGCCGAGTCGTGGCTCGGGGCTGCCGTTTGGGGTTGTTCGTCCAGTTCGTCGAGTTCGTCCAGTGCAGATTCAATTGTTGCCCCTGTACGCCGAGCAACGGCCTTGGCGCTCGAGCGATCCTATCGGCGGCTTCGCTGGCGCTCCGCTCGCCGCAGGATGACCGCAAGGGGCCATCGCCGGCGCTCCGCTACCGCCAGGGGCTACCGCTGACGCTCCGCCCGCCGCAGGATGACCGCAAGGGGCCATCGCTGGCGCTCCACTTGAGCTCAGACCGAGAGCGCTCTACCGCTTATACGTGAACGCAGTCGACGACATCGACCACGGCTGCTCGGCGGCACATGTGCGCGTCGAACCTGAACGTGCGTCGACCACGAGCGTGTTCGCGTCGGACAGCTGAACCAACACCACACCGCGCCGATCGAACGACGAATAGCCGATTTCCCAACAGTAAATCGACGACGACGGCGTGATCGTCGACGGATCGCGGTTCACCGTGCCGCTCGCGACCGGCATGAAGTTGTATGCGCCCGCGGGCATGCCCGGCTGCGACGCGCCGATCGATACATCGATGCGCGATGGATCGACATGGTTCGGAACGATCGCGAGATGCGGAGTCTCCGGGTACGTTGGCGCGGTGGGGCTCAACCACGTTCCCTGGACCGTTCCAGCGACATCCGTTGCGATCGTACCGCCGATTGGTTCAGCCGTCCGCTTCGCCTTTCCATCGAACGAGCCGAGCATCGCGCGCACGGTTGTTCGTGCCGGCTCGGCGTAGTAGTCGCTAAAGGGCGCGACGTGGAAATGATCGAACTTGCTCGGGTTGGAGATCCACCGAGTGGCGTTCGCGTACGTCAGCGGCGTGATGCGCGTATCGAAGAGCGAGAGATCGAGACCAGCCGTCGTTCCGATGATTTCGCCCGCGGCGATCTTGATGTTCACCCGCCTCGAGTAGCAATTCGTGACGTCGAGACCCGGATTCGGAGAATAGCTCGAGCATTGCTGATCGAACGGTCCGAGCGCAGACAACAGCGCGGCACTGAGCGTCCGTACATGGCCGAAGCTCGCGCTGATCTCTCGACACGGAGTGAAGTCGAGTCCGAAGTCCTCGCCCGTCGAACCAGTCGAATACCGAACGATGCGCGCACCGGTGATCGTGATGTTGCCCGGTGCATACAGCGGCACCAGCGCATTGTTCGATGCGAAGTTCGTAATATAGATGTACTGATGATCTGTCGGAAACGTGTGCGCCGGTGGATTGAGGGCGCCAAGCGGAACCCAGCCCATGATGCTCGATGGAGCGATCGGCGAGGTCGTGAACTGCGACGACGATGTCCCACAACTCGCGACGTCCGTCGGCACCGCGTCAAAGGGCGCGTCGACGCTTCTGCCTGAGCAAGCAGCGGCAGCGCCTAACGCGATCATGAAGCCGAGCGTGACGACGAACCCCCTCATCCTCGGAAGTATCGGCACGACTTCGCCGGCGCAGGACTATCGACGCTGAAAGTCAGCGGATCCGATCACCACGCCGACGAGCGACCCGATGTAGGCATTCCATTGTTGTTCATTGGCGGTCGGCGCAGGTTGACGTACGGCGAGCAGCGCCTCGCGAGTTGGTTCCGACGCGTCGCCGGCGAGGAGCGCATCGATGACAGAATCGACAACGTGCTCGCGAGTTCGGTCGAACGACGGCTGGGCCGCGAGCCACTTCGCGATCGTCACGTTGGGGAACTGATTTCCCGCGACGCGTGCACCGAGATTGACGCGATTCATCAGCGCGCCGGCGTTCATCCAGGCGGCAGCTTGATCAGGCCACCCATCGGGCGTCGAACGACCAAAGATTGGTTGTCCGAAGGTCGTAATGATCTGCACCGTGCGCTGCGTCGTGTCGGGGACCGAGAGCATCGCGCGATCGATGCTTGCGATGAGCTCGAAGGGCGTCTTGATCTTCACGCGATAGGCCGAGTGGCTGTTGAACTCGGGCGATGTCACGATCGTTCGCACGACCTCGCGGATGTCGCCGTCGGTCTTGAGGAACGTCTGCGCTGCGCGTTCGACGAGTGCAGGCGGCGCCGTGTCGCTCACAAAGCGAATGACGAGCTTCTTCGCGATGAAGCGGGCGGTCGAGGGATGACGAGCGAGAATGTCGAGCACTTCTTCGCCGTCTTCGACACCGCGACCGCCCGGGATTTTCACACCGAGAACGGTTTTCTCACCAGCGTCGTGCAGTTGCGATTGGAAGACGAACGATCCGCCGACCTGCGGATTCTCGATCGTCCACCCGGTGAGGCATCGGGCGACTTCCTGCACGTCTTTCTGCGTGTAGCCACCGTCGGCGCCGAGCGTGTGGAGCTCCATGAGCTCGCGCGCGTAATTCTCGTTGAGGCCTGTCCGACGACGCTTGGCCGTGTGCGCGAGAGAAGTATCGCCAAGTGGAGGGTTGGCATAGCGACGCTGTTCGACGAGCCACTCGATGCGAGTCGGATGCAGGCTGTCGACGTAGCTCTGATAGTTGTCGAGATAGAACAACATTGCCGGGCTGCTCGCCACGGCTCGTAATAGATCTCTAAACTTTCCGAGCGCGCGGGGTCGGATCGTTCGATCGTATTCGATGAGTGTGAACGGGCTCGGCATCTTCTCCGAGGCTACGGAGAAGTGGTTCTCCCAGAAGACCGTCATGGTCTCGAGGAGCTGACGATCGCTCGCAACGGCGCGGACGAGAATCGAGGGCGGGAGCTCGCGAATGACCGCGTTTCTCGCCGGCGCGAATTTGAGGATTTGGGTCGCTCGATCGACGCCTTGCCGCACTTTGGCATCGAGAGACGCCGAATCCTTCACCGACATCATTCCTTCGGCTGCTTTCCGCCGAATCTCGGCAGTGTCGACGCCCTTCGCGATCGTTAGCCCGTACTCGTTTGGCTGCGGGTAGTCGGCAAACAGCTCGAGCGCGGTTCTGTTGGTGATCGCGAGGTGTGAGAGAACTTCGTCGGCCGTTTTATCTGGAATTCGCTCGGGATGCAGTTGCAGGTCGATCCACTTGTCGAGGCCCGTTTGGCGGACAGCGGCGACGTCGCCGGGGCGAGCACCGAAGGTCATGCGGGCAAGCGCTTGGCGAATGCGATCAGTGTCGTCGAGCGAGGGGCCCGTGTTCGATTTCACAGGCATCGTCGCAAGCGTCGCCGGCGAGTGCGTGCATGAGGAAAGTCCAACGAGCGCGATCCACACCAGCCGGCGATGCGCTCGCACGTCGTTGCCTATTTCCGCTCAGAAGAAATCGCGAAGCGAAATCCGTCCGGGTCGACGATCCGAAACGCGCGGCCGCCGAACGCGTCGAAGGGCTCGGTCGCGAGGGTGCCGCCGCGCTCTTTGATTCGAGCGGCGATGTCGTCGATGTTCTGCGCCGTCGTGAGCATCAGTGAGAATCCTTCGCCCTTGACGCGGTCGGTTCCTCTGGCCCCCGTGTCCTGTGTAATCAATACGCGGACGTCGCCGGCCTTCAATGAGACCGCGAATAAGTTTCCTTCACGCTCGTGCCGGCGGTCGACGGTGAAGCCGAGGACGTCGGTGTACCACGCGAGGCTCGTTCCGAGATCTTTGACGGTCAGCGAGGCGCTGAGCTCGCGAGCGCTGAAGGACTCGAGTTGTGCGCGGTCTGTCTGGTCGTTCGAATCAGTCATTTCGTCTCCGGTAAACATCCCGCGGCCCGGGTCGTCATCCTGCGCGACTTGCCCTCGGCGGTCATCCTGCGCGACTTGCCCTCGGCGGTCATCCTGCGCGCCGTCAGGCGCGATAGGATCGCTTTCACTATCGCGATCTAAACTCAGAACTGCATGAACTGCCGTGGCGCTCGAGCGATCCTATCGCGCCTGACGGCGCGCAGGATGACCACCGGGGCCAGCTCGCTAGGCTCACCGCAGGATGACCGCCAGGGCCACCGCAGATGATCACCGCGGGCCCATTACACAATCATCAAATCGCGCTGATAGTCGTGCGGCGTAACGACCGCCCTCTTCGGCGTGACGTACACGTTCACCTCCGTTCGCATCCCGATCTTGCCAGGAATGTAAATGCCCGGCTCGATCGAGAATCCTACGCCCGGCACGATCATTCGCTCTTCACGCGACTCGAGATTGTCGATGTGCGGACCCGAGCCATGGATCTCGCGCGAGTCGATGGAGTGTCCCGTGCGATGCGTGAAATACTGACCGTACCCACGCGACTCGATCACAGTCCGCGACGCGTCGTCGACGTCGGCGCCACGAAGCGGTTCGCCGGCAGCGATCCGCGTCTCGATGAGACTGATCGCCGCATCACGAGCATCGCGTACGGCATTCCAGATGTCGAGCGCCTCCTTTGACGGCTGCCCGACGGATGCCATCCAGGTCTGATCGGCATACGGGCACCCGTCTTCCCGCGCCCAGAGGTCGATGAGCAAAATCGAATTGTCCGTGATCGTCGCGCTCGATTCGGCCGTCGGCTCATAGTGCGGATTCGCCGCGTTGGCACCCACCGAGACGTTCGGCCCGTGGTCCGTAAAGAGCTTCGCCTCCTTGAACCGGGCGAGAATCCACTGCATGAGCTCGAACTCGGTCGCCGGAGTGCCGCTCTTCGCGAGCTGGCCCGCACGGCGAAGCGCGTCCTGCGCGACCTGCGCGACGATCTTCGCCGCGTGCTCGTGCGATGCGATGTGCTCGTCGTTCCACGTTGCGTAGAAACGCGTCACGAGCTCACCGGATGACGTCACCGTCGCTCCGTTTGCGCGAACCATCTCGATCACGCCGGCCGGCACACGATCGAGATACGGGACCGCGTCGCCCGCAGAGTATTCCATGGCCACGCGTTTGCCGGCGACGAGCTTTTGGACATACGACTCGAGACTGCGCCAGGACGAGTAGACTTCGCGCGGCCATTCCTTCGGCCAATGCTTCCACTGGCTCTGCTCGATCGCGTGCGATATCGCGACGGGAGTGCCGAGCGTCGGAACGAACGCAAACACGCGACGCGTCGTCATTCCTTCGAGACGCATCAAACCGCCGGCGATCGGATTGAGGCCGCGAAAGTCGTAGAGCAACCAACCGTCGACGCCGGCATCAGCCAGCGCGCGTTGGACATCGGGAAGTGTTTCAGGCGTCAGCATCGCGTTGGTCGTTTCTTTCGAGTTGTGAGGAGCGAAGCGCTATTCGATTCCGGCGTTCCGGTCGAAGGATCGCCAATCGGCTCGCCATTCGCAGGTGCCCTCGCCCCGTCCGATACAGCGGACGTGTTCGACGGCGCCGATGCTTCCGATGAGAAGGAGGAGCAGCTCGCGAAAGGCTGCCTCATAGTAAGCACACCCGATCGCCCCCGGCGCTGTTCCGACCATGATCGAGCGCGGCACCTCGAGCATGAGGAAGCTTCCGACCCGTCGTACGTTGCCGTTGAGGTATCGGGAGGCGATTTTCTTCACTCGACGGAACGCAATCGGACGGGCGACTGCAACAGGAAGCAGACGCAACAGTTTGCGAGTGACGGGACTGATGGTCACATATGACTCACGTCCCATGAAGCGTCCCGCCGCGCGAAACACCGCCTCTGCGTCTGGGCGACGGCCGATGAGCTTTGCCAGCGCGATGGCTTCGTCTTTGTCGATGCGCTGGCGTCGTCGAACTGCCTCCGTGTGCCGCTTGATCTGGGTGTAAACCGTATCACTCAACCCGAACCGCTTGTTCCGAAGCTCATCGACGAACTCCGTCTCGAGCTGGTCGCTCGGCGTGTCGACGTCACGAACGGCTTCGAGAAGGCTGAGCGGCAGGAGAGCGTCAACGTTGGTCAGCATTTGCAAGTTCGGGGAGGCAATTTGCGAAGGTAGTTCCGCGACGAAGCGGCTTCAAGACAGCGGAAAATGCTGACGCATATCCTTGTTGGACTGTTGATCGCGGCGGCCATCGCGTTCGCCGCGCGTGCCGCGCGATCGCTCACGACGAGCGGCGCGATCGCGGCGACGATCGTCGGCACCTTGGCGGTGGCGGCTGGATGGAGCCTCGGAACGCTGCTCATTCTGTATTTCGTGTCGTCGACTGTGCTGTCGCGAGTCGGACGGGCGCGAAAGGAGGAGCGAACCTCACCGATCGTCGCCAAGGGCGGGCAACGGGATGCAATTCAAGTGCTCGCGAACGGCGGTATCTTTGCGGCGGCTGCCGTCGCGATGCTTATCGCGCCCAGCGTCCGATGGATCGCGCTCGGCGTTGGCTCGTTGGCGGCTGCAGCCGCTGACACGTGGGCGACGGAGATCGGGACGCTCTTCGGAGGGACGCCACGGTCGATTCTCACCCTGCACCCAGTGCCGACGGGAACTTCGGGTGGCGTTTCGCTGATTGGAACTCTGGGAGCCGTCGCCGGCGCAGTTTTCGTCGCGACCGTCGCGAAGTTGCTTGGCTGGCCCTCGCGGCTGGCGATGGCCGTCGCGGTTGGTGGCGTCGTCGGCGCGGTCGTCGATTCGGTCATTGGCGCGACGGCTCAGTCGCGTCGCTGGTGCGATGCGTGCGAGCGGGAAACCGAGCGGTTGACGCACGACTGTGGCGCGACGACCCGGCCGCACCGCGGCATCGAGTGGCTCGACAATGACGTCGTGAACTTTCTCAGCAATGCCGCGGGCGGAATTCTCGCGGCGCTGCTCGTGGGCTAAGCTTTCGAGATGACCAAGGCTGATGTGCTCGTGGTGGGGGGAGGACCGGCGGGAGCGTCGCTCGCGTTTGCGCTCGCGCAGGGCGGAGTGCGTGTTCGTGTCGTCGATCGTGCACGCTTCCCTCGCCCGAAGCCTTGTGCTGAGTACCTGAGCCCAGAGGCGTCGCGGATCCTCGCCGACATGGGAGCGCTCGAGCTCATCGAGCAAACAGGGGCAGCGGCGTTGTCGGGGATCCATGTTCGGGCGCCGAATGGGGCGGTGATCAAGGGCGACTTCATCGCAGACCACGGCTTTCGCGGCTTTCGCGATCGAGGATTGTCTGTGCGGCGCGAGACGCTCGACGCAATTCTGCTCGACCGAGCCCGAGCGGCAGGTGCGGACGTCGTCGAGGGCATGCGGATCACAGACGTCGTTCGTGGGAATAACGGTCGTGTGATTGGAGTTCACACGTTAGTGGATGGAGAACGCGGTGAGATTCACGCGCCGATTGTCATTGGTGCGGACGGGCTGCGCTCGGTGATCGCGACGCGACTCGGCCTCGCGCAGAAGCAGCGCTGGCCGCGCCGCCTCGCGCTCGTGACGCACTACGCGAACGTGCGCGACGTCGGCGAACACGGTGAGATGCACGTCGAGCGCGACGGCTATGTCGGGATCGCGGACGTCGGCAACGGGCTCACGACTGTCGCGTTGGTCGTGCCGGCGTCGCGGTCGAACGAAATCTCTGCAGATCGCGCGGCGTTTCTTCACGGTTGGCTTTTATCGAAGCGACATCTGTCACCCCGGTTTGCATCGGCCGAGCGTGCGACGCCCGTCGTGGCGACTGGGCCGTTCGCGTCGCATACGAGGCGCGCATGGGCTCCGGGCGGTGCGCTCGTCGGAGACGCGGCCGACTTTTTCGACCCATTCACGGGCGAAGGCATCTACTCGGCGCTTCGCGGGGGCGAGATGCTGTCGGCCGCGGTTCGATCGGCGCTCGATGCGTCCTCCGAGCGAGGGGCTGACGAGGCGTTCGCCACTTACGATCGAGCGCGGAGGAAGGAGTTTCGCGGCAAGTGGATCGTCGAGCGCGCGATTGGCGCGGTCGTCGGCGCCGTGCCGCTGATCAATCGTGCGGCGAAGTCGTTGTCGGCGAGGAAAGATCTCGCGGATCTATTGATCGGTGTGACGGGCGACTTCGTTCCGGCACGCGAGGTCATTCGTCTGGGGTATCTTTGGAGCGTCTTTGGCCCTTCGTCATCCTGATGCGAGCGCAGCGAGCGGAGGACCTGCTTTTTCGCAGGTCCGTAGTAACGGCGTCACACAAAAGCAGGTCCTCCGGCCGCTTCGCGGCCATCAGGACGACGTATCTGCAATGATCGACTCAGACACCTTTCGGAGCGTACTCGGACGATTCGCGTCGGGCGTATCGATCGTCACGGCGCGCGGTGACGACGGCACGGACCACGGGATGACCGTCAGCGCGTTCGCGTCGGTCAGCCTCGCGCCGCCGCTCGTCCTCGTCTGCATCGACCATACGGCGTCGATGCATGATTTGCTCGTCGAACATCCGAGATTTGGCATCAGCGTTCTCTCATCGGAGCAGGAAGCCTACTCGCGCCGGTTCGCGACCGATCCGGACACGGGCCGGTTCGACGGCATCGCGTACAGCCGCGGCGACAGCGGCGTCGTTCTGCTCGACAACGCCCTCGCGCATCTCGAGTGCAAAGTGCTTCAGCACTACGACGCGGGCGACCACACGATCTTCATCGCCGAAGTCGAACGCGCGGAACCGCTCCACGGACGACCGCTGCTCTACTATCGGGGCGGCTACGCACAGCTCGAGCGCTAGCCGCATCGTGCTGACGCCAGCGCGGCGACGAGGTGTCGAGATCCTCGACGATCCAACGGTCGACCCGTCGATCCGCGAGCGATCGATCACCGACGTCACGCGATCGAACCGTTGGCTCGGCGGACTCCGGGCGGCGATGGCCGAGATTCGCGCGGTTGTCCGCCAGAAAGGGTGCGCGACGCTGCTCGACGTCGGCACTGGACTCGGCGACATCCCCGCCGAGCTATTACGAGAAATGCCGAGCGGTGTGGTGACGATCGGCGTCGACGAGGCCCGATCATTGCTAGTCGCCGCCCGGCGTCGGATGACGCACGGCGTCTGCGCCGACGCGCTCGCACTGCCCTTCCGGGACGCGAGCGTCGACGTCGTCATGTGCTCGCAGGTGTTACATCACTTTGAATTCGAGGACGCTGAACGTCTCGTTCGAGAGATGAATCGTGTCGCGCGTGTGGCCGTCATCATCAGCGATCTGCGCCGAAGTTGGATTGCGGCGGCGGGATTTTGGCTCGTGTCGTTCCCCTTGGGGTTTGGGAAAG
>JADMIO010928609.1_pt1 | contig 37420 bp, 35 predicted proteins | sample 8958161 | NCBI WGS metagenome assembly JADMIO01 (sample SAMN16585339, study PRJNA669376) | soil metagenome | isolation source: Crop rotation soil | place: USA: Cullars Rotation, Alabama | collected 2011 | reverse complement strand
GGGTGAGGACTTTTCTCGAGTCGCGCTTTGAAGACGGCGGTGGGGCGGCCAGCCACGGCCGGGCGCAGTTTGCGCCTCTGGATGAGGGCGCGGAGTTCACGCTTCGGCGTGGCGGCGACTTCGACGGGGATTTCAATGGCCACTTCAACGGCCGCATGCCGCCACTTTCGGTGCGTCCGGAAGTGGGCGACCTCCTTCAGGCCGACGAGGGTGGGCACACGCGGAGTGAGTACGACTTGCTGCGCGCGCCGGGCCCGGCGGGCTGGGGTCTGGTCCGTGCTGGCCTCAGAGCGATTGCCCCCTTCTCGCGCGGTGTACGTCTTGGGTTTGAGACTGGCTTCGATTCCGGCCTGATGCTCGACTACATCTATCTGAACCAGGCGAACGGGTTCACGCCGCTCGGGAAGTTCATTGATCGGGTGTACCTCAATGCCATTGGCTGGCGGGGCATCCGGCTGCGGCGGCAGAATCTGCAGCGGCTGCTGCGCGTGGCCATCGAGCACCAGCACCGCGCTGGAGAGCAGGTGTATATTCTCGATATTGCCGCGGGGCCGGGGCGGTATGTGCTGGAGACGATTGCCGCTCTTGGCAGTCCGCCGATCTCCGCGCACTTGTGCGACTATCAGCAGGCAAATGTGGATGCTGCGGTGCGTCTGGCGGCGGAGTTGCGGCTGAACAGGGTGACGGCATCGTGTGCGGACGCGTTTGATGCGGCGTCATATGCGCACTTGCCGCAGCGCCCAACGATTGCGATTGCGTCGGGGATTTTTGAGCTGATTCCGGAGAATCGGCGGGTGCGGGCGGCGCTGGAGGGGATTGCGTCGGTCGCGGGCAAGGACGGGATCCTCATCTACACGAATCAGCCGTGGCATCCGCAACTGGAGTTCATCGCCCGTACATTGCCTAATCGGGAGGGCAAGCCGTGGATCATGCGGCGGCGGACGCAGGCCGAGATCGATGCGCTGGTGCGTGCCGCCGGGTTCGAGAAGGTGGAGCAGGAGATTGATCCATGGGGGATTTTCACGGTGTCGCTGGCGCGAAAGCTCTGATGGCCGGTGGTGGCGGGCTCGAAGCGGCCGGTATGATCTGGGCATGGCATTTGAAGAAAAACCTTCGGCGTGGAGGGCAGCGGGCACCTCGGCCGCGCTGGCGGTGCTATTTCTGGCTGTGTACGGCGGCACGAATGCACTTGCCGCGCGGCGGGCGGGGGTGTCGTCGCTGAATTTTGCGTGGGAATCGCAGATTCCTGTGATTCCGCTCTTCATCATTCCCTATATCTCGAGCGATGCGTTCTTTCTGGCTGCGCCGTTTCTGGCGCGCTCGCGGCGCGAGCTTGCGGTGTTCACGCGGCGGATTGTGTTCGCGACGCTGGTGGCGGGAGTTTGCTTTTTGGTGGTGCCGCAGAAGTTTGCGTATCCGCGACCGGAATTTTCGGGGTTTCTCGGCACTTTATTCTCGCTCTTTCACCAGATGGACCCGCCGTTCAATGAATTTCCCTCGCTGCACATCACCTATTGCCTCATCCTGGCGGACCTCTACCTCCGGCATACGCGCGGCATTCTTCGCATGCTGACTGCGCTCTGGTTTGTTCTTCTTTTCGTTTCGCCGATTTTCACTTGGCAGCATCACTTGCTCGATATCGCCGGCGGCGTGGTTCTCGCTGCGCTCGCAATTCACCTCTTCGATATGGAGCCTTTGAGGTGGAACGGCACTGCGAATCCGCGCGTGCGCGGCCGCTATCTGCTTGCGAGTGTCCTTTTTGCCGCACTTGCCTTCGTTTGGCGGCCGTGGACGCTGGCGCTGCTGTGGCCTGCGGTCGCCTTTTGTTTTGCCGGGTTCGCGTACGCCGGCATTGGTCCGGGCATCTATCGCAAGAGAGACGGCCGCCTGCCGTGGACGACCTGGCTGCTTCTCATGCCGGTGCTGCTCGGTCAGCGGCTGTCCGTGGTGTATTACGCCGGCCGGTCGCGGGCGTGGGATGAGCTGACCGAGCGCGTGTGGATCGGCCGTCGGCTGTCGGGCAGCCAAGCGAGCGACGCGAAGGAGCGCGGTGTTGTGGCGGTGCTCGATCTGACGTGCGAGTTTTCGGAAGCGCCACCCTTGCGGGGTACAGGCTATCTGCAACTTCCGACCCTCGACCTCACAGCTCCGGCGCCCGCACAACTGTCCCGGGCCGTGGCGTTCATCCAGGAGCATGCGGCGCGGGGCATCGTGTATGTGCATTGCAAGCTGGGCTACTCGCGCACGGCGGCGGTTGCGGGGGCGTATCTGCTGGCGACTGGCCAGGCGGCAACGGCGGATGAAGCGATCTTGCTGCTGCAAAAGGCCAGGCCCGGTATCATCATCCGGCCGGAAGCGCGACGGGCTATTGAGCAATTCGCGGCGCACCCGGCAATCGTGGAAGGAGCGAACGTATGAAGCTGGCCTGGGGCATTCTCGGCACGGGAAACATCGCGGGGCAATTTGCCGCGGGCATTGCGGGATCGCATCGTGGCATACTGGCGGCGGCGGGTTCGCGCACCGGCGATGCTGCGAAGCGCTTCGCGCAGCAGTACCAGATTCCGCACGCGCACGCTTCGTATGATGCGCTGCTCGCCGACGCTTCGGTGCAGGCCATCTATGTGTCGCTGCCCAACAACATGCACCACGAGTGGACGCTTAAGGCCCTTGCGGCGGGCAAGCATGTGCTGTGCGAAAAACCGATGGCGTCGAACGTGGCGCAGGTGCGCGAGATGTTTGCCGCGGCGCGCGAGCACAAGCGCGTGCTTGCGGAGGCGTTCATGTACCGCTCGCATCCGCAGACGCATGCGATTCAGAAGGCGGTGAACGATGGCGCGATCGGCACGCTGAAGCTGATCCGCACGACGTTTCTATTCTCGGCTGCGGTCATCGAAGGCAACATCCGCTTCGACCCCGCGCTGCACGGCGGATCGCTGATGGATGTCGGCTGCTACTGCGTCTCGTACTCGCGGCTGTTCGCCAAGGCCGAGCCCACGGCGATGCAGATTCACGGGCACATTCACTCCCGCGGCATCGACGATTATGCCGCAGGGTCGCTGGCGTTTCCGGGCAACATCCTCGCCAACTTTGCCTGCGGCATCACGGTGCAGGCGGACAACACGGCGTATCTGCACGGGAGTGACGGGTATATTGAGATCCCGGTGCCGTGGAAGCCGCCGGTGGAGAATGCGACGTTTCACATCGTGACGGCTCAAGGTAGGCGGACGCAGAGCGTGAACGCGGGCAAGCCGCTGTATGCACTGGAGGCCGATGATTTTGCGGCCACGGTTCTCGATGGCGCGCCCCTGCGCGTCCCGGAGGCGGAGACGCTGGGGAACCAGGCTTGCCTCGATGCGCTTCGCGAGCAGATGGGGCTTGCGTACTGACAGGAGGAACCGTCTCCTCCGCCCGCTATAATACGGCATCCGATCCACCCACTTCCCGGGAGAACGCCGACGCGGGAGCACCATGTTTCTGACCACCATCAGCCAGACCGGCGCCATCACCCTGCCGCACCCGGAGCAGGAGCCTGCCGAGATTCATGAGCTTCTCGAGCAGGATGTCATTGATGTCGAGGCGCATCGCCGCCTGGACCTGCCCGGCACGCCGCCGGAATTTGACGTGGCCACCGGGCTCTGGGCATCGCATACACTTTTTCGCTGCTGCCAGTTTCTAATCTTTCGCGATCTCGGGGAGGATGCGGTCAAGCATGTGCTCGAAAAGACCCCGCCGCGCAAAGCCGACGCTGTGGCCGCGTACTCCGCCGACATTGCCTTCTCGATTCTCCCCGATGTCTTTCAGCTTGCCCGTGGGATCTCTCCCGATGACCCGCTGGTGCAGGGAATGCGGGAGTTGGCCCGCCAGTGGCCGCTTTCGTCGGTGGGCATCCCGCTGCTGGATGAGGTTGATCCTTCCGCGTTTATTGATCATCCATGCCTGCGCGAGCTATATGTGGAACGCATCCTGCAGCGGCGCGACCGCGCTCGGATTAAGCACCCTGCCGTGCGTGCTGCCATCCGACGGGCGGTGGGGGCCTATCATGAACTTGCACCGGAACTGATGACTGCCATCTCCCAGGAGGAACCCAAGTGAGTGAATCCCTGCAGCCCTCTCTCGGCCAGCGCCTGCGTCACGAAGTGCTTGACCCGCTCAAGCACGTTTTCGTCGGCAAGGATGAGATCATTGATGTGCTGGGCGTTTGCCTGGTTGCCGGCGAGAACCTGTTCCTGCTGGGGCCTCCCGGCACGGCGAAGACGGCACTGGTGCATGAGCTGGGCACGCGGCTGCACGGGCAGTTCTTCGAATACCTGCTGACACGCTTCACGGAGCCGAACGAACTCTTCGGGCCGTTTGATATCCGCCGGCTGCGCGAAGGGGAGCTGGTGACCAACACGACCGGCATGCTGCCTGAGGCGACCTTGGTCTTTCTCGATGAGCTCCTCAACGCCAACAGCGCGATCCTCAACAGCCTGCTCACGGTGCTCAACGAGCGCGTGCTGCGTCGCGGGCGGGAGACGATTGAGGTGCCGGCGCTGATTTTTATTGGGGCGAGCAACCATCTGCCGGAGGAGGATGCGCTGCGGGCGCTCTTCGACCGCTTCCTAATGCGGGCGACGTGCAACAATGTGGCGGCCGAGCGCCTGGGCGAAGTGCTCGACGCGGGCTGGAAGCTGGATGTGCAGAAGCAGGCGTCGGCATCGACCTTTGGCGTGGAGGACGTGAAGCAGCTTCACCAGCAGCTTGCCGCCGTGGATCATGCGGGGATTCGCGGGCAATTTGTGGAGCTGGTGATCCGGCTGAGGCAGGCGGGGCTGGCGATTTCCGACCGCCGGGCGGTGAAGCTGCAGAAGCTTGTGGCCGCCAGTGCGGTGCTGTGCGGGCGCAGCGTGGCTGCCGTCTCCGATCTGTGGGTGTTTCGCCACATCTGGGATACGGAGGAGCAGCAGGAGGTCTTGGCCGCGATTGTGTCGGAGAGTCTGCGCCAGGCTCCGCCCGCGCCGGGCGATCATCCGCGAGCGCGGCGCGACCAGGAGCCGAATGCCGAGGAACTGGCGCGCGATCTCGAGGAGCTCAACGAGGAACTGGCAGGAAAGCCGGAGGAGCGCAGCAGCGTGCAGGACCGGCTGAGCATTCTCGCAGGGCGCTGCCAGTGGGTACCCAACGAAATGCAGCGCAGCGCGCTGATGGAGCGCGTGGATAAACTCTGGACGGCGCTGGGAGTGAAGAAATGAAGCGGCAATGGGCGCTGCAAATCGAACGCGGCCACGGCTCGACTGCCGCGGTGCTGCGCGCCCATGCGGGGGTGGAAGTTTGCGAGACGCCGGAGGCCTTATGGCTGCGCGGGCCGTGCGATGGGGGGGCCATCGAGCGGGCCATGTGGCTTGTTCCGGGCGTCCGGTACCGCATCACTTTTGAGGGGCAGCTCATTCCGTGGAAACATTTGCTGCCCGTCGCGGCGCTGCCGCAGGGAGATTGGATGCCGCTGGCGAAATATCTGCAGCCATCGGTCGCCGCACCCGCGCTTCCCGGCGAGCTCTCCGAGCGCGTGACGCTGCAATGGGTCCGCACCGGCCGCGAACAGCCTGCCGCACTCCTGCTCCTTGATGCGGCAACCTGGGCCGAGTACGTCCACGACGCCCCCGCCATCCGCCTGGCGCGCCTGCAGTTTGCGCTCAGCAGCGAAGGCGCCATCCTCGTCCGCGGCACGCCGCTTCCCGCGCTTCCGGGGACCCCCTTCACTCTCGACGCCGGCATCGCCTCCCCATGCGGCTACACATGTGTCCCCGCGGTCAAAGCCGAGCACATTGCGGAGTCCTTGCAGCTTAAGAAGGACGACATCGCGCTTTTCGCCCCCGATGGCACGTGCCAGATCGTCCCCGCCGGCGCATGGATCCCCGTCACGCGCAGTGCCGTAAGAATCTCTCTGCAGGGGATGCCGGCATGACCGAAAACGAAGTCTTTCGCTACCTCTACCCTTCTCCCGCGGGTTTCTGGAACTGGGCCGACGACGGCCAGGTGCTGCTGTGGTCGGATGGCCGCACGATTGCATTTCGGCCGGAAATCCACACGGTTGTCAGCCGCCTGGCCAGCACTGGTCTGCCGCCGTTCAACAGCCTGGTGCTGGCGCTGGCCGCGATGCGGGCCACGTGGACGCAGGATGATTCGCTGCGTGGTCTGCTTGCCGGCTATGTGCGGGCGGCGCTCAGTCCCGGCGCGGAGCTCCCCGGTCTCATTCAGGACCTTTACGTTGACGCGATTGCCCGCCTTGACGCTCTTGCCTCGCTTCCGGAGGAACTCCGCAAAAGCCCTGAGGCCCGGGCGCTGCTGGTTGAAATGCTCTTCGAGAGCGTGCCGCCCGCGTTCAAGCCGCCGGGTACGCGGCAGGTCGTGACCTTCCTCGCGCAGGGCTTGCCCGATTTTGAAAGCCCCGGCATTCCGCTGGCGTCCGAACATGCCGCCGACGCTCTGGCGCTGCTCAAACATCTGGCGTCATGTCGCATGCTCACGGACGTGGAGGCGATTCGCCTGCGGCTGCGCACGGGCCTGGAACAGACGCCGTCGGCGCCGGAGCTGCATATTTCCGACATTGTGCGCGGGCTGCTGAGCAAGCTCCGCGGCGATCCGCAACTTGGGGCTTTGGCGCGGCTGGCGCAAGCGCTGCTGGCGGTGATCGCAACGCCGCGCCGTCTCACGCCGGAGACGGAGCTCCCGCTGGGCGGATTCTCCGACATCACCAACCGCGGCCCACTGGATCGGCTGCTGCTGACGGAGATCGCGCACGATGATTTCACGCTTGCCGTGCGCGTGGCGCTTAATGAAGCCCTCTACCTGCGGCGCGAGTCGCCGCGCACACCGCAGGCGTTCACGCGAGTACTGTTCATTGATGCGGGCATACGCCTGTGGGGTCTGCCGCGGATTTTTTCCACCGCCGCCGCGCTTGCGTTCGCGGCTTCGACGCCGAAGGAGGCAACGCTTTTGACGTGGACGGCGCATGGCAAAGCGCTTCTGCCGGTGGAGCTATCCACGCGCGAAGGCCTCCTCGCGCATCTGGAGCGCCTGGAAACCGATCCGCACCCCGCCCGTGCCCTCCCTGCGCTCAGCAAGACACTCGGCGAACTTGAGGGCGAGCGCCACGAGACGATCGTCCTCACCCATCCCGACACCTTCGCCGACCAGGAATTCCGCCACGCACTCGACAAGGAGGCCCTCTATCCTTTCATGGTCGCGACCGCCGCGGGCACCGGCCGCTTTGAGCTCGCCACTGTGTCTGCCGCCGGCACGCGGCTGCTTTCGCAGGCGCAGCTCAAGCTGGAAGACCTGATACCGCCGCAGACGCCGCAGGCCCCGCCGCTGCACCGCGCGAGCGAGGATCTTCCGGCGTACTTTCGTCTCTCCGCGTCGCCTTTCCGCCTGCCGATGGCGCGCGATCTCTCGCATGCCGTCGCCTCACGCCGTCACGGGCTGATTGGCATTGTTCGCCGCGCCCTTATGCAGTGGACCAGTTCCGCTCGCCCGCGCCAACTCACCACCGTCCCTTCTGGGAACTTCCTCGGCATTGGCGTCTTCGAAGAACAGGCCACTGCCGTCACCGCGGTCTGGGACCCGATCGATAACACGCTGCATCTCTCGACGGCCGCCCTGACTGGCGAGCAGCGCGTCGTTCATCAACGGGTCAGATTTGCGCAATGTCCCGTGGCGATTGGCGGGCATAATGGCTCAATTCTTGTTCTCCATCGGGGGCGAGTAGAGGCCTACACCCATGACCGTGTTGTGCAAATGGATGCAGTCGAATTTCCCGGATTCACGCGCCACTTGGGTTCGCGTTTTCTCGAAGGGCACGCCGGCGCAGTTCTCGCCATCTCCTGGGGTGGGGGAGGTGGCAATTCGCTCAAACTCATCCCAGTTCCACTCCCAACCTCTCCAATAGTGGTCTTCCTGCGTCCCGGAACAGACGGCCCCCTCGGCCTTTATCCCGACGGTTCCATCCGCGACTCGGCCGGCAACACGCTCGTGCCGCCGGCGGTCTGGTCGAAAACCATCCTGCGCTACTCCCACCAGGTCTCCGACGACGGTTCGCGGTTGATCGTCTCCATTCCCACGCCGGAGGGCACCAAGAACTTCGGAATCGACCTCTCCCAGCCGCAGCCCGCGTGGATGCCCATGAAAGAGCGCAACACCAAGCGCTTCCTGCTCGGCCCTGCCGCCGACCTGGCCGCGGATTCCACGGTGCAGCTCCGGCGCAATTTCCACGGCATGTGCATCAGCGGCGGGGACCTCACCTTCGTCTCGCAGCGCAACAAGCAGGTTACGCTCGAGAGCCGCAATTGCCGGTTTGCGTTCAGCGGCCGTTACGCGGGCGAAGCTTTGTTTCGTGCCTTCAAAAAGATCGACGCCGGCACCGCTGCCGATCTCGGATTGCGCCTCGCCACCTGGGCCGACGGCAGCCGGGCGTGGATGGATCCGCGCGGCCTCGTGCATCTGCGCAGCTCTGATCCAGACGTTCCTGAAATCACGCTGCTGATGTTTGAATTCACCTCCGGCATCAGCGCGTGGACATCAGATGGAAAGACTTTCGGCAGCGCGGCGATGCTTGAGGAAGCAACGACGGGCACGCAGGAAGAGCTTATGGCGCACCTGCATGCCTTTGTGGGGAGGCTGAAATGATTGAGCTCCCGCTGACGCTTCGCCTTGCCCCGCAGCCGCTGCGGTCCGCGACGGCATGGTTTCTGCCCGGTGGTGACCCGGGCCAGTGGCTTGAGCTGCTGGCGCGCGATTTTGCGGAGAGCGATGTTGCGATTTATGTCGTGCCTGCTTCGCGCGGCGACCGGCGGCCCGCGGGCATCGTTGTTATTCCGCCCGCGGCAAAGACGCCTGCGCAGGTGCATCCTGCTCCGCCGTGGCTTCCGTTCGGGCGGCTTTACTCGCTTTATCTCCCGGTCGATGCCCAGTTGTGGCCGCCAGTCACGGAGGAGGAACTCGCGGCCCGGCTGCGCTTCCCGATCAATTTCTTTCACCCGGCGGTGGGTCTGATTGGGTTTGCGCCGGAGGATCGCGTCGGCATCGCGCAACTGCTTGTGACGCCGGTTCGCCGCGCGATGGATTGGACCCTTGCCCGGCCCGGCAATCCGCCGCCGGCCAAGCTGACTTCCATCATGCCGCTGGAAATTCCGGACGCCGGTGACATTCTTGAGGATGCTCGCGAAGACATCGGTATCGAGCGGCTGAGCGGGGCACCACCCCAGCCGAACGAGCCCAAGGCGCATCCGTTGATCAAAGGCGCGGTGAAATCGCCATTTGCCGTGCTGTCGAATCTGCTGCAGCGGCTGGCGGAAAAACTTCGGCGCAAGCCGGGGGAAGAAAAGCCTCCCTCGGATAAAAAGGCGCCGGGTGATGCCGGCGCTGCGCCCGGTGGAAAGCCGGCGAAGGCGAAACCGACTCCCGCGCGCACCGGTCCGGGGATTGGGGAGCGGCTCTCGAAACTGCTTTCCAAGGGCGCGGAGGCGCTGCGCAATCTCACGCCGCGGCAGTTCGCGGCACTCGCGTCCGCGCTGGAGGAGCGGCGGAATCGCGAGGTCAACAGGCTGCTCTCGCTGCTGCAGTCCGATCCGGATGAGGGCTTGCGCTACGCGCTGCCGCTGGCGGGCGATCCGGGGCGCGGGCTCGCTGCTCCGTCGGCGAGTCTCGGCCCGCGCAATATCAACTTTTCCATGAGCGGCGGCTCCGGCCCCGCCGATCCGTGGAGGCTTTCAGAGGAAATCCAGCAGCGGCTGCGCGAAAACTACCGCCGCCTTGCCTCGCGCGAGTTGCAGCTCGGCCGTCACCGCCGCGCCGCCTACATCTTCGCGCAGCTCCTCGGCGACTGGACTTCCGCCGCGAACGCGCTCAAGCAGGGCCGGCATTTCCGCGAAGCCGCCACGCTGTATCGCGAGCGGCTAAACAATCGCCTTGCCGCCGCCGAATGCCTTGCCGAGGGCGGGTTGCTGATCGAAGCGATTCCACTCTACGAAGAGCTGGCGATGTTTGAGCGTGCCGGCGATCTCTACACGCAGCTTGAGCAGCCGGAGAAAGCCGAGGCCGCGTACCGCAAGGGCGTGCAGCAGATGGTGGCGGCGGGGGATCACCTCAAGGCGGCGGCATTCCTGGAAAACCGGCTGAAGGTGCCGCGCGAAGCACTTGCTGTGCTCGATTCCGCGTGGCCCTCCCGCCAAAACGCCGTCGCCTGTAAGCAGGAGGCCTTCCGTCTGCTGGCGCGTTTGGACGACGTCGAAGAAGCCCGCTCGCGCGTGAAAACGATGGGCGAATACCGCGACCGCCAGCACGCCGTGCGTATCGCCACCATTCTCGCCGGCGTCGCCACCACCTTCCCAGACACAGAAGTCCAAGCCGCCGCCGCTGACGCCACGAAGGTGCTCGTCGGCCGCAACCTCGACGGCGCATCGCTGGGGGAAGCCTCCGAGTTGCTGCGCTACCTTCCGGGCCTTGCGCCGGCCGACGCCCTGCTGCCGCGCGACACGCAGCGCTTCCTGCGCAAAGTGCCCGTCCCGCCGCAGGCCCCGATGATGCCGATGCGCCCGTCGCTGCGTCATCCGGTGAAACCGCAGCGTTTCAACATCGTACGAGAGTTTCGTCTTCCACCGAATATCCAGTGGCGCGCTTTCACCTCCCACGGTCCGCTCTTCTTCGGCGTCGGCACGCAGAACGAGCACTGGTTCGCCCTCCGCTGCAACTTCCACGGCGACTATCAACGCCTCGACCTCGGCTCCGTCTATTCCAAAACCGTCGGCCAGGTTCTCTCGCTGCTCTACTGCCCGAAACCCGCGACCCTCGGCATCATTCGCATGGGCGCTCGCCCGATCGAGCATGCCGTCTCCTTCGCCGGCAACGACGAGGGTCCGGAAGTGCGCATCTCGATGCCCTGGCTGCCCCAGCTTCCGCTTGCCGCCGCGTGTGACGAGTTCAACAACGTCTGGGTGCTGCACAACGAAGCCGTTACATACCTGGACCTGGTCCTCTCGGTCTTCGACCCCGCGGGCGAAAAACTGATCGCCACGCAGGTCATCGGCAGCGACCTTATCGGCAGCGCCCGCCCCCGCGGTATCTTCAACCTTGCCGTGCGCCCCAACCACATTTACGTCGCGCTGGACACCACGCTGCTGATCCAGGCGTACGGGCGCCCGTGGCATGTCAACCCGCTGCCGCGCCGCGTCACGCATGTCACCGCCAGCCATCCGCAGACGCGCAACCGCCTTGCCGTCGGCATGGAGGAAGGGATCATGGTTTTCACCGACGGTCTGGACTCGCGGCCCGCGGGGGAAGGCCTGCTCTCGCCGCGGCTCGCCTTCACGCGCGGCGGGACGCTCTTCGCTGCGGCCAAGTCAGAGTGCCGCGCGTACCGCTTCGACGGCAAGCAGCCGCAATGCATCGCGACCTTCCCCGGCATCGCCCACGACGCCAGCAGCGAGGCGCTTGCCGTCTTCCCCACGGAAGAAATGAACGAGCTGGCGCTGATCACGCCGGCGGGGGCGGTGCAGGTGATTCAGATTAATGCGGGGTGAGTGTGGAGATCGTAAAATTACAGCCCGATCAGCATCAGGATTCTGCGATCGCCACTGTGTGGGATCGCCTGCTATCGCACCCTGCCGGACGTGCGAGTGCTTCCGCCATGGCGTTCGAGATGGGCTGGCCGGTGGCGACTTCAATGTACATGAACTGGCCGGCGGGATTCACTTCAAGGAAGACATACTCGCCGTTGGGTCGCAATCGCATATCGATTGCTCCGTAGGTGAGCCCGAGCGCCCGCATGAGCGCGAGTAGTTTGCTCTGAACTTCGGGAGGAATGTCGACGGCTTCGATCCTGGCCGTCGCAATGTCGACGCGACAATCGACTTTATATTGCGTCTGCTGCGAGTGAATTGCCGCGGGGAAAATCCGGTCTCCCACAACGGTGATGCGCAGGTCGTACTGTGCTTCAACGTAGTGCTGGAAGATGACGGGCGCGTGGCGGACGTGATCGAGCAGGGGAATCTCGTCCTGCCGGAGAAGGCGCGTTTCTCTCCACTCCTGCTCGGTCGAGGAAAACGATTTGTAAACGATGTCCCGATAGGCGCGGGCGTCGGCGAAGTTCCGGGCGCTTTCAGGGTCATTGGTGATCAGCGTTGCCGGTATGCGCAGACCCACCTGCTGCGCGATTTTGAGTTGATAGCCCTTCCGCTGCGAGATGAGATCTTTGGACGGGTCGTTAATCCACTCGGCATCCATGCACTGCCAAAGGCCTGCGAGAGCTTCGTGGGCTTCGTTGGCCGCAAAGAGACGATGGCTCGAACGTGTCATCTGTTCGCTGATGCGGTGAGGCTGTGGGCGGCGCCACCAGACCGCGTCGATCGCCTCGAGCGGAATTTCCTTCCCCTGAACCTCGAGATGAAAGTCCCGATGATCCGTGCAGCATTTGTATCGCATGGAAAGCCGCGCGGCCTCGGGAAAGAGGCCGGTATCGAGTACGACGGCTTCTTTCCCGAGGACCTTCAGATGAGCGGCCACGGCGACGGCATGCTCATCTTGTTGCTGGGCGAAAATCAATACGGCCATATCATTAAGTTCCAGTGAGCTGTTGGTATTCGGCCAGCAAAGTCGAGTATTCGGCGGCTACTTGCTCGGCACGGACCGAGTCTGCCGCACTGAGGGCGCTGCCCCTTTCGGCTTGCGCAAACTGGTTGAGGACGGCCTGGTATTGCTGGAGCTGCGCGGCGAGCGCCTGCGCTTGCTGCTGGGCGAGTGCGGGGAAGGACTGCTGCCATGCCGCGGTGTGATGCGGTGTCGAGAGGACGAAGGGCATATGCCCGCCGGCGCCCGCGCCGAACATGGGGCCGGGGTCGCCAGGGTTTCCGGGCAGTCCGGGGTTTCCGGCGTCCTGCCCCCCGAGGGTCGGCTGCAAGTCGATTTGAGCCACCGTGCCGTGCGGGCGATCGAGAATGGTAATCGTTGGCTGCATGTCGACGATGGCGAGCGTCGGATGAAGGTCGAGGATGCTGACGGTCGGATGAACATCGCTGTGTGCAAACGTAGGGTGATTGAGGTCCGCGATACTGATCGTCGGCCCCGCCTTGCGATGCCCGATCGTGCTGCGGTCCCCGTCCAGACATGCCTGCATTCGCAGGATCTGGCCGTTGGTGAACATGAACATGGAGTCGTCGTCGGTGTAGTCCATGTAGTTCATGAACATGTCGCCGTTGGGGCCGTTGTTACAGGTGATGTGCGGGAATGCGGGCTTGCCGGTGTTGCTGTTGCCGCAATTGGGAGTATCTGAGACGAAGTCGTCGCCATTGCAGCCGCCGGCGTCGTCGCCCCAGATGTGACGAAGGTTGAGCCAGTGGCCGATCTCGTGAGTCGCGCTGCGGCCGAGATTGAACGGGGCGGCGGCCGTGCCGGTGTTCCCGAAGCCGCTATGCAGAATCACCACTCCATCCGTGGCTGCGGGGCCGCCGGGGAACTGTGCGTACCCAAGCAGATTTCCGCCCAGTTGGCACACCCAGATGTTGAGGTAGTCGGCTGCGGGCCAGGCGTTTGCCCCGCCGGTCGCGGTGGATTTCACGCCGTCATCCTGGGAGAAGGACGTTTTGGTGGTCGAGGTCCGAGTAATGCCGGTTGTCGGATTGCCGTTGGGATCCTTGCTCGCCAGTTCAAATTCGATGCGGGAGTCCCCGCACAGGGGTTTGAAGACGGCTGGAGTGGAGTTGACGTCCGGGTTGGTCTTGCGGAAGTCCTGATTGAGGATCGTGATCTGACTTTTGATCTGCGCGTCGGAGATGTTCTGAACGGTCGTCTTGTAAACCACATGGACGACGACGGGGATCACGGTGACCCCGGTTCGCGCGCCCGAGAGCATGTTACGTGCGAATCCCCATGCGTGATTCTCACTCTGAATGCGTGCCGCCGCGTAAGCCGGAACCGTGCGCAGCAGTCGCTCGTGGACCGGCATGGTGCCGCACGTTCTAACGGTCGGTGGCCCTCCGCTCGCGAATTCTTCTGGGTCGCCGCTTCCGCCGGTCGGAGGATGATTGGACGTTCTTGACTTGGCCATGATCGGATCCTTTCAAGGTGTGTGGGAGGTTGTTGCGCCAGAAGGGTTAATCGCCCTGAGGCGAAGTCGGTCCGGATCAAGCGATTCGATCGAGAACTCACGAACGGTGCCGTCGGGCTGGTGCAGGTGCAGACGTGAGCCGTTTACTTTCCAGCTTCCCGCGGGCAGGGACTTGGAACGGTCGTCGGGACCGGGAATGGTGCGGCGAAGCGTACCGTCAGCGTCGAGCGAAATCGCGTCGCGACCGCGGGCGGGTGGAAATGGAAAATCCAAGGTGCGAAAGACCTGGTCGCCGCCCTTGTCTTCTTCGTGGGAATGGACCCAAGTGGTAGCCAGATGTTTGAGGTTGATCGGCGAAGCCATACAACCACCCAGTTCAAAAGACCGGGGGGCGGGAGCCCAATACAAATTCTCCCAACAAAAACATGCCCGGAGATCAACTTGCCCACATTAACATGCGGAGGACTGTAGGGATGGCAAATGCGGTAGTCAAGAAAAAACTTGAGCGCGTGAAATTGTTATTTGGCATCCTTACTCCCCAATCACCTTCACCAAAACCCGTTTCCGCCTCATCCCATCAAACTCCCCATAGAATATCTGCTCCCACGGCCCAAAATCCAGCTTCCCACTCGTAATCGCACACACCACCTCGCGCCCCATGATCGACCGCTTCATGTGGGCGTCGGCATTGTCCTCGCCGGAATCATTGTGCCGATACTGCGAGTGCGGCTTCTCCGGTGCAAGCATTTCCAGCCACCGCTCCCAGTCCCCCAGCAGTCCGCCTTCATCATCGTTGATGAAGACGCTTGCTGTGATGTGCATGGCGTTGACGAGCACGAGCCCCTCCTTTACGCCAGACTCATCGATCACGCGCTGCACGTCCGCGGTAATGTTGGTAAACCCGCGGCGGGAGGGGATGGAAAACCAGAGTTCTTTGCGATGGGATTTCATAAAACCTCCAGTGCCGTTCGGAGTACCGCCTTTAGGCGGGTGTGTCTCGCGAACATTTCGACGTACTTCGCCTGCGCAGGGGCGGCCGCCTAAAGGCGGTACTCCGAACCTCATACTCCGAACCTCGCCATCCGGCAGCACTTTACTTACAATGCCGTCATGTTCAAACCGCTCCTCCTTGCTCTCGCCCTCTTTGCCGTCGGCTGCACGTCGCACATCGTGCCGCTGCGTCCGGTGGAGCGCGTCGAGGAGTGGGTGCCGGATGCTCCGCCCGCTACCGTGGTCTCCACCACGGCTTCGACAACGGCCGCAACGGAGGCTGCTACCGCATCCGCGCCGGCCACGCAGCCGGGACACATGGTTGTGAAGGTCAAGGATCCGAACGAAACCTCGCGGTTCATCTACAAGGCCTCCTACGACAACGTCTGGCGGCAGGCCAACGAGATCGTCGCCGCCGCCGGCTTTTCGCTCGATCGCCAGGATTACCGCCTCGGCGTGATGACCAGCTATGCGCTGCCGTCGGCACAGATCATTGAGTTCTGGAAGCCGCAGCATGTCGACTTCACGGACACCATGGAGAACACCGTCAACAACCAGCGGCGAAGCCTGCGCGTCACGATTTCCAAGGTGGAGGGGAAGCCGGACTTCTATCAGATCGGCATCCAGGTGCTGGTAGAGCGGGAATCGAACCCGCGCGAGGATATCGGGGGGCCGGTGTTCGTGCAGGGGTCGGGCTTTGGGCGCAACTCGATTACGCTGCGGTCGGATTATGCCGAACCCAAGTATGAGGCGGGGCACTGGGTCACGATCGGGCATGATCCGGACATGGAGCGCAAGCTGATGGATGCGCTGTTCAATCGGATTTAAATTTCAATTGGCGTGGCACGAGAGGCACAGGGCGCTGCCGTCGTTGCGCATCACCAGCAGCTTGGGCTGGGATGAATAGAGGCTGTGGCACGAGATGCAGGCCACTTGTCCGCCCACGAGCGTGACGCGGTGGTCGAGCATGCTGGGTGGGCGGAGTTTGAGCTCTGAGTGCGGTGCGGTGTGCTGCGGGAAGGGGATGGCGACGGGGTGGTTGCTGCCGTTGATGGAAGATGGATCGGCGAGGGCGCGGTTCCAGTTCAGCCGGCCGAAGGCGTCGGAGGCGATGGTGCCGTCGTGACAAGCGAGGCAACTCTTTACGCTTTCGGTGGCGGAGAGGGTTGGGGTGGTGGCGGGGCCGCCCTTGAGCCATGTGCCGTGGGCGCGGGTGGTGGCAAGCGGGTGCTGCGCCGCGGCGCTCAGTGCAGTATCGGCGTGGCACTGGGCGCAAAAGGCTGCGCCGGCATTGGCTCTAAGCAGCGGGCCATTTTTGGCGGCATGCTGCGCGATGGAATCGAGGTGGCAGGTGGTGCAGGTCATCTGCCCGTTTTCGAGAGGCAGTGCCACGGGCGTGTGCATGGAGGGCTTGATGCCGACCGGATGCGAGAGAACTGGCTCAGTGACGTGGCAGGCGGCGCACTGTGCCGCGGACATGCTACCCGTGCCCGCGGGCAGGTCTTTGGAGGTGATGCGCGTGGGAGTGAGTTCGCCGGTGGCGGCGTGTGCTGCGACGCCGATGCCGAGCAGAGCGGTGCCCACGCAGACAATCACCAGAAGCAATGCAAAAGTGCGCGTCGGCAGGTTTCTCAAAAGCACGAGCTGGATCATGGAAATGCCCCAGATGGCGCCCCGGCATTTTACGAGTGCCCGCGGCGTCGCTCACGTCTATTCGGCGTTCGCAACACGCGGCTTTTGCGTGGACTGTGGCTTAATTTGGGCGGGAAAACTGGATATCTGGAGTCCAAAAGCGGGACGAGGGACACGCGCCGGCGAACGGGCGGCAATGGACGCGATTATGTGCCGCACGCGGTGACAACAGCGGAGCCACAGGACGGAATATGGAAGGAACGCACAGGCTGAAATATTTTTTATTGCGCGCAGATTTTTTTGCTTTTTTGCCTTCCAATTCTCGCGCGCGATCGGCAACCGACCCCGCTCACGCCGGGTTCCACCCTTTCACGATGTACTCCGCCTTCATCGCCGCGGCGAGCGCGTCGATCTGCTCGCGCGAGTTCGACACCCGGATATCCCGCTCCAGCGGCGTCTTCCGGTTGGGTGAAAAGTCCGTCATGTACGCCACATACCCCGGATAATCCCCCGCCTCCTCCTTGTTGGTCTTCCAGAGCATCAGCTTCCGCACCATCGTCGCGCCCTTGAGCACCTTGGTATACACCTCGCGCACCAGCACCTCGCTCTTCGCCAGCGTCAGCTTCCGCGCGTCCTGATCCTGCAGCGGCACCTCCACCACGTCCGCCACCTGCTGCAGACGCAGGTCCGCGTGCACAATCTGCCGATCCTCGCGCTTGCGGATGAACTGCGGCGAGATCGGCGAGACCAGCGGCATCCTCCGCACCGCCCTGTAGCCGTCCTTCTTGTCGAAATCGAGCACCATGCGCTCGACGTTCTGACCGCGCGTGTTCTGGTTGATCAGGTCCAGGCAGGAGATTTCGACGGCCCATTCCGGCTTGCACATGTGATACGCGACGCCGTCGTTGACTTCCGCGTAGTCGGTCTCGGCAGGGATATCCTTGAGGTCGGAGAGAAATTCGCGTCGCTGCTCATCGGTGAATCCGCCTCCAACGCGGCCGACGACGTGGAACGCGCCTTCCGGCCGCATCACGGCGACGAGCATGTCATGCAGCATGCCGGTGCGGTCGTCGGTGCCTTCGGTGTAGCCGATCACCGCGACGTCGAGCGTGGTCCGCGGCTTCACCTTGAACATGCCGGCGGCATCCGACCTCGCCACGATGCCTTCGCCCCCGTCTTTTTCCACCCACTGATCGTAGAGCTTGTCGATGGCGGCATAATCCTTGGCCCGCACCGTCTCCACCGGATGAATGCACTTTCCCCCGCCAAAAATGGATTCGATCTTTTTCCACGTTTCGCCGTAATGCGGTGCCGCCGGTTTGCCGTCGAGCTCCAGGATGTCGAACACCGCGAGACTCAGGGTTGCGAGCTCCGCCGCCGAGGCCGGCTGCCGGGCCACGCGGCAGACATCATGCACGCGCGGGCGCTTGTCTGTGCGGTTCACGTACAACTCGCACGCCAGCACCGCGCGGTTTATATTGGCTTTGCCCACCCACTTGCACGCTTCGTCGAGCGCGCCGTAGCCAATGCGGACGGTGCCGCCGGGATTGATGGAGCAGGCGTTGGCGCCTTCTACGAGAATAATGGTGAACTCGCCGTCGATCTTGCGTGAGACAAAATACTCCGCCTCCGGCATCTTCTCGCGCATCGCCGACTTGTCCAGCGCCATCATCCGCGCGGAAAGCCCGCGGCGGAATTCCTGCGCCCGCTGATGCAGTGAAGGATCGCCCAGCGCGCCAGGACGCGCCACGGCATAATCGCCCATCAGAATCTGAGCACGGGATTTGTCAATGAAATTAAGGGATTTGGTTGCAGCCATGGCTAAATTCCTTAGGTTCCAAATAGCGGCCAATTGCACGCAGCATCGTCAACACTCAGCGTTTCACGGAGATTCCGAAGGTACCTGCGTGCCCGAGTCACGGGATGATCAGGAAACATGGAATCGAATTTCTCGTCTTCGGCGCCGAAGAGTTTGGGCGGGCTCTCGCGGGCCTTGCGATACATTTCCTCCATTTCCTGCATGCTGTTTATGTGGGGGATGTGGTCCTGCTTCGGCATCTGAATTTGCCCGGTCGCCAACAGGGTGGCTTCACGGACACCCGTTGTCCCGCGCTCCGGACAAATGAAAAAGAATTTAGTGAAGAAGGTATTAAATGGGATGATTACGACTCCAGCATAGATATGGCCTCGCGAGGGTTCAGGCATGTACTCCTTTTGGAGAAATTGCACATAAGCTACACCCGATGCCTCCACAATGTCGGTCGATACGATGGACATCCCGCGGAGAGGATTCGTGCGCGCATGATCACGCATTACGTTGCTGTCTCGCCACCTCATGGGCAGCCCAGCGGAGCCCTCGCCGAACATCTGCGTTGCAACGTCGCCCATTTCGTTAACCCAAACATATCCGTTCTTCGCCGTCTGAGGCTGCCATCCGGCATTGTCCCAGCGAAAGGAGTCTATTGTCGGTTTCTTTCTTTTGAAGAACATGCTTTCTCACTTTCTCAGGCTTTTACTTCCTCCGGCTTCTTCAACTCCATATTCGACAAATGCAAAATCAACATATACTTCTCCCCCTGCGTCCGCCCCTCCAGAAACCCGCGGTACGGCGTGCCGCCGCGCTGAAAAATCAGCGGCTGGTTCGATTTCGGCCCCGCACCCACCAGCATCAGCGAATCCTTTTCCTCCAGCTCCTTGGCGACCCCATACAGAAAGTCATACGTCAGCCCATTCACATGCTGCACCTGAATCTTGCTCACGAACACAAACTTGTTGTAGACCTCCTTCTTCTTCATCAGTTTCCCCGACCACTTCAGCGGCAGTTCGGTTGCCGTGTTCGGCGCAGTGATCTTCTTCGGCCGCCGCTCGCGTTCCGTGCCGTCCGGGTTGCGGATGACCTCCTGCAGAATCACCTTCCGCACGATCTTGCCGTCGGGATCGACGTACACGCGCGACGTGTCCTTCAAAAACTTCCCATACCGCTCGACATCCACCTCCGGATCACCGGCAATCAGAGATGCTGCTACCTTGTCGATGCCGCCGGCCTTCTTCTCCAGCGCCGAAGTATCGCGGTCATGCGACGCCTTCAAAATCCGCGCCGTCGAAGCCTGCCGCCCCTCCTCATCGACCCACCGCACCTTCATCGGTATCCGCACCGAATGCGTCGCCACCACAGCATCCCGGTTCTTTGAATTCGAAATGTTGATCTCGCCCATCGCAATCTTCCTTGCTCAACACTGAGATTGTTGTCTTCTATATTTTTCTGTTTTTTCTTCCGGCTTACATCATCCCAAAATCCAAATCCTCTTCGCCTTCCGCAGCCTCCTCTTCGGCAGCCGCCGGCTGATCAAAGCTGATAAACTCCAGTTTCGTCGGGCTCCCGACGGCCACAAACGGCGTCCCATCCGCGGCCAGCAGTAGAAACCCCGCATCCGCCTCCAGCCCTCCGCGAAACGAATACGGAAACGAAAAAATCATCCCCTCCTTCAGTTTCGCCATCAGCCCCGACAAATCCGCCTCGCTGCTCACCTGATACACCGACCGAATATTGTGCGACAGATACTCCTCCACCGTCGCCGTCTGCGTCAGCGCCACCGGTGCCGCAAACGATGACGGCACGGGCGTAATCTCTTTCCCCTCCACATCCACCGGCTTGATCTGCGTCTTCTCCAGCCACTTCCCATCCGCCGACAGCTTCGCAAACGCCGACCCGCCCGATGCCACCACCGTCTGCCCATCATCCGCCAGCGTCGCACTGAAGCACTTCCGCCCCTGCGAGTCCAGCGCCTCCACCTCCACATACCCGTAAAGATCCGACCGCTCCACGCGCGACATGTCCAGCGGCAAATCCACACCCGCAAACTGAACCACCAGCGGCTTGGCCATGAACGCCTCCTCCAGGAAGTGAATGGATGGCCTCTATTGTCCGAAAAGTTTGGGTGGGAGCAAGTGCGCCGCCCTCCTCTCGGTGGAGTGGATTAAACCTCAGGTGGTGAGTTCTGTGGCTCGCCGTGGCCGCCTAGACATCGGCTCGCCGTGGGAGTTTAACAATTCGATAAACTGGCGCAGGTTTTTGTCCAATTTCATCCGGCTTCTTCCCGCGTTCAATAAGGGTTAGAAGAATCTCTATCCGCTGCTGAGGGGTCAGAGAGCGGTAATACGCCCGATCCGCCGCGTCGGCATCCGCGTGCGAGGAAAATTTTCGAACCACAGGCTCCATGCCGCGATTATACCACAGCACCCCAAAGCCTCTCGCCAACGGATGCTACAATACCCAAATGCTCAAGCCCCTCCTCATCCCCGGCACCTCCCTCCGCGTCTCCGAAATGGCCCTCGGCGCCATGAACTGGGGTTCCTCCGTCTCCTTCGACCAGATGTTCCAGCTCTTCGACCTCTACCGCACCCACGGCGGCAATGTCCTGGACACCGCCCACCTCTACGCCTGCTGGCAGAATCGCCCCGACGGCCGCAACGCCCTTGGCGCCTCCGAAGAAGCCATCGGCCACCTCCTGCAAAATCGCGAGGGCAACCGTCGCCAGCTTGTCATTATCTCCAAGGGCGGCCACCCCTCCTTCGAACCTGATTACATCCGCCCTGCGAACTATCTCGCGCCGGAAGTTGTCCGCAGTGATCTCACCGACTCCCTCGCCCGCATGGGCCTGGCGATGATCGACCTCTATTTCCTCCACCGTGACGACCGCCGCATTCCCGTCGGTGAGATTGTCGGCATGATGAATGAACTCGTCAGCGAGGGCCGTATCCGCTACTTCGGCGCCAGCAACTGGAGCTGCGCCCGCATTGCCGAAGCCAACGCATGGGCCGCCACGAACGGCGCCATGGGCTTCGTCTGTTCTCAGCCTGAATTCTCCCTCGCAGTTCCCACCGCCGGCGTCAGCGCCAACAACATCTGGGCCGCCCCCGAGCCTCCCGACGACCTCGCTACCCGTTTCCTCACCCTCGCCGACCTCAACTGGCACAACGCCACCGGCTTCCCCGCCCTCTTCTACTCACCCACCGCCCGCGGCTACTTCGCCTCCGCCGGCACCAAGGCCGCCGACGCCTTCAACCACCCCCAAACCCGGGCCCGCCTCGCCCGCGCCCAGCAACTCGCCGCCCAAAAGCACGCCACCCCCAACCAGATCGCCCTCGCCTGGCTCCGCGCCCAACGCTTCCTCGCCCTCCCAATCGTCGGCCCCTCCGCCACCGACCACCTGCGCGACGCCCTCGATGCCGCCTCGGTCAAACTCACCCCCGAGGAAACCACTTGGCTGGCGCAGGGATAAATCGGACTCGATCTCAGCCAATTCCCTACCCCAATTCAGCCAGCCTGAGCCTTTGCCCTTGTGGGAGCATCCCTATAAAATAGCCCTTCCTGCTTTAATGAATATTCCCCGCTGACCCCGTTTTGAAAGGTGCCCCCTATGCCACTCATGACTACCAAACCGATGTTCGACCTCGCCTACGACGGCGGCTTCGCCGTCGGCGCATTCAACGTCAACAACATGGAACTCGCCCAGTCCATCATCGAAGCCTGCGCCAAGGAAAAGAGCCCCTGCATCCTGCAGATCTCCAAGGGGGCGCGCAAGTACGCCAACATCCGCTATCTCAAGGCGATCATTGATGCCGCCGTCGCCGATCATCCGGAAATCCCGATCGCCGTCCACTGCGACCACGGCGACACCGTCGACCTGATCAAAACCTGCTGCAACGACGGCTACACCTCCGTCATGATCGACGGCAGCCACCATGACTACGAACACAACGTCAAGCTCACCAAGGAAGCCACCGACTACGCCCACTCCGTCGGCGTCGTGGTCGAAGCCGAGCTCGGCATGCTTGGCGGCATCGAAGAAGATGTCGTCGGCATGGACGCGCATGAATACGAAAAGAACGTGGAAAAATTCCTCACCGATCCGGTCCAGGCCGCCGACTTCGCCAAGCGTACCGGCTGCGATTCGCTCGCGGTCGCCATCGGCACCTCGCACGGGGCGTTTAAATTCAAGCACGAAGCCAAGCTGGCCTTCAATCGCATCGAGCAGATCATGAAGACCTGCCCCGGCCTGCCGCTGGTGATGCACGGCAGCTCATCAGTGCCGCAGGAATTCATCGACCTTGTCAACAAGTACGGCGGCGCGATGCCCAACGCCAAGGGCGTGCCGGAAGACCAGATCGCGATGGCCGTCCAGAAATACGGCGTCTGCAAAGTGAACATCGACACCGACCTGCGCCTGGCGATGACCGCCAAGATTCGCGAAGTCTTCGCCACCAAGCCGGCGGAATTCGATCCGCGCAACTACCTTGGACCCGCCCGCGAAGCCATCATCAGCATGGTCCAGCGCAAACTCCACGTGCTCAACAGCGCCGGCAAGACCGACGCCATCATTAAGCAGTGGGAAAAGCTGGGTCGGCCGATGCCGGCGTTCTACGGCAAGAAGAAGGCGGGATAACCGCCAAAGAAGACCGATTTTGGGACGATTCGAGGCCCCAAGCGTTGGTCGCAGACAACTTCAGACTCATTCGTGAAGGCCGATATATTGTCGGCCTTCACGCTTCTGAGCGTTTGGATGAACGCGGCATAATGCCACAGAGCGACGTCGCAAAGCTGGTCACAGTTTTCTATCCCGAGGTGTGACATGATGATTCCGGGCAAACGAGTCAAACGCACGCGATTCGTCCAGACGGACCGATTCATCGTTGCACTGGACGTGGATGCCGTCATTCCTGATGAGGATCCATCGGAACCTTGCTTTGAGCCTGCAACGGTGGAACTGCTGAAGGAAGTGGAATCGCGCGCCAAGCGGGGCGATCGAGCTTGGCTGATGCAGCATGGGCGCGTCTACGAGCGTGTGACCGCAGCCTGATTGCGTGTCTCGTGGGAGAATTCGGATGACGCCAGGAGATGACTCACCCGAAGCCAACCACAAAACGCAGCGGCCAGGTTTTCTCTCACGTCTCGGCCAACTCTCCTTCTGCATTCTCACCTGCGCCATCCTTGCCGCCGGAATTGACGCATTCGAACCTTATTACACCGCGCTCTTCGACTCCAAGGCTTCGCGACATTCACAGGACAGGGCGATGGACCAGGTAGAAAACGAGCACATGGCGGACGTCAAATATCGCCTCCTCCGAGGCGGCGCTTTCGGGGCGGCACTGGGCACGGTGGTCGGAATCTACATGGTGGTCCGTCGCAAATAATTCCCCCCGCAAAAAAGGAACGGACCCGACACGCCGCTTGGGAGCATGACGCGCATCGGGTCCGGTGGAGGGTGGTATGATTGCCTTTATGCCCTGCGGCGCTTCCGCATGAGCAGCGCCAGCGAGCCCAGCGACAGGGCAGCCAGCGAAGCGGGCTCCGGTGCCGCCGCAACGCTGCCGCCAAAGCTGGTACCCACGCCTCCGCTCTGCGCGTCGAAGCCCAGTCCCGCCAACGTACCCACGGCATTGCTCGACACCGTGATCCGCGCCACCGTGTAAGTCCCTCCCGGACTGGTTACCGAATAAGCTCCCAAGCGCCGCGGGAACCTTCATGCAAAGGGTGCGGCATCGCCTGTCAAAAGGACCCGCACACGATACCCCCTCCCCTTAAACCTTTTGGGAGCGATTGGTGAACATCTCGTGAAGAACACACGGCACTCTCCAAATGTGCCGCCGCAACGCCTTCATTATGGGGTTCTCATGCGCATCTCAAATGCGCCCTTAACAGTCCGCGCTTGTCAGTAGGCTGCCGCCTTCCTATCGTCATCCCATGCTGCCGCGCTGCGGAGGCATCTTTCAGGAGCACACATCATGATGAAGCGTCCCCTTGGCCGTTCCGGAATCTCCGTCCCGCCGCTCTGTTTCGGTGGAAATATTTTTGGCTGGACCGTTGATGAGCCGACCTCCTTCGCCCTCCTCGACGCGCTCGTGTCGCACGGTTTCACCTTCATCGATACCGCCGACGTCTATTCCAAGTGGGTCCCCGGCCACACCGGCGGCGAATCCGAAACTATCATCGGCAAATGGATGAAGGCCCGCGGCAACCGCAAGCAGATCATCCTCGCCACCAAGTGCGGCATGGACATGGGGGGGGAACTGGCCCCCGACAAAAAAGGCCTCTCCAAAAAATACATCCTCCAGGCCATCGATGCCTCGCTCTCACGCCTTCAGACCGATTACGTGGATCTCTATCAGGCTCACAAGGATGATCCCACTGTTCCCCTTGAAGAGACGATGGAAGCCTTCGCGCAGGTCATCAAGGCGGGCAAGGGCCGCGCGGTGGGGGCGTCCAACTACAGCGGCGAGCGGCTCTCGCAGGCGCTTGCCGCCAGTGAGCGCCTCGGCCTGCCGCGGTTCGAGTGCCTGCAGCCCCACTACAACCTTGTGGAGCGCACCGACTTCGAGAAAAACCTTCAACCGATTTGCGCGAAGCAACAAATCGGTGTCATCCCCTACTTTTCGCTCGCCAGCGGATTCCTCACCGGCAAGTACCGCTCAGAGGCTGACCTCGCCAAGAGCCCCCGCGGCAAGAGCGCCCAAAAATATCTCAACCCGCGCGGTCTGCGCACCCTCGCCGCCCTCGACAAGGTCAGCGGTGAACTCAACGCCACTCCCGCCCAAGTCGCCCTCGCCTGGCTCATCGCCAACCCGATAATCTCCGCCCCCATCGCCAGTGCCACCAATCTCAGCCAGTTGGAGGATCTCGTGGCCGCCACGCGCCTCAACCTCAATGACGATCAAATCGCCACGCTCAGCCAGGCCAGTGCCGGCGAATAACCCCCCACAGAGTGTTTTTTCTGACCAATAACGCGCTGCGCACACAGGGCAATCGCGCAAGTAATTCCTCCTATCGCGCGCCGCCCTCGCCGAATGTCCCATAATCGCGCCCACCCCACTGAACCCTCACACCGGCATTTTCGGACCGACACGCCCACGCAAAATAAGCGCTCGTCGCGCAATATCCGCCTCAAGAATTTCGCTTCACACCTCCGACAATTCTCGCGTGACGATTTGTCGCGCCCATAGCGGCACGGCATCCGCCACCCCCCGGCGGAGACGGGGGCGTTTCCTTGTCCATGTGAGCCTTCGGCTGAGCCGGAGGATGCCTGTCCAGCCCTGCGGTCACGCGCCGGGCTCCAACGGCTTTTTGGGGCTCTCGCCCCGGGAGGTTGTCCTACGTCGCCCGCCGGCGCCACCGCGGCAGCGCGCGACCCATGATTCGCGGTGCGTGTTTTTCCTTACCCGCCGCTCCCCATTCATGTTTTACCCGGCTCTTACGGATGAGGGCCGAGCGTCGAATGGAACCCGGACGCGGCACTTTTCACGGAGGATTTTTCCATGTCTCGTATCAATACCAACGTCTCGTCGCTTATCGCGGTGAGCACCCTCAACAAGAACAATGTCAACCTGCAGACCTCTCTGCAGCGCCTCTCCACCGGTTACCGCATCAACTCAGGCAAGGATGATCCCGCCGGCCTCATCGCCAGCGAATCCCTCCGCGCCGAGCAGCAGGCAACCACCACGGCGATCAGCAACGCCCAGCGTGCCGACAACATCATTGGCACCGCTGAAGGCGCACTCTCGGAAGTCAGCAACCTCCTCGTGAGCTTGCAGGGCCTCATCGGCGACGCCGCCAACAAGGCCGGCCTTTCGCAGGATGAAAAGGACGCTGACCAGCTCCAGGTCGATTCGATCCTGAGCACCATCAACCGCATCAGCAATTCGGCGTCGTTCGAGGGCGTCAAGCTTCTCAACGGCACGTACGATTACTCGACCTCCGGCCTGAGCTCTACCTCCGCCTTCACCTCGCTGAGCATCAACTCGGCCAAGGTCGGCGCAACGACGCTGGCGGTCACCGTCTCGGTGATCACCTCCTCGCAGACCGGCACCCTCAACTTCCTGGGCAGCTCCAGCGGTCTCAATGGCGCAGCTACCATTGCCGTTGCCGGCAACACCGGCACCGTGCAGCTCTCGTTCGCCAGCTCCACCAAGAGCTCTGCGATCGTGGCGTCGCTGAATCAGTTCCAGGACTCCACTGGCGTGCACGCCACGCTGTCCGCCGACAACAAGTCCGTGGTCCTTACCTCCACCGGCTACGGCTCGTCGCAGTTCGTCTCGGTGAGCACCAACAACTCCGGCGCGTTCTCCACCCAGGACAAGAACCTGGTCAACGCCAGCAGCTCCTACGGCACAAACGCCACCCTCACCGTCAACGGCACCTCCGCCGTCTCCGACGGCCTGCGCGTCAAAGCCGTCTTCGGCGATCTGCTCGATGTCGATTTCACGCTCAACGCCAACATCAACACCAATGGCGCGAGCAAGACCTTCGGCATCAAGGGCGGCGGCGCGACCTTCAGCCTCGGCGCTCAGGTCAATACCGCCAATGCCGCCTCCATCGGCATCGCGTCGGTCAACACCGCCAGCCTTGGCAAGACCGTGCAGAACGGCAACGTCTACACCCTCTCCGATCTCGGCTCGGGCAAGACTGCCGCCGTTAACACGGGCGACGCCAACCTCGCGCAGCTCGTTGTCAACCAGGCCGTCAAGGATGTCGCGGCACTCCGCGGGCGTCTGGGCGCGTTCCAGAAAAACGTGCTCGGCTCGACGATCAATTCGTTGAACGTCGCCCTCGAGAACGTCGCCAGCTCCAACAGCGCCATCCGTGACACCGATTTCGCCAGCGAAACCAGCAACCTGACGCGGAACCAGATCCTCGTCCAGGCAGCCACCAGCGTGCTCTCCCAGGCAAACCAGAGCCCGCAGGCCGTGCTGAAGCTGCTGGGCTAACCAGCATTGAATGAGCCGTAACGGCGCCGGGGTGAAGCCCACCCCGCGCCGGTCTCGGCTGGCTTGAGAACCCGGTCGCTTGGCGCCCGGACCTCAACGCCCATGTTGGTCAGCCGCGCACGTTATAGGAACTCGGAGTGGTTCCTTGAGTAGACAGAAGCGGCCCGGACCGCCTTGGAGCCCCGAATCCCTTGTTTTTGGATCTGAAACTTTGCAGCGCACAACATTCAACTCTCTTCTCCCGCAGACATCGGCAGTCATTGCCGCGGAGCCCCTTAACCGGGGGTGCCTGCGCCGTGAAGGGAAATTGCCAATCGCTGCTAAACCCCCACTTGGGGATTTCCGAAGCAAGGTAGGTTCGGGTGCATGTGTAACAGGATCCAAGGCGGTCCTGGGCAGCCTGGAATGGACTTCGTTTTGGCCGCGTGCCAAGGAGGTTTACACCTTAAATGCACGACAGCCCCCCGGAATCGTCCCGGGCTTCGGGGGCTTATACGGACCGGGTAGTTAATCACGGATGCACTTAGGGCCGGAATCAAGCAACGCTTGCTGATTCGGAGTCTGCATCAGGGCCCAATATGACCGGTGATTCGGTCGCCGTGAGAAAGATTTCGAATCCAAGCCTCAGATGGATCACGCCGCGCACGAGAATCGTTGTGTAGGTCCATCAGCCGGCTTCATGGAGGATTTACACAATGTCACGCATTAATACCAACGTCTCGTCGCTTATCGCGGTGAGCACCCTCAACAAGAACAACGCGAACTTGCAGACCTCTCTGCAGCGCCTCTCCACTGGTTACCGCATCAACTCGGGCAAGGATGATCCCGCCGGCCTCATCGCCAGCGAATCCCTCCGCGCCGAGCAGCAGGCAACCACCACCGCCATCAGCAACGCCCAGCGCGCCGACAACATCATTGGCACCGCTGAAGGCTCCCTGAGCGAAATCAGCAATCTGCTGGTCTCCCTCCAGGGTCTCGTCGGCGACGCCGCCAACAAGGCCGGCCTCTCGCAGGACGAAAAGGACGCTGACCAGCTCCAGGTCGATTCGATCCTGAGCACCATCAACCGTATCGCCAACGCGTCGTCCTTCGAGGGCGTCAAGCTCCTCAACGGCACGTACGACTACTCGACCTCCGGCCTCTCCACGACCTCGGCGTTCACGTCGGTGTCGATCAACTCGGCCAAGGTCGGCAGCGCCACCCTCTCGGTCAGTGTCGGCGTCATCACCTCCGCCCAGACCGCTCAGCTCAACTTCCTGGGCTCATCGGCCGGTCTAAATGGCGCGGCGGCTCTCTCCATTGCCGGCAACACCGGCACCGTGCAGCTCTCCTTCGCCAGCTCCACCAAGAGCTCCGCGATCGTGGCCTCGGTCAACCAGTTCACCGACTCCACCGGCGTCGCCGCGACCCTCTCGGCCGACAGCAAGACCGTGCTCTTCACCTCCACCGGCTTTGGCGCCAGCCAGTTCCTGACCGTCAGCTCCAACAACTCGACGGCCTTCAGCGCAACTGACACCAACAGCGTCGCCACCACCACCGACTTCGGCCGCAATGCGACCCTGTCGATCAATGGTGCGGCAGTTCAGTCCGACGGCCTCAAGGTCAAGGTCGTCACCGCCAACCTCGAAGCGGATATCACCCTGAATTCCGCCATCAACACCGTCGGCACCAACAAGACCTTCGGCGTCACCGGCGGCGGCGCGACCTTCAGCCTCGGCGCTCAGGTCAATACCGCCAATGGCGCCTCCATCGGCCTTGGCAACATCAACACCGGTTCACTCGGCAAGACCGTCTCCGGCGGCGTCCTGTATACCCTCTCCGACCTTGCCAGCGGCAAGACGGCTTCGGTCAACAGCGGCGACACCGGCTTGGCGCAGAATGTCGTCAACCAGGCGATCAAGGACGTCGCGGGCCTGCGCGGCCGCCTCGGCGCGTTCCAGAAGAACGTCCTCGGCTCCACCATCAACGCCCTCAACGTCGCCCTCGAGAACGTCGCCAGCTCCAACAGCGCGATCCGCGATACCGATTTCGCGACCGAAACCAGCAACCTGACACGTAACCAGATCCTCGTGCAGGCGGCAGGCTCGGTGCTCTCTCAGGCGAACTCGGCACCCCAGTCGGTGCTGCGTCTCCTCGGATAGTCGGTAACATCGGCGTCCCGCCGATGATCTCCCGGTAAATCCCGCGGCCCGCGCCCTAAAAAGCGCGGGCCGCTTTCGTTGCAACGCGGACGTCCCGTCCGCCATCTCGGCAAACCGCCCCCCGCGAACTCCCGCACGTTCCGGCGCAGCAAACCGCCTCGGACTTCTGCCACCTCAAGACTCATATCTCAAGACTCAAGACTGATCCCCCACCCCGCTATGCATCCGCGCCCCCTCTCCACCTCCCCGGGATGCTCCACCTCCCGCGCCAACTGCAGGAAGCTCAAATAATGCCCATGCTCCGACGCCCACAACCCCCGATACAGCTTCGCCAGCTCCGCATCCTCACACGACTTCGACAGCAGCAAAAACCGTTCACAAGACCGCGCCTCAATCAGCGAAGACACCAGCAGCCGATCCACCAGTTCCCCCACACCCCCTTTGCGCACCAGCCCGTGCAGCGCATTGGCATACGGATTCGAATGCGACTTCGTCAGCCGCCCGCCCCGCCGCGCCAGCACCCGGCACACCAGCGCCAGGTGCTCCACCTCATCCCGCGCCACCGCCGTCATCGCCGCCACCCAATTCTCCGGCGGGCTCGGCTCCGGCCACCGATGCAACAACTCCAGTGCGTTCGTCGCCGCCTTCTTCTCCAGATGCGCATGATCGTTCAGCAGCGCCAAAGGATCCGCCAGCGCCAGCGCAGCCCATGTCACGGGCGTGTGGTAACGAAGCGGAAGGTCGGATTCTGGCATGAGGAGCGGACCCCAACAGTTGCGATTGGCTGCGAACAATTACAACGCACCTCAAAACCGAATTCCAACCAGAATCCCGCCGAGTTACCCCCCGCCCCGCGGCGGCCCCATCCCCGGCCCGCGTCCCGGCGGCGGACCACCCGGTCCGCCCGGTCCCCGTGGTGGCCCACCCCGCCCTGCCGGTCCACCCATCGGCCGCCCCTGCCCATCCCGCGGGCCTTGGTCAAGATTCGACGTCTCCACCACGCCCCGATACCCGCCCAGAATGTACGGAAACTTGCTCGTCACATGATAGTGATACCCGCGCGTCGCATCCGTATGCCCGTTGCATTCATCCAGGTCCGCGGGTGCCGTGCCCCCATCGCCATTCGGCCCATAGATCGCATACCCGTCAAACGCATACCCGATCAGCGGCGAATGCTCCTTCGGCGGATCAGTAAACGACGTGTGAATGCACTTGGGATAAATGTGATAGTGATACCGCCCCATCGGATCAGGATGCCCGCAGCATTCGTCAAACACCTCGTTCTTCGCCGCATCCGCTCCCTCGGCATTGTACGGGTTGTAGAACGGCACCCCATTAATCGCCACCCCAATCGGCCCCATCGGCAGCTTGATAATCTTGTCTGCCTTCACCGGCTTGAGCGGAATCTTGAACGTGTAATCCTGCGTGAGAATCCGATTCGGATTGTTGGCATTCGGAAAATCTCCCGTGGTGTGATCCGGCGTCCCATCCGATTTGATGATCATCACCTTGTCATTTACCTCCACCTTCACATGCGCGCTCAGCCGAAACCCATGCGACTCCACCGCCTGCGAAGTCGCGGCAGCCGTGCTGGTCGCCGCAGGCTTCGTGGCCGTTGTCGTCTGTGCCACCGCAAACGACACTGCAGCCAGCGCCAAGCCCAGGGACATCAGACCAATCGATTTTGGCTTCATGAGACACCTCCACGAGTTCGAAACCGTCCGTACAATAAACCCCCAAACCTGAAGTTCCCGTGAAGAATGACGATGGCTCATGCCTGTTTCAGCCAAGCTGTTTCGTTATAATGCCACAAGACTATTACTAAAGGCGGGGCCATGAAGACATCGGTCACACTCGACAAAGCGCATTTCAAAGTCGTTCAGGACAAGTCCAAGGCACTGGGAATCACACCCGAACGGTTTCTCGCCGCCATCATCGACGCCCAGGGTCGCAGCCTCGACGAGATTCTCAAGCCCGTGCGACAGGGATTCGCCAAGACAACCGACGAGGAACTCGACGGGTTGTTTCAAGAAGCGAGGCGGGCGGCACGCGGGCGCACGCGAGTCCGTAAATGAACCCCTTGCGCCCTGACGTCGTCTTCGACAGCAACACGCTGTTTCAGGCAATTGTGCGGGCAGATAGCCCGGCAGCTGAAGCCCTTCGGCTGATGGAACGAAATGAGATCACGCTTCATTCCAGCCGGGCGACCCTACGGGAATTCCGGCGCATTGTCGGCTATCGCCGAATTCGCGAACGCTACCCTCAGCTAACCAGGGATTCTGTCGACGAGTTTCTTGCGTGGCTTCTTTATCGAGGGGAGCTTGTGAAGCGCGTCCCACGTGCGATCAGATACCCACGTGATCCAGCCGACGAACCATTTCTCGACCTTGCGGTGGCTGTCAGCGCAGATTTCTTGCTGTCGCGCGATCACGACCTGCTGGCGCTCGCCTCCGATCATTCGTTGGTAGCCAAGGCTTTGCGCAAGCGCCTTCCGCGGCTGAGGATTGTGACACCTGAAGAATTCCTCGGCCAGATGGCTGACCGTAGGTCTTCCAATTGATCCTGGAGCAATCAAGATCCATGGACGGCTGACCTCTAAACCCTTTCCCCACCTTCCGCTATCATCCCACCATGAACATCATCCTGTGCACCGATCTTGACCTGATCGTAGATCCCGGCATCGACTCGTGGTGCACCTGCGGCCGTTCCCAAAATCGGCACTCTTGTGACTGCCGTAAGTATCCGGCAGAGGAGAAGCCATGAGCGATGCGAATCGGGAGGTTGCGTATTCCAGCTTCTACACAGGCGCCTCGATTGCGCTCTGCATCATTGGCTTGGGCTGGCTACTGGCCGCTTTGCGGGGATTCTTCAATGTCAGCTTCTGGACGGATGAGCACGGCCGACCGGAACCCGTAAGCATGTATATCATCGTGGCCAGCCTTCTTACTGTGCCGAGCCTCCTCTGGATTCTCGTCGGCTGGCGGCGTGCTGCAATCCTCGCCACGCGCGGTGTTCTGACCGACGGTCGCATCATCGCTATCTCCGCGCTCCGCAAACATGGCGAGTCCCCCGTTACCGTTCAGTACCAGGCCGGTGGAGTTGATTACCAAAAGCGGAAGGATATGTCGCGCAACCTCTCCGTCGGCACCGCAGTGCGCGTCCTCTATGATCCGCAAAACCCAGCCCGTGCCATGATCCTTGATGTCTCCTACCGCCTGCAGGATCGCGGCCCGTCGAATTCGGAGATACTGTAAATGAACATCATCCTCTGCACCGATCTCATCTTCTCCACCAAGATCACCGGCACCGCCAAAGCCCTCAACCAGCCCTACGCCGTCGCCCGCACCCTCGACAAACTCCAGCAACTCCTCGACGCTGCCACCACCACCCCCACCGCCTCAACCCGCATCATCCTCGACCTCAACATCACCGGTATCGACCCCATCGCCGTCATCCAACTCGCCAAATCCCACCCCGCCGCCCCCCACATCACCGCCTTCCTCTCCCACGTCCAAGTCGAACTCGCCGCCGCCGCCCGCACCGCCGGCGCAGACCGCGTCCTCCCCCGCTCCACCTTCACCGCCGAACTCCCCCAAATCCTATCCCCGTAACGTGGATGTCTCGTCCGCCGTCTCGGCAAACTTGTGTGCGAGCCGCCACAAACCACTCCGGGGCATAAAGCCCCTTCGAACGGGCTTCGCCTCGTCGCGGACCCCTCGCCAGCACAAGGGTGCTTCGTCTGTCACGCACGTCTCGCTCACATGGATTATCATCACCCCTTCGTGTTTTCATACACAATACTGACGCGCCTGATCCAACTCCTCATCCCCACGCGTATAAAACACAGTCAATAAAGGAGCCCGCCCATGTCCACCGAATCCAACACCCAGCTCATCCAATCCATCTACGCCGCCTTCTCCCGCGGTGACATTCCCGCCATCCTTAACGCCCTCTCCGACGACATCCACTGGGAAGAATACGCCCACCCCGCCATCCCCTACGGCGGCATCCGCCGCGGCAAACCCGCCGTCCTCGACTTCTTCCAGCAACTCGCCCAGGTAGAAGTCGCCTCCTTCGAACCCCGGCACTACATCGCCACCGCCGACCATGTCTTCGTCCCCGGCCGCTGGTCCGGCCGCGTCAAATCCACCAACAAACCCTTCCAGTCTGAATGGCTCATGCACTGGATCATCAAAGACCACAAAGTCATCTCCTTCCGCTCCTACGAAGACAGCGCCACCATCGCCACCGCCTTCACAAAGTAGCACGCAAAGTAGCAGGCACGTTCCGCGTGCCGTCCGCGGCTTCGCGAGAAAGAATCACTTGTTTGCTTCCAAATGCTCCACACTTTTTTTCTTGAAACTGCCCCAATATCTAGTTAGCATGAAGTTCGGTATCAAGGGCGCCGCCTCTCCTGAGCGCCCCGGGGAGAATCGTCGTGGAATCATCTGAAGCTTCCCATCTTTCTGAAATCTCAAATCCTGAGCGGTGTTGCCGCTTCCCCCACTGCGAGCCACCCCTGTCCCGCTCATTGAACAGTTCTGGACACTGTGAGCCACCGCTGGCTCGCAGCTTAAACAAACCCATTCCCCAGTATTTCAAGCCTTCGTGCGGCTCAAACCACGCATTCTCCTCCTCATGTGAGCCACCCGAGGCCCACACCTCAAACATTCTCCCCTCATCCCGCCCTCCCCAGGCCGCTATCAAACGCCCACACCCTCATTTTCTCTCCAAAAACTCAAGTCCGGCCTCCCCAGGCTACACTAGTTACCCAAACAGCCCGGCCTCCCGAGGCCGCTCACATCTCCGCACCCCTCAGTACTCATCCCTCAAGACTCAAGACTCCACCGCCCCTTTTGGTACAATTCCCACCGGTTTTCCATTTTTCTGGAATTCAGGAGCCACCATGGCCAAAGAAAAATCCACCCCCCCCACCCCCCTCGCCCTCGAATTCGAAAAGCCCATTCTCAAACTCGAAGCCCAGATTGCCGAGCTGGTCAACCTTCAGGAAACCAAGAACGCCGACTATTCCGACGAAATCAACGGCCTGCGCCAGAATCTCACCGCCCTCCTCAAGAAGACCTACCAGAACCTCACCGCCTGGGAGACCGTCCAGGTCGCCCGCCACCCCAGCCGTCCGCAGACCCGCGATTACATCGAGATGATCGTCAAGGACTTCGACGAGGTCCACGGCGACCGCAAATTCGCCGACGACAAAACCATCGTCACCGGCATGGGCCGAATCGGCGGACACAAGTGCATGATCATTGGTCACCACAAAGGCCGCGACACCAAGGAAAAAATCGCGTGCAATTTCGGCTGTGCGCATCCCGAGGGCTACCGCAAGGCCCTCCTCAAAATGCAGTTCGCCGAAAAATTCAACCTCCCCATCGTCACCTTCATCGATACCCCCGGCGCCTACCCCGGCATCGGCTCCGAAGAACGCGGCGTCGCCGAGGCCATCGCCGTCAACCTCCGCGAAATGTCCCGCCTCCGCACCCCCATCATCTGCCTCGTCATCGGCGAAGGCGGCAGCGGCGGAGCCCTCGGCATCGGCGTCGGAGACCGCCTCGCCATGATGCAATACGCCTGGTACTCCGTCATCTCCCCCGAAGGCTGCTCCGGCATTTTATGGAAAGGCGCGGAGAACGCCCCCGAAGCTGCCGAAGCTCTCAAGCTCACCAGCAAGCACCTCAAATCCCTCGGCATTATCGACGAAATCATCGAAGAACCCCTCGGCGCCGCCCACCGTAACCCGCGCTCCGCTGCAGATGCCGTCGAAAAATACATCGACAAAACCCTGCGCGACCTCAAAAAGCGCCCCCTCGAGCAACTCGTCGATGAACGATATGAGAAGTTGCGCAAGTTGGGCAGCGATGCGCTGACGACAGCCTGATTCTCACAGTTCCGGGCTGATCGGCCGTGCCAGCGCATTCTGCATTTTTTCCGGCCACGGCCGGTGTTTCCATTCGTCATAGGTGATACGGAGGGATCGGGACTTGTCGGCTTCAAAAAGCTGGATCTGCTGTGCCGCGAAACGCTTGTCGTAAACATTCAGGTTGGCTTCGCTGTTAAGTCCAAACGAACGATTGTCCAGATTGGAGGACCCGACGGAAGTCCAGATGTCATCGACGATCATCAGCTTGGAATGAATCATGGTCGGCTGAAACTCGTAGATAGCCACGCCGGCTTCCAGCAGCTTGCCCCACTTGGCGCGCGAAGCGTCGCGCACCATGGAGACGTCGATATATTTTCCCGGCACGATGACTTCGATCATCACGCCGCGCTTCCGGGCATCGAGGAAATATTGAGTCGTCTGGCCGTCGGGCACAAAATAAGGGGTTTCCAGCCGCACATGCTCCCCCGCGGCAGCGATGGACAGGAGGAAAAGAAGCTGCATTGTTTGGCTTCCGCCGCTGCCCGAGGAATTGCGGAAGACCTGTGCCGTCACGCCGCCCTGCGTGGCGGCAAGTGCGGGAAAATAATCGCCGCCCTGCAGGACGATGCCGGTGGTGTCGATCCAGTTTTCGGCAAACGCCGCCTGCAGCTGCGAAACCGCCGGCCCCGTGACGCGATAACAATTGTCGCGCCAGTGATCGGAATCCTGTGCATGGCCGGTCCATTCATCGCCGATGCCCACACCGCCGATGAAGCCGACCTGTCCATCGATGACCAGCAGTTTGCGATGCGTGCGGTGCTCCATTTTGGGATAAGACGCCGGATCAAAGGGCTTGAAGGGATGATAGACATGAAACTGCACGCCCGCGGCCTGCATCTGCGTCGCCCACGACGACTCCATCGTCGCTGCGCCCACAGCATCGGCCAGAATGTGCACGCGAACTCCCGCCCGCGCGCGAGCGGCAAAGGCGTCGGCGAAAGTCTTCCCGATGTTGCCCTTCTCGTAGGAATAAATCTCGAAGGTAATGGTCTTCTTCGCCCCGGCAATGGCATCGAGCATGGCGGGAAAAATCTCGTCGCCGTTGGAGTAAGTCCGAATTTCATTTCCCCCTTCCGGCGCCGCGCACAAAAGACCGGCCATCGTGGTCATAAACTGCGGATCATGCACCGTATAGTTGGCTTGAATCTGAAACTGAATGGGCTGCCGCTGGGCACAGCCTGGCAGAAGGAGCAACAGAAGAATCAGGCTATGGGGCAGAAAAATCTTCATGGGCCACACCTCGTGAGAAATGTCTTCCAAGCTGCTTCGATAAAACGATCCAGCAAAGCGGATGCCGCTCAAGGCCACTTGGGGTGTCTGGAAATAGGGGAATTGACTAGGATGCGTGCATGAGCGACCCGCGTATTGTTGCTATCGAAACCTCCGGCCGCCACGGCAGCGTCGCCGTCGCCCGCGGTCTCGAGCTCCTCGCCCAGCGCGAGCTCTCCTCCGCCATGCGCCACACCGTCGAACTCATGCCCGCGGTGCAAAGCCTCACTCAGGCCCAGGGCTGGAAGCCCAGTGAAATCGACCACCTCTACCTCTCCCTCGGCCCCGGCAGCTTCACCGGCCTCCGCATCGCCGTCGCCATCGCCCGCGCCCTCCACCAGGCCACCGGCTGCAAACTCGTCGGCATCCCCTCCCTCCAGGTCATCGCCGAAAACGCCCCCCCCGAATTCGCCATCGTCCTCCCCATCCTCGACGCCAAACGCAACCAGGTCTTCGCCGCCCGCTACGAACGCACCTCCGACGGGACCCTCACGGAAACCGCCGCCCCCGCCCTCGTCGACCCGGCAGCATTCCTGCAAGAAGCCCTCATCCGCGCCGACCACCCAAGCTCGAAACTCGAAACCCGAATCTCGAAACTCAAAATCGCCCTCC
>JADMIO012720282.1_pt1 | contig 37424 bp, 21 predicted proteins | sample 8958161 | NCBI WGS metagenome assembly JADMIO01 (sample SAMN16585339, study PRJNA669376) | soil metagenome | isolation source: Crop rotation soil | place: USA: Cullars Rotation, Alabama | collected 2011 | reverse complement strand
CGCGACAACTTGTCCACGTGGAATTCTAAGCTTAGGATCCCAATGTGCTGGAAAGTGCTCGACCGAAGGAGTGCATCATGTCTAAGGGTGGAGCCGGGAACAAATTAAGCAGTTACAAAGAGGCGAACGACATCGTTACAAAGAGCTATCGGCAAAGCGAGGAAGGCCGAATATCTACGGCGGTAGCGCTAACTACATTCATAATAGGATTGGTGGCCATCGTCGCCGCGGGTGTCTTCTTTCTTAAACCCGACCTGTTCAAAGGACTCAAAGGCACTAACAATACCGTAGAAGCCAACGCCGCGATCCCATTCGCCGCGCGAGTCGATCGACTGGATGGCGATATCGGAATCGCCCGGCAAACCGGCGATCAAGATCAACCCTACCAGGGCTGGACGAAAGCCACCGTCAATGCGCCGGTGTCGATGGGAAATCGCATACACGTGAGCGACGGTGCAAAGGCGGCAATCGCGTTTTCCACTCGCAATTATGCCCGATTGAATCCTGGAACCTCGGTTGATGTAGTCTCGCTTACACCGAGAAACACTCAACTCGCGCTGCGAGAAGGCGCAGGAGTCTTTGATATTGGAGCGCTCGCCCCAGATGAGGTGTTCGAGGTTGGAACCCCGAGCGGTGCGGTGGACTTCACCGAACCGGGACTTTATCAGGTTGGTATCGATGACGGTGGCGACACCGTCGTTTCAGTGCTGAACGGGACCGCGCGTTGCACTGATGAATCGGGTTCAGCAGAGGTCACCAAAGGTCAACTCATAACGCTTGCGGCAACAGAGGCCGCTGAAGCAATCATATCCGCGCTGGCGCCAAATGTTGCCGGATCGATTGTCGATGACTACTACTCCTATCGCTACCCGGATGATTATGATCATCGCTATTCGAACTACGACGTCTACGAACAAGATCCTTATTACTATGACCAGGCGTATCGCCGGTCGGCGAGCTACCGCTACATACCTGAAGATGACGACATCGCCGGCTTGGAAGACCTCGATGACTATGGCGACTGGGTGGACGTCCCGAACTATGGTCATTGCTGGCGGCCACGCAACACCTCCGCCGATTGGGCTCCCTACCGCGACGGCTACTGGTCAAATGACTACACCGTAGGTCTCACGTGGGTTTCAAACGAGCGATGGGGCTGGGCGCCGTATCACTACGGGCGCTGGGCTCACGTAAATCAGGATTGGTTCTGGGTTCCATCTGATGCCGTGCGACAGCCCGTATACGCGCCTGCGCTTGTTGCCTTTGTGTCATTACCAAAAGCGGACGAGATCGGGTGGGTGCCTTTGGGGCCTGGCGATCCTTACGTCCCGCGGTATTACGATCGGGATTATCGAGCGCATTACGTCGGTCCGAGAGACTATGTCGACAGATACGTTAACGTAACGAACGTGGTTAATTATCACGACCCGGCAGCGGTAACCGTCGTCTCGGTAACTCAGTTCACACAAGTGATAACACCCAGGACGGTGCTGAGGGCCGATCCGAGTTATCTGGCGAGCGCTCAGCCGGTGTTGGAGCCTTTGACGGTACCAGTAGTCAGACAACTAGCGCCGACCATTGATGCGGCGAGGCCTACGGTTGACGTACCTATTCAAGTGCAGCAGGCCCTGGCGCGTCCAGTAATCCTGCGACAGCAGCCGGTAGGGCCGCCAGTCGCTACGAACGTTGTTGACACGCTGCGGGTTCGACCGGTTTCCGAGGAGAAGGCTAAACGTAAGCTCGCGGTAAAGAATCTTGGTCAGCCGGTGGTTGGCACCAATCCGAACGGAATACCGGCGCTGCCTCCGGACACAAAGCTGAGCCAAATGAGCGATCAGGATAGACAAGCGCGCATAGCGGCGCTCCAGGCTCAAGCCAACCAGGGCAACAAAGCAGCCAGGCGACAGCTTCGTCAGCTCGAGGAGCAAAAGCAACAACAGGCAGCGCAGCAGGCTATAACCCAGCAACAACAGCAAGCCGAGCAACGAAAAGCTGAAAAACAAGCCGCCAAACAACAGGCTCAACAGGCCGCGCAACAGCAACAAACGCAGGCCGCTCAAGAGGCCCAACAGCGTAAGGCTCAGAAACAGGCAGCGCGTCAGCAGGCTCAACAGGCCGAACAGCAGCGCCAGGCACAGGTTGCTCAGGAGGCCCAGCAGCGTAAGGCTCAGAAACAAGCCGCGCGGCAGCAGGCCCAAAAGGCCGAACAGCAACGACAGCAGCAAGCCGCGCAGCAGGGACAACAACAGAGCAAAGCTGAAAAGCGCGCCGCTCGCCAGCAGCAAGCTGCTCAGTCAGAACAACAGCGACAGCAGCAGGCCGCCCAGGAAGCCGAACAAAAAAGGGCACAGAAGCAGGCTGCTAAACAGCAGGCTCAAGCTGAACAGCAACGACAACAACAAGCCGCTCAGCAGGCTCAACAGCAAAAGGCTCAGAGGAAGGCTGCTCAACAACAACAAGCTCAACAAGCCGAGCAGCAAGCCGCGCAACAGGCTCAGCAACGACGGGCTCAGAAAGAGGCTGCGCGACAGCAGGCTCAACAGGCTGAACAGCAACGACAGCAACAAGCTGCGAAAGAAGCGGAACTGAGAAAGGCACAGAAGCAGGCGTCTCAGCAGCAGGCTGCGCAAGAGGCGGCTCGTCAGCAGGCTCAGCAGGAGCAACGACGCGTACAGAAGCAGGCTCAGCAACAAGCGGAGCAGCAGCGCCAGCAGCAGGCCGAACAGCAGCGTCAGCAGCAGAAGTCGGAGAAGCGTGCTCAGCGGCAGCAGGCCGAACCGCCGCAGCAACAACCGCCCCCGAATCCGGCTAAGTCTGAAAGAAAGGCAGAAAAGGCAAAGAAGAATAAGAATGGGAATCAGTAGTGATTCCCATTCGGCTGGTTAACGCTTCTCAGGATCTCAAGGCTCTCTGCATTGATGGCTCATTACGCGAGCTTTAACGCGGAGTCGATGAGCCGCACCGACTCGCAGAGAGGATTGCCCACGGATTCCAAGCGGACGGACAGCGCTATTGCTTATCGTACACCACCGTAGAGTTGGCCTTCTTGCCCTTTGAATCCGTTGACGTCGTAGTAACTGTGCGAGTCTTTCCATCCTTCGAGACTACGACTCGACCGGTCAATGTCACCGTTTTCCCCTGCTTGGCAGTGAACGTCAAGGTGTGCGGGTTGACTTTCCTGTATGAGCGCGAGTCCGAGGTCGGGTCACCGGTGACGGGGTAGTATTTGCCATCGAACTTGCCTGTCCACTCGTGTCGTACCGATTTGTCTGAAGCATCGGTTCCTTCAACGGTGATCTTCGTTTGGTCACCCGCTGGCGCATAGATGACGGTGTGGTTCTTCGGGGTGCCCGGCGCAATCTTGGACTTAGCTTCATTCAGCTTCCAGGTTCCCATCTGCGGATCTTGAGCAAAGCAAACCTGAGCACATCCAAAAAGCAACGTCAGCGTTAATACCACTACTGTTCTTTTCATTTTGCCTCCGAGAAGAAGGATTTCAGTTGTTTGGAGCAGGCCCATTCTAGGCTTCCTTATCCCGGTCGGCAAACGACAATTGGCTAAGTCCCAGAAGAAAGAGAAATATCCCAGTTACTGATGGGAATATTCTCGTGCGCCCAGTGTATATTATGAATAGCGGCCGAAATAGCCTATGAGTAATGATAAAATTAGACAAGAAACATAACGGAACGCAACCATCAGAGGCAGCGAGATTGCCTTCAAGTTCTTCTAATTAATAGTATGTTGATTAAAAAAGCCGACGACATAAAAAGCAGTGAGATCACCGATAAAGAGTTGTATCTAAATCGCCGATTATTTATTCGTGGGGCGGCACTTGCCGGGGGAGCTCTGGCCACCGGCCTGGTCTATCGTTTCTTCACCGGTCACGGCGAAGTCGCTCAGTCCGGCGAAAAAATTGCCGACGTGCAGGCGCCTTCCCAGGTATCCGCGCCGCCAATCAATGAGAAGCCGACTCCTTACGAGGACATTACTCACTACAATAACTTCTACGAATTCTCGACCGATAAGCTCGAGGTTGCACGTAAAGCCAGACGGTTTGTGACCCGTCCGTGGACGGTAGCGGTCGAAGGACTCGTGCAAAAACCGCAAACGTTTGACATCGACGATTTGCTAAAGATCAGCCCGCCGGAAGAGCGCATCTATCGACACCGCTGCGTCGAGAGATGGTCGATGGTGGTGCCGTGGGTAGGGTTCCCGCTTTCGAAACTGCTGGATCAGGTCCAGCCGCTCTCACAAGCAAAGTATGTTGCGTTCGAAACAATCGCCGACCCGAAGCAGATGCCGGGTTTAAGCTCGGACGTACTCGAGTGGCCGTACGTTGAAGGTCTTCGTTTGGATGAAGCGTTACATCCGCTGACGATACTTGCGAGCGGGCTTTACGGCGAGACCCTTCCAGCTCAGAACGGTGCACCGCTGCGATTAGTGGTGCCGTGGAAATATGGATTCAAAGGCTGCAAGTCAATAGTGCGCATCAAGCTTGTCGAGGATCAGCCACCGACCTCCTGGAATCTCGCCGGACCTCGAGAATACGGGTTCTATTCGAACGTAAATCCGAATCGCGATCACCCACGCTGGAGCCAGAAGCAAGAACGTAGAATCGGTGAGTTTGGCCTTCGCGATACGTTGATGTTTAACGGATATGGCGATCAGGTGGCGCAGCTCTACAGCGGAATGGATTTGATAAAGAATTATTGACCAGCGCACCCTTCGACGATGAAAGATACTCGATTCGCACAATTCGCAATTTTTGTAAACAGCGCGGTGCCTCTCACACTGCTCACGTGGGACTGGTACCACCATCGCCTTGGAGCTAATCCGACCGAATTTGCAACTAGAACGACGGGCGTCCTAACGCTGCTGTTTCTTATTCTATCGCTGGCAGTCACTCCGCTGCGAAAGGCGCTCGGGCTTCCCTGGATTATCAAGTTTCGCAGGCTGCTCGGACTGTACGGGTTTTTTTACGGGTGCGTTCACCTTTTGACGTATGTCTGGTTCGACAAGTTTTTTGCGTTTGGACAAATCGTTGAGGACGTTTCTAAACGGCCTTACATTACTATCGGGATGGCCAGTTTTGTAATGCTGGTCCCACTGGCTTTTACGTCGACTCAAAAGAGCATCAAGCGGCTGGGTGGCAAGAAATGGAATCTGCTTCACCGATTGGCTTATGTAGCAGCAGTAGGCGGGGTCATTCACTACTACATGCTTGTGAAGGCCGATACACGCGAGCCGATAATGTTCGGTGTTGCAGTGGCGATACTTCTCGGATATCGGGTGGTGAACAAGTTCGCGCCGAAGTGGACGCAAAGAACACCGTCAAGAGCCACTCGGTAGAATCAGCAAATCTCAGCTTCCCAGAGACCGTGAGGTTCTTGAGCTAGAAGCGGAAGGTAGCCATTTCTCGGATGGCCTGGAGCTAAGGAACCACCCTGCGAAACTGCCGATACGCACAACTTCATAATTCGTAGATAAAAAAAACACAACTGAGGGTATTCGGGATTCCTCGCACAGCTTCTGAAGTTTATCGATATCCTTCGGCTTGCAATGCGAACAACTCCGCATACAAACCTTTCGACTCAACAAGCTCCTGATGTGAGCCTTCCTCGACCACCGTCCCGTTCTGGAGCACTATGATTCTATCGGCCATCCTTACCGTCGAAAACCGATGCGAAATGATGACTGCCATTCGACCGGCTACCAGCTGCGAGAACCGCACAAACACCTCGTACTCAGCCCGGGCATCCAGCGACGCGGTCGGCTCGTCCAGGATCAATACCTGAGCGTCCCGCATGTAAGCGCGCGCCAGCGCGACCTTTTGCCATTCGCCTCCGGACAGCTCGACCCCTTCGTCAAAACGCCGTCCGAGCATTTGTTTATATCCCTTCGAGAAGCGAGGCAGGAGGCTCGCCGCGAGCGATTTCTCTGACGCCGACACAATCGAGCCTGGCACTTCGCCCTTTCCGTTTACGCTTCCATGCTCTGAAGTCTTCGACCGCGCACTACTCACAGGCTCAGCTGCATTCATCAGCGATGTTGTTTCATTTTGCTCAGACGCCGGCGACAAATCCAGATAAGAGCGCACATCATCGATCTCACCAACCCCGATGTTCTCGTCAAACCGAAAGTCGTACCTGACAAAGTCCTGAAAGATCACGCCGATCGCGCGGCGAATCGAGTGAATATCGTACTCGCGCAGATCGACCCCATCGAGAAGTATCCGCCCCTCGGAAGGATCGTATAGCCGAGCAAGCAGCTTGGTGAGCGTTGTCTTGCCGGCGCCGTTCTCGCCTACGAATGCGACTCGCTCGCCCGGCTGCAATCGGAAGTTCACGTGCCTAACCGCCCACGCATTGCTGCCCGGATATTGAAATCCTACGTCTTCGAAGACGAACCCCTCTTTTATAGGTCGCGGCACCGAGGGCGCATCGGTCGCCGATGCAATCGTCGGCTTCATCTCAAAGAAATCAAACAGGTCCTTGAGATAAAGACACTGCTGATAGATTCCGCCCGCGCTCATCAGCAGCACCTCAATCAGGCTCCGGCTTCTCGAGAAGGAACCCGCGAGAAACGTCAGAGTCCCTATCGTCAGTTCGCCTCGAACCGCGCGGGTCAGAATGATTGCATACGCGCTGTAGTAACCAAGCGTCCCGATTAACGAAAGCAATGTGCTAACCCTTGCTTTTCTGATCGACAGTTTCTTGTTCTCGTTGTAAAACCGCCAAGACAGTCGTCGAAACCTCTCGATCAACCAACGTGAGAGGCCAAACATCTGTACCTCTTTAGCAGTACGATCGCTGGCCGCAACGTAACGCAAATAGTCGAGCTGTCTTCGCTCCGGCGTCCATCTGAACTGCATCGAGTATTCGAGCGATGCGAAATGAGTCTCGCCGAAGAAGCTCGGAAGCACGGCTATCGCGAGCAGCATCAGCAACCACGGGCTGAACACGACGAGCGCGGCGCCAAGCGATATCAGTGTAAGACCATCCTGAGCGATCGATAGCAATTGCGCCAGCAATCCGATTCGTCCGGTTGTTTGACGCCGGGCACGCTCGAGGTGGTCATAAAACGCTGGGTCCTCAAAGTGCGTTAAGTCCAGCGTTGCGGCGTGCTCCATCAAACGCACGCTTGTATGGTTGGAAAACAGATCACCGAGCAGGCTTTCAACCAGCGATGATGTCCTCGAGAGTACATCGTTGGCGGTGACAATCGCGATCTCCAACGCGACCAGCTTCCAGAGCCTGGAGAAGTTAGGTGACGACTCTCGCGAAGCGACCACCGTATCGATGATCAACTTGCCCACCCAGAGCGTGGCAACAGGAATACCGGCTCGCATGAGACGCAACACTGCCATCGCGGTTGTGTAGCCTCGATGTGTTTCCCAAACGAGCTTGAGCAGAGGTGGGATATATCGGAGCGCTGCAAATCGCTCTCTGAATGATGGCCGATCTTTGCCGGGAACGGGGCCGAAAGAAAAATGCATTGCCATGAAAACCGCGTCAGGGCTACTTGTCTACCGTTGGCATCCACCGACCCTGCGTGGGTGGAGACCTGCGTGCCTCTTTAGCCACCCAATAAATTACTTTTGCTCGCGCAAATCGCGCATCAACTCTTCCTTGAAATAACCTGCCGGGACACTCCCCTGCGCGATAAACAGAAGATGAAACTTCTTAGCCGAGAATTTATCACCTAACATCTTTGCAGCTTGCTCGCGCAAAGCGTAAATCTGATCCTTCCCAAGCCGATAAGTGATCGCCTGCGTCGGCCACTTGGAATAGCGGAAGATTGCACCCTCGGCCGATTTGCAACTCGCACGTTTGTCATCACTGGCAGCCGAAATGTCACGGCAGGACCCCGGCAGAAAATCAACTACCTGCGAAAAAAGATCGACTGCATCGTCATAACTCATCCTGCCGATATGAATTCCGGTATCCACCCGCACCCGAAGATCGCGATAGAGTTTCCCCTGTAACTGATACAACCTCTCCTCGGGAGTGTAGGCGCCCTGAGGTGCTCCCGGCTGCGGCTCGGCCATCAACGCCTCGGCATAAAGCGCCCAACCCTCGGCGGACATCGAGTCCTCCCACATCGATGAGGAATCCTCGACCGCTCCCGGCGTAAGCCATCTTACCGCTCCAATCTGATCCTTATATTGTGTCATCACTTTGTAATACCAATCGTGGCCGGGGAAGCCTTCGTGAGCCGACAAATCTGCGAGCGCGGATCTGTTGTTTGCCTTCAACGCCGCGACGTCGTTATCGGTGGGCGTTACGTAGAACCTACCTACCCCGGAGGTTTTGAACGGGGGCGCAGGATAGTAAGCAGCGCCGTCGATCGATGCCCTCAGAGGAGGAGGCGTCTCAATTACATCGAGCTTGTAATCGGCGGGCACATCGAAGATCCCGGTCTTGCGAGCATAGTCCACCAGTCTGAAAGCCGCATCTCGATACCACGAAACCATTTCCGCATCCGATTTTGGATAATCCTTTGAGAGCTCATCGAACACCGCGCGCACCGCCGCGGGTCCATCGGCCGGAAGATTCCAGTTTTTAGTCTTGCCGATCTCTCGAGCCAAATCGATCATCTGCTTTTGTGTTGCTTCAACGATTGGCCAGGCTTCGTCGTAGAGCTGCGAAGCCGTTTTGTCGATCTGGAAGTTGTTCTTTAACGCCCAGTTATATTCACTCTCGCCCATCGCAAACTTGTCGCCTGCAAACTGAGGCTTTACTTTGTTGGTTGAGACATCATCGAAAAACGTCGTCTTGATGTAATCGCTTAGGCCGCGATATGCCGCGGCGGCGAGCTTGGAAGCGTCGCGAATTTGACCCATTAACTGATCTTTTTGTCCTCCAGTAATTCTTTCATCGGCAAGCTTTGCAAGAGTTTCATCAAAATACTTGGCGTCGGCGAGCGAAGTATCTATGCCGTTCCGCTTTAGCACTCGGAAGTCAGGTGTATTGTTCGCCTTGATACCCGCGGCGAGTTGGTCCTGAGCAACCTGAAGAAAACGCGGGATTGCATTCAGACGCTTGGCCACCAATGACCACTCTTCCGCTGTTCCGTACGACTTCTCGCCAGTCTGGGTCATTCCTTGCAGCTGCCAATCGATCGCGCGAAATGGTTCGTCGGTGTAAGTATCCAGCGCCTTTTCCTGATAGCGGCGCACCTGATGTTGATGTAGCAGGAAGCGAATCTGAGCGAGAGCTACGTCTCGATCGATCCGACGATTCGGCGAAAGGGTGTTCGCGTCGAGCTTCTCAAAATCCTTCTGGGCATCCGTGAGCCAGCGATCTTCGATTTCCAACGCGGCGGCAGAGTGATCTCGCAGAGTGCCGTCTACATCCTTGAGTGACGGATCGAGACCCGCGCCACCGAGATAGGTATTGACGGTTGGGTTACGGCGGAGGAATTCAACGACGTATGCGTCGTGAATCTTTTTGAGCTGTGCATCGCCGGAGTTGTTCATTGTTTGTTCCGTGGTAGTAGGGGCGGTGCACGACAATAGCGACGCGGTGTACACCGGCAGTATTGCAACCAGCACGAATGCCCAAATTCTTTTCATTTTTCACCTTTGTATTTATCCTCTGCGCAGAGGAAGGTTAGTGATTGGTGTGACGTTCAATCCCTTGTTAACTGGCGATACTTTATCCGATGTGGTTGATCCGCCGCCGTCCCGAGGCGCGCATGACGATCCGCCTCGTACTCCGAATAGTTACCATCAAACCATTCAACGTGGCTCTCACCTTCAAACGCCAGAATGTGAGTTGCAATGCGATCCAAAAACCATCGGTCGTGGCTGATCACCACTGCGCAGCCTGCGAAATTCTCGAGTGCTTCCTCCAACGCCCGCATAGTGTTTACATCCAAATCATTCGTCGGCTCGTCGAGCAGCAATACATTCGCAACCTCTTTCAACATCTTCGCGAGATGAACACGATTCCGCTCACCGCCTGACAACGTGCCAACCTTCTTCTGTTGATCTGTACCCGAGAAATTGAAGCGCGCAACGTATGCGCGAGAGTTCACCTGTCGCTTTCCAAGCTCAATTGTATCTTTGGCGTCCGAAATCTCTTCCCAGATCGATTTGTTTGGATCGAGAGTATCGCGGCTCTGATCGACATACGCCAGTTTCACGCTCTCGCCGATTCGAAACGAACCACCGTCAGGTTGTTCCTGCTCGGTGATCATTCTGAACAAAGTGGTTTTTCCTGCGCCGTTCGGACCAATTACTCCGATAATCCCGCCCGGAGGAAGCGAGAACGACATGCCTTCGATCAGGAGATTGTTGCCGTAGGCCTTGGAAACATTTCGCGCTTCGATAACCACGTCCCCAAGACGCGGACCCGGAGGAATATAGATCTCGAGTTCTTTAGAGCGCTTTTCGGTCTCCTGATGCAGCATCTCCTCGTAAGAATTGATCCGTGCCTTGGATTTTGCGTGGCGGGCGCGCGGAGCCATTCGAATCCATTCCAACTCTCGTTGGAGGGTTTTCTCTCGCTGGCTTTCAGCTCTTTCCTCGCGTCGCAATCGTTCCTGTTTTTGCTCGAGCCACGATGAATAGTTTCCTTCCCACGGTATGCCGCGGCCCTGATCCAGCTCGAGAATCCAGCCGGCCACGTTGTCCAGGAAATAACGGTCGTGAGTGACCGCGATTACAGTGCCCGGATACTTTTGAAGATGCTGTTCCAGCCAGGCAACCGATTCGGCGTCAAGATGATTGGTGGGTTCGTCGAGCAGCAGGATGTCCGGCTGTTTAAGCAGCAGGCGGCACAGCGCAACGCGACGGAGCTCACCACCGGAAAGCACGTTGACCGGCGTCTGCGGCGGAGGACATCGAAGAGCGTCCATGGCCATCTCGAGCCGGCTGTCGAGATCCCACGCATTCGCCGCATCCAGTCTTTCCTGAACCTCTCCTTGTTGTTCGAGCAGCCCGGTCATCTCATCGTCGCTCAAGGGCTCACCAAACTTTTCGTTGATTTGATCGAACCGTTTCAACAGGTCAATAGTGTCCTGCACGCTCTCTTCGACGATTTCGCGGACAGTCTTTGATTGATCGAGCCGGGGTTCCTGCTCGAGGAAGCCGATGGTATAGCCTGGCGAGAGAACAGTCTCGCCGACGAATTCCTTATCGACACCGGCGATTATTCTGAGAAGAGAACTCTTGCCGGAGCCGTTTAGGCCGATGACACCTATTTTTGCGCCGAAGAAATAAGAAAGATAGATGTCCTTGATGATTGGTTTCTTGTCGTAGTACTTTCCGACTCCGACCATTGAATAGATGATTTTGTTTGGTGGGCTGCTCATCGAACTCGGGCTACCTCCGAGTATTAAATCTATCAGAGTTTTTGTGAAATGACGTAGTCGCTGGTGTGGAAGGAATCCACTGAGGGGAGTTGGCGGGAGAAAGAATCTGGTCATCTCGGCGCACACCGCGTCTCGCTATTTCTTGGGGAGGGAAAGAACCTGGTCATCTCGGCGCACACCGCGTCTCGCGTATTTCTTGGGAGGGAAAGAACCTGGTCATCTCGGCGCACACCGCGTCTCGCGTATTTCTGAATCGGTGAGCTTCAACGCAGAGCTGCGGAGACGCAGAGCCGCGGAAGTCTAAACCAATCCTCGCTGAGCTGCGTGTTCATACTCAGCCTACAAACGCCGAGCGCCGGCCGGTCTTTTTCTTAAATCCCACCAACGACAGTTGGTGGATGGTTCATACTCAGCCTACAGACGCGAACGCCTATCCCCTTATTTTTTTTAAATCCCACCAACGCAGTTGGTGGATGTATTCAGACTCAGCCTACAGACGTAACTACCGGTCCGCTTCTTGAATCCCAGCGACGCAATTGTAGCCAGTTCGCCGAATAGCTATTTAGTGAACTTGCGTTGCATACGTAGGCTGAGTATGAACAATCCACAAACTGCCGTTGGCGGATTTTAAAGAAGCAAAATGGGTTGGTGGGATTTTAAAAAAAGCAAAATCTTGGGGAGGCGGGATCTGTCTATGTAGGCTGAGTATGAACCATCCACCAACCCGGCATCGATATCGAAATCATTATCAGGAAGCCGCAGCTCAGGCGTAGTCTATCCAGCCGCCTCTTCTTGACCAAATCCGCCTGAGATATTATGAGTCCTGCTTTGTTATCGCGCATCAGAAGGATCGGGGCTGTGAACAAGAAAACAGCAGAATCACAGATCGATGAGTTATTGTTCCTTTTTCTCAACACGGATAACGAGCCGGAGTCTGACGACATTCTCGAACAACTAATCTTAAATCACGCGCAGCCTCTGGTGAGAGAAATAGTAAGTTATAAGCTGCGAGCATATTCATCTCGCTTGGTGATTGATAGCGACGATCAGGAAGTGGATGACGTATCAGGCGACGTCATCCTCCGTCTGGTTCAAATACTGCGTCTGCGCAAGTCCTCTCCACAGGAGAAAGCCATCGCAAGTTTGCGGAGCTATGTCGCCAGGATGGCTTACAATGCATCAGATCAGCACCTTCGACAAAAGTATCCGCGGCGATTGAGCCTGAAAAACAGGATCAGGTACATACTCACACATCAACCCGGACTCGCGCTCTGGGAGAGTGAAAGCCGCGAAATGTTTTGCGGGTTTGACTCGTGGCGTAAGTTGAAACGAGCTAGCGCCAATTCGCTGAGGAACGACCAGAGCCAGGGTATCCTCGATGCGTTCCTGCAAAAGAAACTCGAGAACCGCTCCGTTGACCAGACAAATCCCGCAATTTTGGTCGAGGCCGTGCTCGAGTTTGCGGGTTCTCCATTGGAGATAGACGAGCTCGTTTCAATTATGGCCGAGGTATGGAATATTCGCGACGTGCACCCGCAAACCGAAAGCGACGCCAACTCATATGCCGAAGCGTGTTATTCCGACCCCCGAGAGACACTCGATGCGACGATGGACAATAAAGAAACGCTCCGTAGAGTGTGGAGCGAAATTCTCCAACTGCCGCCTCGACAGCGCTTGGCGGTGCTTCTGAACCTCAGAGACGAAAAGGGTGGGACGGCTATAGTCTTGTTGCCAATGCTTCGCGTAGCCTCGATCCGGCAGATTGCCGACGCTATGGAGATGGCGCCTGAGGAGCTGGCGGCAATATGGGACAAATTGCCGTTGGACGACGAGGTGATAGGCGAAAAGCTTGGCGCGACTCGCCAGCAAATCGCCAATCTGCGCAAGTGCGCTCGCGAGCGTCTTTCACGACGGTTGCGGACGCGTAACATTTGATTGGCGCGTAACTTTTGATCGAGAACTATGAACCTGATCGTAAGACGAAGCCGTTGTCTGCGTCTAAAAGAATATGGAGGTCCGATCTCCGCCCAATCACTCTGGTGAAAAATGGATAATCGATCGACGCATCTTTCAGATGAAGATATTGTCCGCTACTGCCGCCAGAGGATGCAGGCGGCTGAATTATTGAGCGCTGACGATCATTTTGCGCTCTGCGACTCCTGTCATGCGCGGATGAACGAACTGCAAGAAGGTCGCGAAATACGAGTTGCAGCCGGCCGCGCGTTTGAGGATGCGGTCAATTTGGAGCCAACTCATATCGACTACGAGCAAATGGCCGGGCTGGTTGACGATAAACTGGACAAAATAGACCGCGAGATAGTCGAGTCTCATCTCGAGATGTGTTCGCAGTGCGAAGCCGAGGTAAAGGACCTGCGCGAACTAAGATCGAAGATTGGGGCACCATCTACAGAGTATAAGCCGGCGCGAGTCCGTTCCATTCGAGAGAGGCTAATCGCTCTCTGGCGCGTGCCTGCGTTCCGCATTTCGCTCCAGGCTAGTGGCGCCGTTGCCGCTGTCGCGTTGCTTGCATTCCTTATTAGCGTTCCTGTCAGAAAAGACAACGCGGAATTGCGTACCAGACTTGCCGAGCTGGAGCGCAGCAATCAGGCTCTTGCCGAGCAGGCCGCTGCCGCCGAGACCGCGCAAAAAGAAGTACTCGCTCTGCGTTCAGAAAACGAACGTTTGCGGCTGTCGGCAGCCGGCGCCGACCAGATACTCGTCGCGCTCAATGATGCTGGAGGCCGCCTGACTCTCGACAAGCAGGGAAACCTCGCAGGTGTGCAGACAGCGGCGCAATACGAACAGGCAATCAAGGATGCTTTACGAAGCGAGCGCGTAAGGCTGGCTCCTTCGGTCAGAGAGCTGCGAAGTCAATCAGGAACGCTGATGGGCAGCTCTCGGGATGGATTCCACTTGCTCTCACCAGTCGGAGTTGTTATTGAGACTGACCGCCCCACGTTTCGCTGGAGTGCGCTCGATGGAGCAACGAGCTACACAGTTTCGGTTTACGATTCGAGTCTCAACAGAGTGGCCACAAGCGATCCCTTGACGGCGACAGAGTGGAGCGATCCCACTGCGCTGCCCAGGGGGCGTGTTTACGTCTGGCAGGTGCGAGCTACGAAGGACGGCCAGCAAATGGTTGCACCGCCTCCGGCTGCTGGGCGAGCAAAATTCAAAGTTCTTGAGCAAGCGAGAGTCGAAGAGATTGCGCGGGGGAAGCGGGAGACTAGATCACACCTAGTGATGGGCTTGATCTATGCCGAGACGGGACTGCTGAATGAAGCTGAGCAGGAATTCAGCGAGTTGCTTCGGGCGAATCCCGAATCTCCGATCGCCCGCAAGCTGCTGCAGAGTGTTAAGGCCGCGAAACGATGAAGCTACCGCCCATCTCCGACGACGATGAAACCGGCCCAGTAAAATGGATGGTTATATCTTTTATCTGCCATCAACTTCATCGCCGCCTGTCTCATCGCTTCGCTTTTGCTTGATCCCGTTTGGAGGTTACGATGGAACGCTAGCATTAACTCGGTTGTGGAAGAGGACTCCACTTTCCACTGGCTGACCACCGTTGTCGGGCAGCCCGCAACAAACAGCGCCCATGCCAGTCCGATTACTCCTTCTCCGGCTTCGATGCGTCCGCGTGCGCTCTCGCAAGCGGACAGCACCGCAAGATCGGCTTTCAGGTCCATCTGTATGATCTCCCATGCCTCGAGCAAGCCGTCTTCCTTTCCGTCCGCACTTTGGGCCAGCACCACGTGTGAATACATCGGGCTGGAGTTGTTGATAACGCCGTGTGTCGCGAGTTGCAAAACTCGGCAGGATGCCGCGTCTGTTTTCAAGCGATCTTCTCGAGCATCGGCGCCGACGTAGACTTTGCTTGTTTTGGCGCCGTACATCGCCGCGAGTACCTTAACCATGCGCTCGGCTTCGGGCAGCGGCTCGAAACTGCCGCTCATGAGGACGTTCTTGGAGCGCGAAACGGTCTGGCTGGCGAGGGCAGGGTTTCCCATCGCCAGCAATGTGGCGGGCTGCCGAGGCTTTCGGGACCTAATCATCTCTCTAAGAACCGTTAGCGAAGGAGCGTACGAGATTGCTGCCGATTGAATGAGGAAGTGTCCGTCGCCGGAGCGAAGCGCTTGAAAAGGTGTCTCCCAAAGTATGTCGTCGGGCACGATAACCAAACTTGTCTTTCCTTGAAGCTGTGCCCGAGCCGGTCCGACGACCAGTTTATAAAACTCCCTGGCGGCCTCGGCATAATCCAAGTCATTGGCCGCTATTTTTTGATTGAGATCCCGCGCGCGACGGATCAGGTCTTTGCGATTGATTTTCAAATCGTACAATTTCAAGATTGGCTTCTGTTGCAGGGTCTGGGACTGATCCCGTCCGGCAGCCGTTAACACAAACAAGAAAGCCGTATTGTCGGTTACGAAGTATTCGAGGAGAGCGGTATGAGAATCTGGTAGCAGTTCGCCCGCCTGATCAAGGCTGAAGGGCGCCGATTCGCCGCGGTGAGTCTTGAGGCCCGGATGGTTTGCGTATAGTTTGACCTGGAAGTCCTCATATTCCAGGCGCGCTTTTTCAAGCTTGCCCTGTAGCTCGGTAATTCGATTCTGGTCAGGTTGTGCGCGCCGGTTTTCCGCACCGATCCCGGTGTTAAGAGACACGATCGCCTGGCGCAGGCTGCGCTCCTGGTCTTTTTCCTGAAGAGTCATCGCCCTGGTTATGTTGACTCTGCCGCCCCTGAGGATGTCGACAAGGACGCGCGCCCTCGCTCGCTCGGCGTACGCAAGCGCCTCGCTGGGCTTGCCCTGGGTAGCGAGCACATCGACGATGCCGTAGTACGCTGAAATCTTATCTTCAAAGAATCGCTGCGTTTGTTGTTCTCCTGCGCCGACCTGTGATCGAATCGCATCGGTAATCGAGATAGACTCCTCGAAAGTCGTCTTCGCGCGATCCGATTGTCCCAATTCCTGATAGATGGTCCCCAGCGTGGCTAGCGTATCGCCAACTACGTCGCGTAGCCCGGCTTCGCGAGCGGCCTGTACGGCGCCTTCAGCATACTCAGTCGCATGCGCATAGTCTTTCAGCGCACGGTAAGACTTTGCGAGTCCCCACAGAGCAAGCGCAGTCCCCCACTTATCCTTCAACTCCTTCCTTAGTCGCAGTGTCTTCTGGGAACTCTCTATAGACTGGTCGTACTCGCCTTGCATGCGGTAGTTCCAGGCGGTATTGCTGAGCAGATTCGCCGTTTCTGCCTTGCTCTTTAGTGTTTCGCTCAGTGTTAAACCTCTTTTGTAGTAGTCCGACGCGAGGGCATAATCTCCCATCAATGTGTAAAGGGTGCCGATATTGTTCAACGCGCGCAGAACACCCGGCTGACTTCCGATCGATTCCTGAAGCCTCAAAGCCTTTTGTTGATAGTCCAGCGCCAGGGCGAAGTTCCCCTGGCGACGATGAACTATGCCCAGGTTTCCATAACCGAGACCAATGCCGATTTTGTCGCCCAGTTCTTCAGCAACCGTGAGACCTTGTTGAAAGAACTTCATTGCGGAACCGTAGTCGCCCCGCAAAGCGTGTACTATTCCGATGTTGTTAGCCGCAGTTCCGACCGCACCCTTTTCGCCAAGCTCTTCACGTAAAGCCAGGCTTTTCTGTAAGTAATCAAGCGCCAGATCGGTGTCACCCAGCAGCGTATGTGTTCTGCCAAATCCGTTCAGCGCAGCGGCCGTCTTCGACTTGTCGCCTATGGATTCGGACAAACTCAGAGATTTGCCGTAGTAATCGAGTGCGAACGAATAATTCCCTTGATCCTGGTAATCCCAGCCCAGTCCCTGCAACGCGAGCGCAGCTGCCGACTTATTTCCAGCCTCCTCGCTGATAACCAAAGCCTTTCGGTGATTCTCCAGCGCACGGCCCGGATCTCCCTTTGCGGAATAGGCAGTCCCGATTCCCGACAACGCAACCGCAGTGCAATCTTTCTCTCCCAACCTTTCGCATATCGCCAGCGCTTTCTGATAAATATCCAGTGAGTCATTTAGATTACCTTGATGCATGCGTACGCGGCCGAGTTCGTTCAACGAAACTGCCACACCTGACATATCGCCGTTCCGTTCGGCGATGAGTTTGGCCGTCTCAAACGCGACAACAGCTCGCGGGTAATTCCCTTTGATCCTGAAATCTTCGCCAACTGCGACAAGCATTTTCCGCAGCTCAGCATTCGCGAGATCTTTCTCTGCCTCCAAAATCGAAGTGCGTTCATCGTCGCTTTTCGCATCTACCAAACTTTCGGCAAGTTTGCGGAGTGCGTTTTCTTGAGAAGATTGAGCAAATATTGTCCCGATGTTATTGAGCGACGCGGGGACCACTCGCTTGTTCTCAATGCGTTGTCCGACGAGGAGCTGTAAGCGATAAGCGGTAAGGGCCTGTTCCAGCTGTCGAAATCTCGCCCGCTCGCCGACACGGAAGAGCGCTTCGGAAAGCGCCAAAGTCAGCAACTCATCGTCTTCCGCGAGGATTTTCTCGCGTCCGGCCTCGTCTTTCGTCGCTATGAGACGGGCTGCCAATTCCTCATCCAGCAGTTGGTTGTCCCATATCTTCCACTCTCCGCCTTCGCGGACGAAGCACAAGCGCTGCGTTAGCCTGGTCAATCCCTGGGCACGCACGCCCAATCTTGCGTCGATTGCACTGATTTCTACCGCAGCCACAGCCGTCGCCCCGTCGCCTTCTTCTATCGAGAGATGACGGATGTCGAGGGTTTTAGTTTCGATTTTATTGTAAAGAGAAAAGAACTCTTTCAGACGGGCTCTCGCCTGCACGAGCTCAGAAGACTTCTCGTTCCGCATTCGCTCGATGGCTTGAAGGTCTTCCGCCGCATAAGCTGCCCAGTACCGTTCGACCCACGCCCGTATCGCCGCTTCATTCCCTGATCGAAGACGGGTACCTGCAAAGGCAGAGAACGAGATAGACAATACAAATAACATCGTCAGCCCATGCCGGAGCGCCAGTGGATTCATTTTAATATCTCCAAATCAGTAAATGGCTATCGCGTATCGCCAACAACAATGAGTTTGTTCCCCTCAAGTGCCGTGAATAACAGTTTGGGGTGCTAAGCGCGAGACAGTTTTCGTGCTGTCCGAAAGCCCCGGGATTCTAGCAAAGAGCCTTCTTGCATTCCATCCCTCCCTTCGTCCCGCTGGATTTCTTTTCAGTCGATGGTAATACGCCGTCGCTTTTGCGTCGCCTAAAGTTGACAGGCCAAGAAAGGCCAAGTCCCAGGCTTCTTTGTATAGAGTAGCTTCTCAATTCCGAAAAAAGGAGATCGTATGAAAATTCGACTGATACTCAGTTTTCTCGTCCTGGCGTTGCTTTTGGGTTCGAATCTCATTGAAGCGCAGGGACAGACTATTACGGGCAATGGCACTGTCGGTTATATCCCGAAATTCACCGGGACGACCACGATCGGCGATTCGGTCATACGAACCTCGGGTTCTACCGTGGCGATCGGTGACTCTCCCCAATCCGGCTACAAGTTTTACGTGCTGAACTCAGGCTCTGCCATCAAGGCTGATAGCACCGGCGCAGCCGGTATAGTGGCGTCGGGCTCAAGTTACGGCGTCTACGCGAGCAGCGCCAACGCGGGTATTTTTGGATTCAGTTCAGCGGGAGCGGGCGTGGCAGGTTCCAGCACAACGGGCGTAGGCATTCAAGGCCTCAGCACTTCCGGCCTGGCGGGGTGGTTCCAGGGATCGGTGAACATTTCAAACTATGGTTCAAATCTCGGAAATCTAGCCGTCGCCGGTACGATCTCAAAAGGGGGCGGCTCGTTCAAGATCGACCATCCACTCGATCCTGAAAACAAGTACCTCTACCACTCGTTCGTCGAATCGCCTGACATGATGAACATCTACAACGGAAACATCATTACGAACGAGAACGGCGAGGCGATCGTGACAATGCCTGAATACTTCGAGGCGTTGAATTCCGATTTCCGCTATCAGCTGACCGTGATCGGCACATTCGCCCAAGCAATCGTTGCAGAAAAGATAAAAGCTAATCGGTTCGTTATCAAAACCAACGCTCCTGATGTCGAAGTCAGTTGGCAAGTCACCGGCATTCGTCAGGATGCGTTTGCCAACAAACATCGAATACCGGTTGAAGAAGCGAAACCAGCCAACGAGCGCGGATTCTACCTCCATGCCGATGCCTTCGGTTTGTCTCCGGAGAAAAGCATCGAATGGGCGCGTGCTCCCAAAGCCATTAATCAACCAAGGTCGAAGCAATGAACCAGTCCGCTGCGTCTTACGGCGCAGTGCGGCCTTCAATTCGGCCCTCCCAGAAATAGGACTCTTAAATCAATCACAAACCGGGAGAGACTTATGAAAACACGATTTCAGATTATTACCCAAACGCGATTGAAAAGCCTAACCCTTGTTCTCACACTGGTAATAGCACTGATCATTCCGAGGGTGCAGGCAGCGCCTGGAGATCTCGATACGAGCTTCAACGCGCCGAACGGCTTCCTGGTGCGAGCGGGTTTCTTCTTCTCGGATGTCTTGATTCAGCCCGAAACCGGTAAGATCCTTGCGCTTGGGACCAGTCTGTCCCCGGACGGAAGCCCGGCCTCGTTGATCCTGGTCCGGTACAACACAGATGGCACTCTCGATTCGAGTTTTGGAGCTGGCGGTATTGCTACTGGGCCGCCGATGTCCGGCGCCACGAAGATGGCCTTCCAGTCGGGCAAGATTGTGTGTGCCGGAATCATGAACGATGGGTTGGGCCAATCTTTGATTGCTCGCTTCAACCCGGACGGGAGCCTCGATACCAGCTTTGGTCAGAACGGTTTTGCAGTACATTCCGAGGTCCCCTTTGGAAGCGTCGCGATCGGTCCCGACGGCAGTATCGTACTTGTAGGCGCCGCCATCTCCAAAGGCGGTCAGGCCGCGTTTGGGCTCGGAAAGCTCACCAGTAACGGAGCTCTCGATTTGACCTTCGGTAGTGGAGGCGTAGTCATCAACGAGAGCGGGCTGGCGTTTGACGTCGCGGTCCTCGGCGACGGACGAATTCTGGCGGCGGGAAGTGGCGACGGCAATGGCTTTGCGGTCTGGCGTTACAACAGCAACGGCACGCTCGATACCACGTTTGGGGGCGGAGACGGAGTCGGCACAGCGTCTTTACCGGCCGCGGCCGTCGCGGTTGCAATAGCGGTGCAGCCGGACGGGCGCATTGTTCTGGCCGGAGGGGCGGGCATTCATGAAGCCCCGCCTCCCTCAGTCGCGGTTCTTGCGCGGTTCGATTCCAGCGGCAACCTTGACGCGTCCTTCAACGGCGGCACAGCCACTACTGCTCTTCCGGGGTTGAGCGCCACCTTCGAAGCGGTAGCCATCCAGTCGGATAGCGCTATCGTAGCCTCTGGAACCGCATCATCGTCCGGCATGTCTCAGACTTTGGTGTCGCGCTTTACCCCGAGCGGTATGCATGACACTTCCTTTGGCAGCGGCGGAAACGTGATTACCGACTTTCCGGGTGCGAATGTGGATGCCCCCGCGGTAGCGATTCAATCGGACGGAAAGATCGTGATCGCCGGCAAAGTCTTCTCCTCTTTTAGTGATACGTCCGGGCTAGTCGCCCGCTACAACGGCGATGGGGCGGCGCCGCCGCCGCCACCTTCGTTCAACTACTGCGTCGAGAAGAGTTTGTTGATCTTCAAATTCAATTCGACCACCGGTGCGTATGAGTTCCGAGACTGCTCCAAGGGCTTTGTGTTGATGGGCACCGGCACAATCACCGTCAATTCCTGCAAGATCGATCTTTTTGACAGCGGGCCGAATGCAAATCACTCCGATCGAAACGTGCATGTGAGAGTGAACACTTGTACCGGGGTGGGCACGGTCTCGCTGACAGTCAACTCACCTTCGAAGTCAGTTGGCTATACCGACAACGACATAACCACGGGAATCTGCACCTGCCCGTGAATCTGTGAATCGATCACTCAGTTCGTTGGACATTTTTACAAGAAGGAAAGGAGGAAGGTGTAATGATTCTTAAGAAACTAATCGGAATTCAATCGCTGACTTGCGTTGTTGTCGTGTTGTTGACTTGCGCTGCTGTACACGCTCAGGTCGGCGGGACGCCGGGAAAGATCGCCAAGTTCAAAACCTCGAGTTCGGTCAGCGATTCGGTAATCACTGAGGATAAGTTTGGGAAGGTAGGAGTGGGAACTGATCTTCCCACATCGAAACTGACAGTCGCCGGGACGATCGAGTCATTGGCTGGCGGTATCAAATTCCCCGACGGCACGACTCAGACTACGGCTGGAGTCTCTTCGATCTTTCATAACCCGACCCTGGCAGGCAACGGATCTGCTGGGTCACCGCTTGGGATTGCATTTGGTGGTGTTGGCACAAACGAGCTTGCAAACAACGCAGTGACTGCTGGGAAGATCGCATTTGGACAGGTAGTTAGAAGCGTTAACGGAATAACCGATCAAGTAACGCTCGTCGCTGGGCAGAACATTACTGTAACGCCCAACGGAAACACTCTGACGATAGCTTCCTCGGTGAAAGACCCATCTCTATCCGCTTTTCAAGAAACGATGATCGTCAACTTTGATGACGGAGTATCGGAAGGGAACGATGGCATAGGGGTGCCGCCAAACAAGCGTCTCGTCATCGAGTATGTCACGTTGAGAGCCCAGACAAAAGGCTTTATTGATGAATGCTCCCTGGAGACTGTAGTGAATGGTACAATAATTGACCACACCATTATACCTCTTCAAGTAGGCTCGGATAATGCGAACTTAACGAAATTCAGGGCTGATAAGACCGTGCGGATATACGCTGACGGGCTACCGAGCCTCATACGCTTGAAGGCTCACCGCACGTCGCCTGACTTCCCTGGATCTATTCGTATCACCATCTCTGGCTATCTGGTGGACATTCCTTGAGACCGCAAAGAAAGAAGCGTAAACCGGAGGGTGATCACTCTGTCTAATGCAATCGCTCCGCAGAGCGGCACCTCCGTTTTAAAAAAAGCAAGAATTTGGGGGGGGGGCGGGGGCTCGTCTGCGCAGGCGCTGACATTTTCTGGTTCGGGCGAGAACGATAAAAGTCGAAAGTACAACCAACAACTCCTGATAATGCTCGCAGTTCCGCTCCCGCTTCAAACCATCTTTTTCAACAATGCAATTTGTCCTGCGTGATACAAATCGTGCTGAATCACTCCGTGCAAAAGAAAGTAAACCGAATACGTTGTCCCAGGAACAATGTCATCGAGTCTCGCCTCATCCAGCTCTCGAATTGCCGCTCGCAGCGCCTCATGGTGGCGCCGCAGCTCTTCGAGTGTGCTCGTCCAAGCCGCCTCGCTGGTGTCCCCAACTGCCGGCCAGTCCTCGTCATCCGACACATCAATCGGCGCCAATTCCTGGATGCGTCTCCTCCCGACCCGTTCCCATGTTGCTATGTGCAACACGAGCTCCCAGATGCTGTGCGCGCCGATAATTGGGCGCGCAGCCGCTTGCTCAGCGGTGACTCCAGCAAGCACCTCTGAAACGGATGGACCGTGCCACGCTTTACCTTCGAACGCTCGTTTTAGCTGATCATTGGTTCGCTTAAGTTCGCTCATGTTTCTGGCTCCAAATCCCGATCGGTCGATGAAGGTCTTAGCTCGGCATGAAAATCCGACGGATACGAAGGGCCGGCTCCTAGCGAGCCTACCTCGGCCTCACTCCAGTTGGCGTTGCAGTAGACGCGGGTGCCGGTGTCCTCTCGCGTGGTGGAAGCGGGGGCATCGTTTCTTTGCTAAAGCGCGGCAACAGATCGTCCCGCATCGCAAGCTGATACAGCGCCGCGGCTACAGCAATTGCCGACTTCTTTGCATCCTCTTCGATTATCCGCTCATAGCTGTCCAGATTCGTATGCCATGTGGCCGAGTTGTACTCGATCGGGTCCTGCCCAAGACCGATGCCCGGCAACCCCGCCTGACTGAACGATGTGCTATCCGTGCCGCCAAGCGCTCGGCTTTTCGACGCGATTGCTCCCATCACCCCGAGATCTTCAAACGGCGCGAGGGCCTCCCTTACGATCGCTGCGGCGTCCGGCGGACCAAACACACTCGCGCCGCGAACGCGCCCGGTCCCTGAATCAACGTTGAAATACCCAACCAGTTTTGCGTACTCCGGTTTCGGTTCCTCGAATGATCCGAAATGCTGTTTGACATAAGCCTGTGAGCCCAACAGGCCTTGCTCTTCTCCGCTCCACAAGGCGACGCGAATCGTTCGGCGCGGCTTCACGCCGATCGCCTTCAGAATTCGAGCGGCCTCCATCATGACCGCGCACCCAATTGCGTTATCGGTCGCTCCGGTAGCTGAGTGCCACGAATCAAGGTGCCCACCCAGCATTACCACTTCGTCTTTTTTATCCGTACCGGGAATCTCGGCCACCGTGTTGTAGGCGGTTTTTCCTTCGGGGTACCAGCGATTGACGATATTAAATTCGAGCTCAACCGGCGTACCATCGGCAAGAATACGCGATATCCTACCGTAGTCCTCATTACTCATTACCACGGTAGGGAGAGCCTTGGTCGCGTCGAACGTCCGGTTGTTGAATGCGCGAATTTGACGATGTTCTCGGCCGGCGTCATTCACGCGGATAAGCGCTCCATTTGCGATCAAGAACTGTTCGAGCTGCTCATCTATTTGCCGAGTTGTTAGTTTGCTGGGGTCGGGCTGCTCCTGTTGTCTACGCCCACCTCGTCCTTGACCGGCATTTGGGTTGTTGGGATCGTAGCGTTCTTTTGCCTGCTTGTCGTCCTGCCGGCGCGGCGGCGGACTGAGAGTCACCGGCACAACCTGTGATTTGCCCGCCAGCACTATCTTTCCTTTCACGTTGGTTTTTTGTGTGTTTAGGTATGCGGTGAACTCATCCTGAGTAGGTTTCTCAGGCAGCATCATCTGATAAGCCTTTGCGATCACCGCTCCGTTGGTGCCCGGAGTCCAGGCGAGCACTTCGCAGGTGAGGGTGTCTTTGACTGGAGAGTTGATAAATCCAGAAAAACGTTCATTGGTCCAGCCGGGATGTCCGAAATCCCATGGCTCGAGATGGCCGTTCTCGAAACCCCATGCGGTCATCTGTTTGATGGCCCACTCGCCGGCCGCTTTCAGGTTAGGAGAGCCGGTTAATCGAGGTCCGTAAACATCGGTCAGGAAATGCATCGTTCGCATAATTTGCGAGTTTTCTGTTCCCTCTTTGCGTATTTTTGCGTTGATGCTCGCGGCGTCTTGCGCGAGGATCGGCATAGTCCCAACCAACACAACACAAATCAGGAAGAGTGCACGGGTCTTTGGCATAGCTGTTCTCCAGTCAGCTTGTTGGTTCCACTGTTAATTAGCAAAAAAGGATTATAGATCTGTCCAGTTGTAAGCGGCCAGCTCTCAAATTTGTAAGCAATGACAAGAAGACCAAACCTCGGAACGACTGATGAGACTCGATCTAAAATAATTCAGGCCTCTCGCACACTTCTAATCATGGCAGCCATCGAATCTCGCGCAAACTTCTTCTGAAGCATTCTTGCAATGGGGTATCCAAGCTTCGATAGCAATTGGTTAGGCTGGGAATACGCAAGAATGTCATACCACACCGAATCGTCGTCCACGCGTCGTTCAACGGTGAACCGCTCTTCTCCACGTTCGGCGTGCTCTGGAAGCGTACCGTAGACGAAACCATAACGGCGGCCATCTTCCTGAATCACGCTCACGATTCTGCAGATGTTCAGCGACCAGAATCCAAAATGATGAGCGAGCACGCCCACAGTCGAGCCGGGTTCTATCGGCGCGTGGGGCCAGCAGAGCTGCAGCCAGCCGATGTTAAACATCTGCCATCTCTGAATAGCCTGGGCACCTTGTTCGAACGCCCTACCTCCTGTGCCGAGTCTCACGCGATGGTGATCGATCTTAGATCCTGCCGGAAAAATTGCGGTCTGAAAATTCGCCGGTGAGAACGAGAAGGGCCGGTGCTTTTCCTTCGAAAGGAGCTCGCGAATGGCTTCGTCGTTGGGACGGTGAAGAAGAAACATCAGAAGAAGGGTGTTTCACCCTCAAGCGAATACCCACGTAGTAACGAATTTATTCGTTCACCTAGCGAATTTATTCGTTCACGTAATAACAAATTTATCATCCACGTAGTAACGAATTCATTCGTTAACCCTCGAATTCCAACAATAACGAATAAACTCTTACCACCTAGAATCACGTGGAAAACCTCGCACTCTGAGCAAGTGCCGCGTCCTCGGCCTCGTAATCGAACCTGGTCGGGTCAAACAATTCCGGTGGATTCGCACACTCCCACTCTACAGTTCTTTTGAATGCGTCCTCGCGTGAGATCAGTTCCTTGTAACCAAGCTCTCGCCTTATTAGATTAGTGCTGGCCTCCAGATTATGCGCAAAGTTATACGGCGCCTTTAAATGCCGCGGCATTGACTCTTCCGACAAGACGACGGCGTCGCCTCCCCAGCCTGCTGCCCGGCCGATGCTGCGGACCCATTCCAATTCGTTGAGCGCGTTAGACTCGCCTACGTTATAGATCCTTCCAGCGGCTCGATCGTCGGTTACCGCAAGTACGATAGCCGCGGCAACGTTATCGACGTACCCCCGCGTCCACCGCCAGCCTGCATGCTGCTTCGCGAGAAGGATTCCGCGTCTCCCGTCGAGCATTCGTTTTAGATACTCAAACATTCGGTGATCGCCCGGACCGTATACCGCCGGGAGACGCAGAATGGTTCCTGGCAATCCCGGGGCGTTCATTACTACCTGCTCGACCAAAATCTTCTCGTAATCAAAAGCCATGTCGTCGGGACTCTTTGCCTGCGCACGATAGGGAAACCGGCTCTCTCGCAACGCAGAGTGTTCATCGAGCGGCGCTTGTTCAACCGGCGCTTGTTCGAGGCCCAGCAAACCGCCGTAAGCTCGGTAAACATCCATGCTGCTGACCACCACGACACGTCGCGCAAAGCCGCTAAACACCTGAGTAAGATCCGCAGCCTCGCGTTCGTTGTAGCAGATCATATCAAGCACAACATCGGGTGAAAGTTTTCTTAATTGTGTTGATAAGTTTGAGAGATCATGCCGATTGCGATGAATCTGGGCGATCTCGAGTGATGGATCAACGTTTGTCTGGCCGCGATGAAAAACCGTTACCCGATGACCGGAAGCGAGCAATTGCTTGCAGACTTGCGGGCCAATGAAACGAGTTCCGCCGATTATCAATATGCGCATCATCAAAGTGCCGAACTTTGTTCTTCTTCTTCGTTGTGTTGTTGATTGCGAAGGAACTTGCCAAACACACCGTTCCACGGAGGAATTACAATTGAAACGTTACCAAAAGCCTGGGTCTGGCATGCCAGCCGGATAACAGGGCGCTCTTCATCAGTGTCGATATAGCCGAAGTCTTTGATCTTCCTCCACTCCAAAGCCGCAACTTCCGAGACCTTATCATTTCCACCAAGAACCCCTACCCAGCAAGTTCCACAAGCCGCGGACCGGCATTCAACCGGAATCGGTCCTTCGCCGACGACACATCGCCGATCGCGCGAATGGTGATCTCTTTTGTCGTTGGCAGCGGCGGTAGTAATGTGCTGTGTGTTTATCAGTTTGAATCTCGCGGCGGAGTCGTTTTCGTTGAAGGTTACCGTGAAGATCTTATCAGGCTTAAGAAAGCTGAAGAGTCCCTGGCGATCATCCATTGCGCGCTCTCTGAGAATCGCTTCGGGAGTCTTTTTTGATTTCTTAACAGGCTCACCGGTAGATTCTTTGAATGCCGCGGTACCGGTCTGCTGCAAAGTCATAAAGCCCACGGCTGTAATGCCAATTACCAATGACGAATCAACACCTGCTCGTTTGGCGACACTATCAGCAACATCCAGAATCTGGTTTGTCAGATCGAGGCTAACCGGTGCGTTCGCGGACTCAGCCAATGCAGTCAGCGCGGCTTTAACCACCGGCCAAAAGCGATGACCGTAGAGAAAGTGGTGAGACGAATCGATCTGTTCCGATAACTCGAATTTACCCTCGAGTAAAAGCCTTTTGATTAGCCGATCGCGGTCGTTTGCATCTTGCAGAGCGCGAAAAAGGGCTAGGGGGAAGAAGTAAAACCAAATGTCGGTAGCCCCCCTGTCGACCTCATGAATCAGTGGAAGCAGCTTGTTAATGACCTGTCGCCATGCTTTATCGTCGTGCTGATTCAAGAACGCCAGGAAAAGTCGGTCGTCTCCGTCTAGTTTTGTCGCGGGTTCGCTCATTCAATCTCCTTGGAATCCGGCATTCTAGCAGGCAGGATGAGGATAGCGCATGCAGCGGGGCGGACCTACGGCAGTGGTCCTTAATAAAGCTCACCACCCAACCGGCCAGTCGAAGACAGCGGCAGCACCAATTCTTTCCCCGCATACGCACTTCGCCCTTCGACTAAGCGGCTGGTGAGCACTCGATTCCACACCGCTCGCTCGCCTTTCAATCGAATCAGCCTTTGCACCGCCGCGTATGCAGCAGCATAGAGTGCGCGCATTTCCCCCGGTGATTTCGGATGCGACAGTTTCTGCTCGAGCGTATCAATCGATATCGGACTGCTCGGCCTAAAGCGCGAGAGCATTCTGCCTTCACCGGCAAAGCTGATCGCCAACCCCTCCGCTAGCCATCTTGGCGTCCGCATACCAATGGCCTCGATTACCGCGTGAGCGTATTCGTGACGAAGGGTCGACTCAAAAATCCGGCGCTGCTTGAGTACTGTCACCGGCTGAATCTCAATTCGTCTTCCTCGAGTTACGCCGGCCACCCACCAAGGCTGGCCTGTAGCCGCACAGAATGTCGGGGTCGTCTCGTGAACCACTACTTCGATTGCGCCTTCCGACCGCATGAGCAGAGTCTGATCAACTCGCGCCAACATATCGAGTCGTGCCGCTTCAAGCAGCCGCAGTATAGTCTCTGTTTCAGAACGGGGGACTCGACCCCGAAATGTCACACGAAAGTGCTCGCTCGATAGGACCTGCGGAATCCCGGAAATTTCAGCGGAATAGTTTCTCTCTCGCCCGAATCGAGAGGTCGGCGCGGTATATCCAACACGCTGAACTGATCCATAGCCAACGACGGTTACTTTTTCACCTCCAACAGCCACTCGTTGACCGCTTGCCGATACCAGAGTTCCAGGAAAATACTTTTGAAGTATTTGCTCGGAGCTACCTCCCCGCCGCGCGATTACGTGAGCTCCGTTCTGACAGAGGCCCAGTCCGTGGCCAAAACCGGTTCCGCGAAAAACGAAATTTGCGCCGTTTCTGCGAACGCTGAAGCGCGAACTCTTTAACAGGTTCCAACCAAGCGTGCGGCCAACGATTAGTTTGAAGGCCCATCCACGAATCTGCCGGCGCCGTTCGCCTTCGATCGAAATCATTTCAGCACGACCGCTCTCGTCTCGGCTGGTTATCACGATGTCTTTAATATGTCCCGCATCAGTTCGAGGATCTGTCGCGAGCGCGTGGACGAGCTTCGAAACCGGGATCTCATCAGTCCAATCTCGATGAGGCATCGAAATGCAATTGTCATCTCTAACGCCATTCAGGTAACTCGGTCCCGGCGAACCCCACAGAGCTTCAAAGTTTGCGGTGTGCCCTCCGCAAGCCGCGTGAAAATACACATCAGCCATCTGGCCGTTTGCATCCACTAACACTGCGCCCGCCGTCTCCAACACCGCGCGCCGCATCGCCTTCGTATACTTCGACACATCAGCCATGTACTGCTGGCAATGAGTATTTGAGCACAAGTCGAAGCCTTCATCGGAATGACGGCCGCTGTTTTTCAGCGCGTATGTTCGGCTGACGATTGCCTGGGCCTTGAGCGCCTCGATTTGATCCTCGACTGTAGCTTCGGCGGAAACGACACCCAGCACGTAATCTTCCAATGGGACCGTCACCACCCGGTTTTCGCTGTTTATCCTGACGCGCAGGCTCTGACGACTCGCTGGTATGGAGCTAGGACCGACTGATTCGGAACGCGCTGCCTCACCGGTCTTCTTTTTGATGTATTCTTCAAAGATGCTCCTTGAAACAGCGGCAGCATCCGAGCCGTGTGATCGCTTCAAAAAAACGAGGACTGCCAACTCCAACGACTCGGGTATAACGTCAATTGCCGAATGAGCGTTAGCGGCAAAGCTTACAAACCAACCCTGTCGTCTGAATCCGTTGCTCGAAGTTGACGTTCCGGTTTTGCCGAATATGAAAATCGGTAGCGACGCGAGACCGGCCTTTTCCGCAGTTCCGTATGCAACCGCCCCGCGCAGGCCCTCAACTAATACAGAGCGTTGCGATTCATCGATGTGTAAACGAGATCGTTCCGAAGCAGCGGACTCGTACTGATCCGAAACAAAAGGCCTGTAAAGATGGCCTCCGTTAAAAAGCGCGCAGTATGCGGTCACCAATTGGATGGGGGTGACCAGCAGGTTATCGCCTTCGCCGAGCAGATCGCGAAGTCTCCAATTCCCATCGCGGAGCATGCCGGGAGATTCTCCGTTTGAATTTACGCCGGTCTTTTCGCCAAAACCGGCGCCGGCAAGCATGTTCTTGAACGAGCCAAAGCTGATTCGTCCGGAGAGCGTCGCAAAAAAATAATTGCAGGAATAACCGAGTGCGTGTGACAGATTGAAGGGGGCGTTGCTCTTCGGATGAGAGCAGACAACATCGAGCCCGTCGGTCGTGAATCGTCCGCGGCACAACGTCCGTGACTCGCGGTCTATCAAACCGGCGCGTAGGGCTGTCAGAGCGGTGAATGCTTTTATGGTTGAACCCGGCGGGAAAGCCTGTTCGAAAGCGAGGCGTGGATTCACCAGAGCTCGCAAGCGTCCGGTCTGCGGGTCGATTACAAGAATCGTGCCCTCGCGATCGCCGAGTGCTTTGGTGGCAGCCTCGGTTAATGCTTGATCCATCTCACCTGGGTCTGGAGATGACTCCTGGGTTTTTGTCGTATCAGGCTGGGGTTTAGGTAATGCTGATTGCTTTTGCTCGCAGGAGCTGCAAAGCACAGCTAGACACGCCGTGATCCAGACAAGCCGCAGTTTTCGAACGCTATGCTTCCGCGGGGACATGACCTCGTCCTTCGTCTGCCTGACTCGTCTGAAACGTGCCGTCAGCGTGGCCGCCGTTTGCAAGAGCTCCTACGGTTACAACCCATCCGAAAAGCGACACCAAAACGGCGGCGAACAATCTCAAGAGAAGAAGCCCCACATCCATCCAGGCGCTGTTAGCCGGGGTCCTGGTGACAATCAGGAAGTACGGCACGACCGCAAAGACTACAAAGCCGACCGCATAGACGATTACCGCTCGAGGAGAAAACGCACGCCAGAGCAGTCTATGCACCCGTTTGAATGTTGCTCCCACGCCGTCGCGAGCAGCGCTAATCCAAAGGTGGATAGAGGCGAGCGGCAATACAAGAAGAAAAAGAAGGTACTCGACAGTCGTTACGGCTATCGATTGCCAGCTTACTGGTTGAGGTTTCGTAACGACCTGCCTTGGAGCGGCGGGAGCGGCCGGCAAAGTCCGCGCTGTGTTTTGCGCTGTGGTCGCCGGCGAGTTAGTCGTTTCGACTTTGCCGAGGAAATAAATCGCGAGGAGCGCGACGATGATTATGGGCATGGAAATCACCAGTAGTTTCCAGAAGTCTCGAAGCGAATGACCGAACAAAGACCATGTACTCTGAGTGCTATCGCTGTATCTGGCGCTCATAGTCTGAATGACGAAAAACAGAATTGGAGCGACAAGGGCCAAAGCCAGTGATAACAGCAACTGACCGATCGAGCCCTCGCGAGTCACGAAGAATAGATAGGTTGTTCCAAGCATTCCGGTGTACAGGGCTAGAAGAATCAAGAGAGCTCCCCACCGGTGAAACAAAGTGCGAAAAGATGTTGAGAAAGAAGAGAGTAGCTTTTTCATTTTGGCGATCTCAGATAAGTAATAGTTTATCAGTCGTTCAGGATCCGAATGCGATAATCGATCTCTTTGCCGCTGGTAAATTCCTTCTAAGCCCTTCGAAGTCAGTCAACATACCACTGACGCCGGGTCGGTGAGGCGGCGCGAGTTGGGTGAGGCAACGCGCGCCTTTAGTACTGGTTATTTTTACTACTTCTTATCCAAAAAGCTCATCCGCCCGCTCGCCGTGTTTGCTTGCACTGTCGGCTGATACATTAACTCGGCGCGCGCAGGCGCCACTCTAAATTCACCGGGCACTTGCACCCGCATCGCGACCTGGAACACCGCGTCCCCGCCAAAATAATTCAAAAACAGCGCCGTCCTCTGATCACGGAACTCCCGAGAGCTGTACCAATCCGACCACCGCCGTGATCCCGATTCAACATAAGAGAGATCGAGCCCGCTGACGCGTTCCACCTGTTCGCACCCCGCCGGAATGGGATCTTCAATCATCACGTATTGAGCCGCCGATCCCTTTAAATGCAGCCGCGACACGATCAGATCGCCCGACCGAATCTCTCCAGTAAGCGGCTGTATCTCCCACTTCGCCTGTTCACCGTTTTCTGTAACCCGTAGACGCAGGTATTCGCGCGTCAGTGACAGGCCCGGTGTGGACTGTGCCTGAATATCGTCGTTGTGGGTGAAGTAGCTGAGCGCAGTCGACAGATACAGAGCGCCTTTGCCGCTCTTGACGACGCGCACCTGATTCGCATTGCCCAGCTGAGAGCCTTTGCGTTCGATGACGAAAGATTGTGCAGAGGTAACGTCTGCGGCAGTAACCTGCTTTGAAATAACCTGCTCGCCGTTAAGATAGACCTGCAGCGAATAATCGGGCGAAAGCTCCTTGCTGATCTTGACGTAATCGATGAGTCCGAAGATCGCAAATGCGGTCTGCCTCGTCGATTCCCAGTAATAACCATTACGTCGATTACCGACCAGCCACCGGGCGGCCTTGGCAACCAGTGCGCTTTGCGGATTGATCCGGGCCAGCGCCTTCAATGACAATGCCGTAGCTTCGGTATTGTTTTCTTCCTGATAACCGTGGGTTGTGTGTTTCGATTCCCAATGAGCGTCGTATTCGTTTGAGCGAGCCGCTTGTTCGATTTCACCGGCCACCTGCCGCGCGCGGTTGTCGTCCCGGTGCTGCTTCAATGCCAGCGCAAGCAGCGCTTTTCCATACCCTTGCAGCTCTCCCCTTCGATTAAACAGATCGTTTATCACTGAGCCGTCGACCGTACCGCTCTGGCCAAGAGCGTAAACCATGTAAGCTCGGGTATCCGGATCGATCGTCTGCCCGTCGTCGCTCTTTCCGCTGGCGAGCATCTGAATCATTTTTTCGCGACCGGTGTTTATACGCTGGCGCTCTACTGCGTATCCGGCCCTGGTCGCCAGCGTCAAACCGTCGATCACGTACGCGGTCATAAACGCATCTGACTTGTCATCCTTCCACCATCCCCAACCGCCGTCGCCGTGCTGAAATCCATAAAGACGATCCATCCCGCGTTGTACTTTGGTTGCGAGATCATTCGTCCCGCGGATTGAGGTGGTCTTAACGTCCTTTAACGCTTGAGCGACGATTACGTTGGGCAGGAAGCTGGACATCGTTTGCTCGGTGCAGCCATAAGGGTAGGCGGTCAAATAATCAAGCGCGCCAAACAGCGTTCCGGCAACCGACGGCGCTGCTTCTATGCGAAGCGTGCGAGCTTGTGCGTGAGCGTCGCCCGGCAAATTCAACGCAATCGTTTTTTCCTCGCTGTCCGCGGCCAGGGTAACCGCGCCACCAACGTTCTGCTTTAATCCGTGCGGCGCCACTTCCAGCGGGATTTCGACTCCGTCGGATTCATCCGCGGGCCCGGCCTGGGCCATCGCAACAAGCTTTACCTGGCCCACTTGATTGGCTGCGACTCGCCAGTCGATGCGGTGTTCACCCTGCTTTGGAATGTTGACCGTTTGGGTCGCCGCATCCAGCAATCGTGCTCCGGTGACATCGATCGAAATCTTCACCGCTTTGGGCGCGTCCAGATAGTTATGAACGATGGCCGACAAGGTGACCGTGTCGCCTTCAGTAAGAAATCGCGGTGTCTCCAGGCGAAGTATGAGGTTCTTACGCGATACAAACTTGAGGATCGCCGATCCAACCTTTGTGTCCGAAGTCACACCGCGAACCGTCGCCCGCCAGGTCGTAAGGTTGTCCGGCAATTTGACCTCAACCGATGCTTTGCCTTCCGCGTCAGTGACGAGGTCGGGTTGCCAGAAGGTCGTATCCTTAAAGTCCTTCCGTATTGTCGCTTCTGCGTACTGGCCTTCGTTTTTGAAATCGGCCAGTTGATAAGCTCGTTTGTTTGCTGCGATGTTGAGCTGCTTGTCACCGGAGTGTCCCTTGAAATAATAAGAGATGGTAAAGCTGGTTTGTACCTGGTTGTATCGGCGGCCGTAAAACGCCTTGCGTATGTCGCGAGTCTGATCCGGTTTAACGCTATAGATCGCTTCATCAACCACGCCGAGACTGAGCTCCGCGCCAGCGGCTGGCGATCCATCCGAATTGCGGGCACGGATAGTGTACCTGGCGGTTTCTCGCGGTTTGTACTCTTTCTTGTCGGCGAGAACATCGATGTTGAGGAATTTGCTCTTTGCAGGAACGCTAATGAAGCGGTCGTGGGTGTACATCTCGCCGTCCTGGATATAAGCAACATTCAGATAGACATTCGGCGAGAAGCGAGCTTCGATTGGAACGTCAATCATTACCGCACGTGTTGGCGAGTCGACGATCGTAGAGGTCATTACGCCGGTCAGCTCGGTGGTAACCAGCAAGTGTGCTTTGTCGGTAGGCAGCATTGCCAGCACATGCGCGGTCTCTCCTGGCTGGTAAGACTTTTTGTCGGGCACCAGCTTAATAGATTGATCGTCACCGTAAGACCAATCAGACCATTCGCCTTTTTTGTCGGCGATCCACAAATAATCCTCGTTCGACGGATACTGTTTCTTGCCGTCTTTTACAATAGTCTGAATGTTTACGCTTCCGGTCCCGGTCACCGCGTAGTCATAACTTGCCTCACCCTGCTGGTTTGTGGTCACGTCTGCAGAGGCCAACTCTTTTTCACGAAGCGTGTACTCATAACGAGTCTTACCGGACTCGTCTTGTTTTGGCGTCGAATCCCAGCGCCGCTCGATAAACTTCAGGGTGACGCCGGTTGACACAGGATGACCTTCGTAATCAGTCGTATTCAGTTTGATTCTTGCTGTATCGCCTTGATAGTAGACGTAACGATCGGTGCGGGTATTCGCGACTACGCTGCCCCGGGTGCCGATAAAGCTGGCTTTTGCTTCGATTGTTCGCCGCGCCTCATCGGTGACCTGTGCCTCGAGCCGATAGACATAATCATACGAGTCTTTTTCACCTGGCGCCGGAACCTCAAATTCAACGTCCAGTTTGCCGTTGGCATTAAGCACCCCTTGCCCGTCCTTTACCATGTCGTTTCCGTAGCCGTATCCACTCTCGTCTTCGCTCTCCGATTCCCCCGTATCGGCATCGTCTTCATCTGCCCACCACCACGGATAGTACCGGCTGCGATAGATGTAGTACTGAACATCCGCTTGTTTGACCGGCTCGCCGAAAAAGTATCTTGCCTCAATCGAAAACTTCACTTTTTGACCGACCTCAACAAACTTCTTCGGCGTCGCCACGCTCACTTTGTACTCAGGCTTCTTGTACTCCTGGACCTCAAAGTATTCGCTCGCGTTGACACCGCCGGCTCGGGCAATGATGCGGTACTGACCCAACGCGGCCCCGGCGGCGATGTCCACGGCGCCGCTAAAAGTGCCTCGCTGGCTCAACTTCAGATCTGAGTCCAACACCTTGCCGCCGTTCGGATCTTCTATAGTGGCGTGGACCACTCCGTTCGGCAGTTCATAACCCCGCTCTCCCGCGGTTCTGAGAATGCCTCGGAAAAAAACTTTTTGATCCGGTCTATAAACCGGCCGGTCGGTGTAGATATAGCCGGTGAGCCCGCCGCCTCCCTCGCTTTCGCCTTCTTCGTCGCCGCCCATGGTGATGCCGAAGTAATACGCGGCAAGATCGGAGATGGCAAAGCTGTCCTTGTCCCGTGCGGTAACCAGATAGGAAGTGTTTTCGTCACGAGAGCCTTCGTCGGTGGGATCGACGTCCTCGGTGTTCTTTTCGGCTTCGATCTTCGGTTTCTCGACGCGTGTTCTTAGTTGACCGTTCTTGTCGGTGGTTCCCTTTGCGACCGTTTTCTTCAATTGGATAACTTCTACTTTCACGCCTTCGCGTGGGGCGCCAGTCTTGCGATCGGCGGTAAAGACGAGGACGTCGCCGGAAGGAGAAGTCTTATTGATCATTGTGAGATCGGTCACGATCGCGATCGTGTATGCGCGAAGATCGCCGTTGACAGCTTCGACCAGGTAGACACCGGGACCGCGTTTCCCAAGCATAACCATACGAGTGTCGTAGAGGTCGTCGAGCGGAGTGAGCTTCTCGCGCCAACTGCTAACGATCTGGCTGGGATTCAGCAACGGCACCCGGGCATAGTCCGCTTCATTGAGTGGTCGACGATCGCCATCGCCTTTGAACTTCTGAGTGAGGGATTCGCGCGTCGGGCGCCGCAGCTGGTTGCGAAAATAATCCGTGATCGATTTGAAGATTGAAACCTTGAATGACCGCACTCTTTCCAGCGCTGAAGGCTCCTTCTTCAGCCCTGCAATGATTTGTGTCTTTTCCCCCTCACCCATACGATGAGGGTTTTCCAGGTTCCTGAAGAACTTTACGGGATCGTCAACCCTATAGACTCGGAAATCCATTTGGTCTATTCCGGCGTAGTTTATCCAGACTCGCGCTCGATCAGCTGTTCCGTACGTCCTGTTGGTTGATAGAGAAAAATAGGGTTTGACTGTCTTAGTCGTTGTAGTTGAATCCGAAGCAGGCGTTTCCACTGTACCGCTTTGCGCCCTCAGCCGTAATGTCGATATCGATAACGTTCCTGCTATGACAAGCAGGTATATGCTGACACTCTTAAATGCGCGATAGCTTCGATGGATATTTTGAAACACTTGAGTCTCCTTCAATCGAGCATCTTAACTCGATAGAATCCGAGGAAATTCTCATTGCTGTCGATCGGCCGCCAACGCTTGTCAGGATGCTGATCAAGAACGGCCAGGCGCACCTTCTTAATAGTGCCCCCATCGGACGGCGACGATCCGGTATGATAAACCACCCAATCAGAAGCACCACCGCCGTCCGTCAAAGCGGGCCCGATGAATATCATCACGTGATACGGAAACTTTTGAACCCAGGGCTGGTGGAAGAACAACAGGTCCCCGCGTTCCGCGCGACGCCGATCGCGGCTTACAAAGTTGCAGTTGAAGCTCTTCAACGTTTTGGCGTCCGCGAATTCGGAAAACTTTTCATTGGTCAAATCGCCTTCCTGATAGGAGCCAAAGTCGGTTCGAAATAGCTTTTCGCCGAGGGGATTGTTTGCCAGCGAGAAAGCCTTAATATCAGGCGCTACCGCTTCATACCCGGACCCCATTCTTTGGTACCAGGGCCGGTCGTGTTTGCGGAGAGCCTCGCGCCAGGCAAATCGCACCAATCCCGCACAATCGCGTTGAGCGGCGTTCCACTGATCGCTGATTTGATAGAACTGCATCTCTGCGATTGCAGTGAACCAGCGTCTGAAGTTCTGCCGGTCTTCGTAGGAGGTGAGTTCAGCGCGATCGGGAATGCCATCCGAGTCGGAATCAGCCGAAACCTCCGCTAAAGGTTGTGGGCTGGTGTTGTGAGCCTGTAATGGGTGGCCGCATGCCGAAAGAAACGCACAGGCAATCAGCGTTACTGAAAATCCAGCGAGACGATTGGGCACAAGAGCCTCCAGAAAGCGCTTCGAATCGGCGGGATTATATGGCCGTCCGCGTACCAAGTCAAAAACACGGGCGCTAACCCGATCTAGTGAATCGCATCGAGTTGGCGAGTGCTTTGAAGACTTTTTGTGGAGTTTGGTTGTCTTGAGTGATGTGCGCAGTTTGGATTGATGGTGCAGTTTGGATTGATGTGCGCAGTTTGGATTGATGGTGCAGTTTGGATTGATGGTGCAGTTTGG
>JADMIO011189633.1_pt1 | contig 37427 bp, 34 predicted proteins | sample 8958161 | NCBI WGS metagenome assembly JADMIO01 (sample SAMN16585339, study PRJNA669376) | soil metagenome | isolation source: Crop rotation soil | place: USA: Cullars Rotation, Alabama | collected 2011 | reverse complement strand
TTATCTCTTGTGCCTTGAGCACGTCGATAACTTGGGAGCGTACACCGCATCCCGTCCGGAGACCGGCCTTCTCATACCATCTGATTTCGTCAACTACGGGTTCACTTGTCTGCGTGGGGGAGCGCAAATCACGACGGGGAGAGAGCGGGCACGCGAACCTTCACCTCCCCGAGTCTAGGATCCTGTGTTCAGGATCTCACAGGTACTGGCTGTGTATTGCCCATTTTAACCCTCGACGCGCCGTGCTCGCGCACAGCCGTCAACTGAGCGAGCGAGAATGCCGCAATGGCCAACCCCAGATCACGCACAGCAATGTCGAGAAACTTGCCCATGGTAAGCAGGTTCAAAGCGATGGCCACGAGCCATACCGCGACCACATAAGCTCCAGCCTTCGTGAAGCGTGAGAGCACCACGATGCCGGCGATGATCTCGATGAGGCCGACGATGTGCATGAAGGTTCCTGGACTCAGCGGAATCATCTTCGTCGCGAGAGGATTCAGGTATGTCTCCCAGTTCGTCAAGAGGTTGAAGAATTTATCTACGCCTGCGGCAATGGGGACGAAACCGAACAGCACGCGGAGCGCCCACCAGGTGGTATTTAGCCGATTGTCTGTGTTCTGCATCTTTTCCTCCTCCCACGAATAGAGTCGTTCCCGACAAGCTGGTTACAACCCGGCCCATTTAAAGCATCTTCAAATTAATGTGTAACGTTTTGCTGAGATGGCACTCTATCGGATAAGCAGGGAGTATGACCGTGACTATGCCAGAACTAATGAACAGCACCGAAACGCTCTCTGATGAGGAAGTAGTCCGTCGCATACTGGAAGGCCAGACAGCATTATTTGAGTTAATCATGCGCCGGTACAACCAACGCCTGTATCGCGTCGCTAGAGCAATTCTTCGCGACGATTCTGAAGCGGAAGACGTGATGCAGGACGCATATGTGCGCGCTTATGAGCATTTATCGCAGTTTGCTGGCCGCTCCCAGTTCGCCACCTGGCTGACGCGGATTGCCATTCATGAGGCGTTGGCTCGCTCCCAACGCCGCAAACGTACCCAGCAGTTGCACAGAAATGACTGGAGCGAGGGCACAGCTTATGGGGAGGCTAACTTGGTAGCGGACACTCTGAATCCAGAAGAACAATTGTCGGTGTCCGAATTGGGGCGGGCACTGGAAGATGCAATTCTGTCGATTCCAGAGCAATATCGACTAGTGCTGATGATGCGCGACGTGGAACAGTTAAACACGCAGGAGGCAGCCGCAGCTCTTGACCTCACGGAAGAAAACGTCAAAGTGCGACTCCACCGGGCTCGCGCTATGGTGCGCAAGAATCTATTCGCACGGGCGGGGGCTGAAGCACCCACCGCATTCGGGTTCATGGGGCCGCGCTGCGATCGAGTGGTTGAGAGAGTGATGGAGAGGGTTTCTGCTGCTACCCAGTGATAGTTTTTGATCGACCGATGCAGCAGCCACGAGTGCCTAGTGTAAACGCCTTCATGAGAAGGCCGGTCAGAGTCAAGTGGGTTGGTTTTGTTTCCAGTAGGTCAAGTAGTTTCTCCTACGCCGAGTTGCCACTGACGCGATGCTTCCATCCGCACTCTCGAGGAGCGATTCGTTCGCTCGGTGCGCTGGCAGGCGCCGCTTCTCCTGTGCGACGACTAGCTTTGGCTCTATCAGCCGGATGTCTATTTCTACTTATGGTTATGAGATTCGAATCGATCGATGGGAGAACACGGTGACCTGGCTGGTGACCGATTCGACTGGATATATTTGTGGAAATCGCGCTGATAATCCTCTGCCTGGTATCTGGCATGTGGAAGATATTCCGGTCCCGCAAGCGAAAGCACTCTTAGCGCATTTCGAGCACGAAGCGAGTCGTTTGACACAACAAAGTTGGTAAACGGAACCACACGCTCGTTGTGAAAGCCATCGATTCGAACGGCAATATCAAAATCTTTCCGAATGTCCCTTTTATTGTGAGTAACTGAATTGCAAATATGGAAAGACAAGCTGGCTCTAAAGGGGGAGCTTACCGTTCCCGGTTTCTTTTCCCGAGGTTCAGAGGCTCTGCTGCAAGCAGATGCAAGGGCACGTACAATTCCCAACAGATGATCCAGTAGGCCGTCAGATGTTTCGTTTCGATACCCTGGACAGGTATCAGGCACTTGCACTATGGCATGCTTCGTCAGTCATTTATATGCGACTGCCGCACTGGATGCACCGGCAAGGTGTATCACCTCAAATCGCTTGAATCCCACTTCGGAACACCACCTACGAAAATCGGCTCCTGAATAATCGAACGCATCGCCAAATTCGATCAGCATGTTCAACGACATGAGCAAGCCGAAGACGTTTTCACGGCGGGCATCATCGATGAGCGCTTCAATTGCAACCAGGGCGCCGCCGGCAGGTAAAGCATTGTAGGCTGCCTTGATGAGGTGCATCTTCTTATCCAGATTCCAGTCATGCAAGATCATACCCATGGTAATCAGATCAGCCCTCGGTAGTGGGTCCTTAAAGAAATCTCCGGAGGCTGTACTGACGCGGTCACTCAATCCCGCTCTGGCGATGTGCTTGCGAGCCACTGGTTCTACCGGTGGTAGATCGAAAGAGATGCATCGCAGATGGGCATGCTTTCTGGCAACCTCAATGCTGAGCAAGGCCGTTGCGCCACCTACGTCACACATGGTCTTGAATGGAGAAAAGTTGAACTTCTCTGCGAAGGCCTCGAAATTCAGTCGGGAAAGACCTGTCATTGCTCCCATGAACTGTTCCAGTTTCGGCAGTTCCTCGTAAAGCTCTTCGAAAACTCCCTTCTGGCCGTGCTTGGTTTCGTTTTGCGGGCGGCCGGTGCGTAAGGCCTCAGGTAAGTCATGCCAGAATTTGAAAAGGCGTGCGTTGAGCATTATGAGAATCCCGCCGACATAGCGCGGACTAGTGCTATCCAGATAGAGGGCCGTAGCAGGAGTATTGGAATACTTCGCTTCTGGGCCGTCACCCTCGCGTTCCAGAAACCTCATTGCAACAAGTGCATCGAAGAAGTCGCCGATGCCGCGCGGATGCAGGCCTAGTTCAGCACCAAGCTTTGTGCCGGTGAGCTGGCGGTCACCGAGTTTGGTGAAGAGGCCGAAATCGACAGCTGTGAGGAGAACCTTTGAAGACCAGAAGCCAAATGCCGTTTGAAGAATTGGCCCAGGATCGAGCTGAAGGGTGGTTTCATGCATATGCTAAGTTAGCAAATCCCAGCTTCTCGCACTCAGGACGACCTTCGACATACAACTCGAACTCGTCACCTCAAGAAAAACCATCGGAACGTTGGCGAGAATTGTGTAGTACGAAGTTGCTCAAAACGCCTTGACCCCGCCCCCATTATTAGAGATGGCGATATTGAGCGAATAATCGCCCAAGTTCCGGTTTGCAGCTTGGGTGCAGCTGAAACAGCCGAGGCGAACCGGATACTAAGCCGTCCAAGCCTCTGCTCTCCTGAATCGCGGATCGTGCGGAAGACCAGATATCGGTTAACCCGGGCCATGCCGTTTTCTCGATCGCTTGACCAGGGATTTATCATCGCTAGTTTCGCCAGCTACCTGTTTGCCACTCTCGATCGGGTTGCCGTTACGGCGCAGTTGAAAATTACCAGCGACAACATTAAATTGGCGGGAAGTCCACCTGAGGTCATTGATGCCCAAGGTCACCGAAATAGCACCCGATCTTTATCGCATTAGCGTTCTTTTTTCAGAAATTAATCTCCAATTCAACCACTTCCTCATAGTCGACGACGAGCCTCTTCTCTTTCATACTGGGCTGCGCCGTATGTTCAATGAAGTGCGCGAGGGTGTCGCTTCCATTATTGACCCAGCACGTCTCCGCTGGGTCAGTTGGAGCCATTTCGAATCTGACGAGTGCGGCGCGCTTAATGAGTGGCTGGCGATTGCTCCTCATGCTGAGCCCGCCTGCAACATGGTCGGAGCCCTGGTCAATGTCAACGACTTCGCTGCAAGACCCGCGCGCATTCTTGGCCCAGAGGATGTTCTGTCTACTGGAAAACATCGCTTTCGTTACCTCAGCACTCCGCAACTTCCCCATGGATGGGACGCCGGGGTTCTATTCGAAGAAACGAACGCCACCCTACTGTGCTCGGATCTCTTCCACCAGGACGGCGACGTCGAAGCTCTTACGCATTCCAGCGTGCTCGACCGCGTCGCCGCCACACTATCGGCATATCAGAAGGGCCCGCTCGCGAACTATGTTCCATATACCGGCAACACTGGACGCATACTGCGCAAGCTAGCCGCACAAAAGCCACGGACATTGGCCATCATGCACGGCTCGAGCTTTTCAGGCGACGGCGAAAAAGAGCTCCGTGGCCTCGCGGATGTCATGAAGCGCGTTCTCGGCGAAGAGCCTAACGAGGCAGTCGTTTAGTCAAGGCGCGGAACGGTCAAACGCTGCTTATTCGTAACGCGCGGCAAAGCGAAAGGTACTTCATGGCATCCGCAAAGGCAAAAGCTGAAACGGCGGGCACCAGCCACCATCTATGAGCGTGCCGAGGGGATTTCAGGAGATACGACATTGGCCTTACGGGGCGGATCTCAGGCGCTTATGTTTTGTGTATGACAATAGTCGAGATTCTTTCGGCTCGACTTGCCGAGTGAACAGAAGTAGGCAGCCGATGTCACTGTTAGCCAACCGAAGTAGTCCAGATTGTTGCAAATGTCAGAACCTTTGCAGAACTGGTCGCCTACTGGCTGCAGGGTACGTGGATCTCGCTCTATTCCCGGTCACTGCTCCAGGAAAATACACAATACTGCCAACCAGCGCAGCGAGGGCTGCAGCGCTGCACATGGGTATCATTGATGATGCAGTAAACTTTAGGACAGCTATCTCACGGCAGGCGATGTTCCAGCATTTAGATGCTTCCTGCTTCGGTTTCTTGGTGGAATGGCGACAACCATTTGTTGCCTTTCTTCTGCCAGATCGATGTGGCGAAAACCTTTCCAGCTTGCTTTTTGCCATCGCAAGTCGCGTCCTGCATTCCCGTGTAGGTCATAACGACCGTGTTTTTGTCGAGCCACATATAGGAGAAATCGGAGAGCGAGAAGCTGTTGACCACACATCTGGCGTCCGTAATACTTTTCACAAGCTGCTCTTTTCCCTTAAATACCCCACCATCTGCGATGCTTATGGAGTCGTTCGTAAACCACGCCACCGCCTGCTTCGCATCATGATCTTTCCATGCTTGCCAGCCAGCTTTTTCATTACTCTCGAGTGTCTTCTCTATGCTTGCATTCGTTTGCGAGAATAGCGGGGTCGCCGATAACAACAGAGCGAGAACAATTGCTGTCAGTATGATTGGACGCATACTCCTCCTCTAGTCTTAGGTTGTGACGCGAACTATAGATGGAACGGGATACGGTGTCAAATCTCGCCGAAGATTACAGAAAAGTACTCGTCAGCCAAGAACTCGCAGTATTCGTTTTCGTTGCTTCTCAGACAATCAGCGGCGGTACTGGCGTCGTTCTGTGTGGCTTACCTGCGGCTTATTCTTCGTTGATCGTTGAAATTTCGTCATTCTGCAAACTAAGCGAGCACTCTCATCGTCTGATAGCGCAACTGGAACTCAATGAAGCTTTGCATACTCGGCCTTCGCTTCAACGAGAACCGGAATACCGGGATCCGCATCCTTCCAGAGCGCGAAGAAATTCTGATAAGCGGCTTTGGCCCTAGCTGGATCGTTGGCTAACGCATGCGCACGTGCGATGTAAAGACGCGCCAGGGACCCCGTGGAAAAATTGATCATAATCCCGTAGTGATCCACCATCTTCTGAAACTCGCCAACGGCTGCTTCCTCATTGTGGGCCAAAAGATATGCTTGTCCGCGCAAGTATGCCGGATATAAAGTTCCGATCTGCAACGGCGGTGGGCTTCCAAGCTCATAAGGCGCGGCCGCCTCTAATATCCTTACGGCTTCCTGCCAATCCCCTCGATTGAGTTCGATTGCTGCCTTTGCTGTAGGAAGCCAATACAGTTTCAGAATGGAATTTGTCGCATAATTCTGCTCGAGTTCATTGACGAACGCCTGAGCCTTTGAAGCATCTCCGATCCTTGCGAGCGTAAGCGCCGCAAAAAGCTTCACATCTCGCCCCGGAGCGAGGGCCAGTGCTGCCGTTACGCCTTGCCGTGCAGCGGCGACATTTCCGAATTCTGCTTCCCGCAACGCGGCGTTTACCTGCCAGAGTGCGGCTGTTTCCTTCGAATCCGAGCGCGTTGCGGAATCAACCGCGCGCCGGGAAAAATCGCGCGCCTGTGTCATCCTTCCGTAATAGGCATACGAATCGGACTGCGCTGACAACAGCGGATCTTCGTCGCCAGGCTTTCCGGAGCCCCAGGCCACCTGCTGCTCCATCTGCGCGGAATCGCCTTTTAAAAAAGCAACATAATGAAGATAGAGTCTCAGCGTTCCACCGTCGAGCTTTCGTGCCAAGGCCTGATCCAGAACCGCTTTTGCCTCATCAACCCGATTCAAGTAAAGATAAGCCTCTCCTAAATTGGCACTCTGAATTACGTCGTTCGGCTCTAACCGTTGCGCTTCTAGGCCTTCTGTTAGCACCTTGTCATATCGACCCATGAACGCATAATTCGCGCCCAAATTATTGTATGGAACAGAATCATTTGGATAATTGGCTATCCATAATTCATAGGTCTGGGCCTCCCTCTCTAGCTGTCCCGTGGCGCGGAAATAATCCGCGGTAATCCGCAGTTTTTCCCGCTCTGTTACGCGGTCACGCAATTCATAAGCCTTCGTCGCATATTGGATTGCCAGCGAAGGTTGACCAAGGTTTTGATATGAAATCGAGAGTCCGGCATAAGCCATCGGAAAATTCGGGTCCAGTTCAACCGCTCGTTTTAAGAATGGAATGCTGGGCGCATCTCCTTTCTCACGTCCGACCGTGATCCCCATGCTGTAAGTTTTCAGAGCTTCCAGCGAAGAAGTCGTTGCTTCAATTGGCACTTCGAATTTTTTTACTGACGGCAGGGACTCTCCCAACCTTGCTCGCAGGCTGGCGGAAGCCTGGCTCAAGGCCTTTAACACTTCTTCTTTGTTAACAGCTTCACCCTGCTCTTTGGCAAGCGTGTCCCCGGTTCCACAGGCTACTGCGCTCAGATCAATCAAATAGTGGGTACCCAAAGTTGAAATTGTGCCCCCTAACAAAGCCTTGCTCCCGGTGCGCAAGCACAACTCCCGCGCCACATCCATTGTTATTCGCTGGTTTGCGGGGCGACCCATCATGCCCAAAGTTTCACTTACTTTCCGATCGGATAGCACATTGAGAAATGGGGACTGCCCCAGTTCCACGGCGAGCGCCTGCTTTAAAGCGTCATCAAAGACTCCGTCGCCAGTCGTGTTCGCGAAATCGGCCAGGACGATGGTGTCTTTCTCGGTAAGCGGTGTCGACTTCGCGGAAGGAACTTGGAAGCGCGAGCGCACATAGAACCCGACCGCAACCAGTCCTGCAATCAGGACTGCTATCAGGGGCACGAGGATCTTCCAACTCCTTCTGGCGACCAATTCAGGAGTAGCAGCGCCGTGAGTGTCGCTTGCGGACTGCGTCGGTGCGATCCGGCCAGAAGTGGATGAGGAGGGCCCCGAGTGGCTGCTGTCGGGAATTACCGGCAGAAAGCCCGAACTTACGACGCTAACCGCACCGGAACTTGCCGTCGCAACATGCCCGCTCTGATCTCTCTTCAGCCTCTGCAACTCGGAACGGATATCCGAGGCATGCTGGTATCTCAATTCACGGTCTTTCTCCAGCGCCCTTTCAATAATGGCATCAAGCTTCACTGGCAGATCGGGATTCAAGCGCAACGGCGGTGCCGGTATTCGATTCAAGATCGCTTCAAAGATCACTGCTGAACTCTCACCCCTGAACGGTAACTGTCCCGTGGCCATCTCATACAACACCACCCCGAACGAGAACAGATCTGTACGAGCATCCAGCTCTTTAGCTCGTGCCTGTTCCGGCGACATGTAGGCCACCGTTCCCAAAGTTGAGCCCGGGCCGGTCAGATGTTCACCGGCTCCAGTGACCTCAACCGTCACACCCGCTGGCTCGAGCAGGCGTTTCCCGGCAACCACCTTCGCTAGGCCAAAATCCAGGACTTTCGCGTGGCCCCGTTTGGTGACAAAAATATTCGCTGGTTTGATGTCGCGATGAACAATTCCTTCGGCATGCGCCGCATCCAGTGCATCTGAAATTTCGATGGCCAAGTTCAGCAGAGCATCAATCTCCAGGGGTCTGCCCGTGATCATGTGTTTCAGTGTTAGACCATCCAGGTACTCCATTGCTATGAATGCCTGACCGTGCTGGTCGTCGATCTCGTAAATTGTGCAGATGTTAGGATGGTTCAGCGCTGAGGCGGCCTTGGCTTCTCGTTCAAATCGACTGAGGGCTTGCGGATCGCTCGCCACTTCGTCGGGTAGGAATTTTAGAGCGACAAAGCGGGACAATTTGATGTCTTCTGCCTTATAGACCACTCCCATTCCGCCACCGCCAAGTTTATCGATAATGCGGTAATGAGAGACGGTCTGCCCGATCATCGCGATTAGAGCGGAATCTTACGTGGACGGGGCAGGGCAAGTCAATGATGGGAAGCGGGTTAATGCTCTATGCAACAAATCAGCACGCGCTTGCGTGCGTCGCGACGGGCAATAGCGTATCTGTTTATCCATGCGGCCATCATGGACCCGACACTCTGTCCCGACGGAAAGCAAATGATCTACATCATAGTGGTCTCGGGCAGAGTAATATTCGAATCGGGCGAACGAAAAGTGCTGAACATAGAATTGGAATCGTTGCCGAAAACGTCAGGAGCGCGTTAAAGCGTCAGAAGTGCATTAAGCTAGCATGAGCGAGGTAGGCTCTGAATCGTTCGCCAACCGCCGCCCGCTCACCAATGGAGTTGCTGTAATCGTATTGCTTACATCAATCATCAGGCACTCCGAGTTACTATTATCTCTGCCTGCTGACGTTTCTTGGCGCTTCACGCTTTCTGCCGACGCCCATCTTATCCACGGCATGCGGCCACTGCCGTGCCTATCTCCGTGATGAAGCTCCAGGCGGCCACTCGATCCACGCCCGGAACCGTAATCCAACGATCCAAGGCCTCCGCCAAGTCGGGGTGCTCTTGTCCAAGTTGATCGAGTCGAGCGTCCAGCAACTCCATCTCAGTTTCGATAAAACCCAGTTGGCGAAGTAAGCTCTGTAAAAGGAAACGATGATGCTCACGTACCTTGCCTTCCAAAGCTGCCTGTAGCTGAGGAATCTTTAGTCGTAAGTGACCGAGGGCAAGATCAGCGAGTCGTTCGGAACTCTCTTCTCCCCCGATGATAGCCTACAGAATGGCTCTGCCACTCTTGCCCAACGTGTTGCTGGCCACGCTTGCGAGCTTGATATTGGCATCCTCGAGGACTTTTTGAATCCGGCTTGCAATCCGAGAATGTTCCTGCGACAAGCTAGTCCGTGCCCTGGTGAGATCACGCAGATCGCGAATCACCACCGGTGGTATGAAGCTTCCCCGCAGAAGTCCGTGTTGCAAAAGCTCTGCGATCCACTGACAGTCTTTCGTATCTGTCTTGCGTCCTGGAACTGCCTTGATGTGCTGTGCGTTGGCCAGCAGGATGTGAAAATGACCTTCGAGAACATTCCACACAGGCTTCCAATAAACACCTGTGGATTCCATGGCCACGTGCTCAACGCCGAACTCCTGCAACCAAGCCACCAGTTTGCAGAGTTCGCGTGTCGTGCATCCGAAGCGACGAATCTGCTTCTGTGGTCTGCCGGATTGAGCTACCAAAATACAAGCGGTGATGGACGACTTGTGCACGTCCAGTCCGCAGCACCGACGGTACAGAACTTCCATGGCTGCCTCCTTCCGCCGTGCAACGTAAGGATGCTCAAATCGCGAAAATCTCCCTCGCGTGCTCCTCTCCGAAGAAAGGGCGACAGTCCGTTGTTCTTAACGGCATCCAGGGTCAAACTCATCCGCGGGCTCTTGGGCTCCACTAAGGCGAACGACCTCATACGTCCACGGCTTCGCTCAGCCTAACTCGTTTTCATTCGCCCTTGTGCCAGAGAGGCATGTAGAACTCATCCCATCTGATTTCAACAGCTACACTCGTTGCACAATTCCGCATTTGGAGAATCCACCGTCCATGAAAAATAGGGCAGGTAAGAACTTGGACACGATGGTGATAGGAGAGCTAGGCAGCTTTGTGTACAGGTTGCGGCCAAATAATCAGTAACGGTTTTTGATGCCTTATTGAACCGAACAACGGACTGTTGCTATTTCCTAAATTCAAGCAACTTGCGACGTAAAGTCTCAATGCGCTGACTGCGCTGCTCGTCCAGAGCCACTTGCTCGGACGACATCGGAATGAATACTGCATCACCAAGCGCTTTTATTTGTTCTTTTCGCAAGGATTCAATTTCGGCTAGTATTTGTTCGTGTGTCGGGGTGGGAACCATGCAGGGCCTCCTTCGGATCTAACGATTCACAAGAAGCCCATCCCCTGTAAGCGCGGCAGAAGAGATTGTGAATTACTACACCTTGACTCTACTCCCCCCATTAATGGAGTGCCATCGGTTTATTCCTGTAGAGAGTGTTCAATGGGGAACCCCGGCGGCGTTCGTGTAGCCATGGGCTAAAGCGCGGCACAAGGTTCCCCTTTACCGTACACGGTCTCTTGCAGATTAAGAATCCATTTGTTGTTTGGAAAGCGCCAATACCATCTGTTTACAACAAGTAACGAACCAAAAAAGTCTTGTTAGTGCTCACATACGCGGGCCCGAGGTGCGACGCAAGGCACTAGAATGGCAATGGCATGATGCCTTGGCTGAACGATGGGATGTCGACTCTCGACGACAGTGGCTCATCACCGCCTTCTGCAGATTGCGGTTTCCTTTCCGATTTGATTCCGAACAGGGACAGGGGGCGATTCCTCCGCGCGGCGGTTCTGTTGTTTCTCGCATTCAGTTCAGTGGGCTGCCTTCTTTTGACGAAAACATTTATTGAAGAATATCGTGCTCGTCACAGCTGGCCGGTTGCCCGAGGTGAAATTGTTTCATGCACGGAGAAGACCGGGGAAGGGATGAGACGAAAACCCCTGTACTGGATGGAATGTGAGGTTAGATTCGAAGTTCCCGTTGATCAGTGCGTGACCGGTATGACTGCTGCTGAAATACGAGAGCCCTATCCATGCCACGGAACCATTCGTTCACCTTCAACAACTGCGCAGGGAACGACCTTCGGTTGGACCAATCCTCAATTTCTCTTAACCCCCAAACGAATTCTCCACAACCCCAACGGCCCGGAGGTCAAGTTGGCGGAGGAACCTGTCTGGCTCGCATACGACTTGCCGAACGTTCTCATGATGTCTTGCTGGATGATTGTGTGTTTGGTGTTCCTCGCGATGATACAGTGGCGTATCAAAGTCATCGAACAACTGACTTCAAATGCATGAACGGAGGCATGTAGTTGGTGTAATTGCCTGATTTCAACACTCTACTGTTTTGCTACCCTTTCGAAATCCGAGCAGCATTCATTTGGGGAGTTGCTATGCACCAGCTCGATCGTCGTGCTTTACTTACGCTCATTCCGACGCTTGCTTTTATTCCCGCGAAGGCGAACGGACAATCAGACGAATCAATAAGTGTTATTCCATCAGGCCAGGACCGCACTGGACGACCTCACAAGGCCGCCCGTGCTGATAGTCACCTGGATTTCAAAGTGATCACCCAGGAGACTGCGGGCCGCCTCTTCATCATGGAAAACAGGGACATGGTGCGCGGCGGACCTCCGCGACATGTTCACTATGAACAGGAGGAGTGGTTTTTCTTTCTAGAAGGCAGTGAAGTGATTATGGAGATCGGAGAGCAGAAGCTTCGGTTGAAACCCGGCGACTCGGTTCTGGCCCCTCGTGACGTGCCACACGTCTGGGCTTATCTAGGACCACAGCCCGGACGCATGTTGTTCGCATTCACGCCAGCCGCAAGGATTGAGGGCTTCTTCGAAGAAACGAGCAAGCCGGACGCGAAAGTTGCGGATCCCCAACGTTTTGAAAGACACGGAATGAAAGTATTGGGACCTCCTCTTCTAGGTTGAGTGGGAAGATAAATGGCAGCACATCTCCCCTGATGGCGAGAAACGACCGAACCCCAAGAGCCGGGTGTTTTGAGTGTAATGGCCTGTTTTCGCCAGTCATATTTCGCTCCGACCGCAGACCCGATACGTTGGCGGCGGTTCTCGCCGAACCGTGTTATCTCGGAAAGCTTTGCTAGTAGCCGGATGCCGAGGGTATATACTCTCGGCCAAAGAAGTTAATCCCAGGAGGGTTTATCATGAAATCAGCGCAGCCCCGCGCACATTTGAACCGTGTTGTTTGTTGGCTTTCGATCCTGTACATAGTCTTCGCCACGTGCGATCTTTCCGCTCAGAGCAGCCGTTCCAGTTTAAAGAATTTTCAACATGTTTTCGTAATCATGATGGAGAATACCGGGTTTGACACTTTGATCGGGAACTCCAATGCTCCATTCATTAACGCTGCGGCAACACGTTATGGTCTCGCGGGCAACTACTTCGGAGTGACACACCCTAGTCAGCCCAACTACATTGCCGCAACCTCCGGTTCCCTTAACGGTGTACTCGACGACAACGACACAGCGATTGACGTACCCAATATTGTTGATCAGCTTGAGTCGCATGGTAAAACGTGGAGGGCGTACATGCAGTCATATTCGCTTTGTGCGACGCCGCTCGATCATGCGTGCGGCAATCAGCTGTATGAACGCAAGCACAATCCTTTTATTTCCTATCTAGATGTACAGAGCGATCCGGCGCGAGTTGCTAACATCGTTGATTTCAGCCAGCTTTCATCCGATCTGGCGAGTGGCAACGTTGCCGATTACGTTTGGATCAGCCCCGACCAGTGCAATGACATGCACGGACGTGGCTCTACACCAGACGATCCTTGCGACTTTTCCCAGATTCAAGCGCTGATTGCAGCCGGCGACGGTTTTCTACTTAATACGGTAAACGCGATCATGAACTCAAAAGCCTGGACCGGAAATTCCGTGGTTTTTATTACCTGGGATGAGAGTGACTTCACTGGTACGGGTCTTGATGGATTTGGCGATACCGGCGGGTGCTGCGACTCACCTGTTGACGCTGGCGGCGGACACGTCCTGACCATCGCGATTTCGCATTCCGACCACACACCTACTTCTTCCAGCGTTGCCTATAATCACTATTCCATGCTGGCCACGATTCAGGACGGTTGGCAGCTCGGCTGTCTCGGCTTTACATGCGACATTGCAAACGTGGTGCCCATGGGCGATTTGGTCGGTCCCAAAAAATAGTTTTGTTTTGGGCCGGGGAAAATGTTCTAGGGTTTCTCGGCCCTTCACATCCGCTAAGCACTCACCACGAACACACGAATTACCCTGAAAGTAATCGCTCCCACCAGCGCAGAAGCAGGTATCGTAAGAATCCAGGCCCATACAATCCGGCGGGCAACCCCCCAACGCACAGCGGACAGTCGGGAAGTAGCGCCTACCCCTACAATCGCACCCGTGATCGTGTGAGTTGTGCTTACAGGAATTCCAGCCAGCGAGGCAGAGAATAGAGTGATTGCTCCAGCCGTTTCTGCGCAAAATCCGCCCACTGGCTTGAGCTTAGTGATGCGGGAGCCCATGGTGTGAACAATTCTCCACCCACCAAAATACGTGCCGAAAGCTATGGATGCGTGGGCGGCAAGAATAATTGGCCAGTGAAAGCGCCCCCAATTGGTGGCCAACTCAGAACGGGTGAGATAGTTTGCACTGTAAAGAGCGGTCGCCACAATGCCCATCGTCTTCTGGGCATCGTTGCCGCCGTGGCCGATACTGTAAGCTGCGGCAGAAACAAGTTGCAGTTTGCGAAACCATGCATCCACTCGCTGGGGGGCTTTATTTCGCAACAACCAAAAAACCGCCACCATGAAGGCAAAGCCCAATATTAATCCCATTAAGGGCGAAACAAAGATAAACAGCACTGTTTTCGACCAGCCACTAGGAATAATTACGCCGAAGCCCGAGCGCATGATCGCCGCCCCTGCATAGCCACCAATGAGGGCATGCGATGAAGATGTTGGCAACGCCCACCACCAGGTCAGAAGGTCCCACACAATCGCTCCAACTAACCCCGAGATAACCACATACTGGGTGATCGCGGAGACTTCAATCATTCCCTGTCCAATGGTTTTCGCGACTGCAGTCCCCAGGAAGAATGCCGCAACGAAATTGAAGAACGCAGCCCAAACCACTGCCAGCTTCGGAGAGAGTACGCGAGTGGACACAACGGTCGCAATGCTGTTAGCCGCGTCATGAAATCCGTTCAAGAAGTCGAACGAAAGGGCGACTAGGATTGTGATAATCAGGAGCGAGGTGTTAATGGTCACCGATGCGTGCCCTGCGTCATCAATCAGGTATTTTTTAATACGACGGTTTCTAGGACGTTCGCTGCGTCTTCTGCCTTATCCGTGGCGGTTTCCAGAACCTCCAATAATTCCTTGCATTTGATCAGATTGATCGGTTCTTTTTCGCGATCGAAAAGACTTGCGATTGCCTCGCGCGATTTAGTGTCCGCTTCGTTTTCGAAGCGTTTGATCTCAACGCAACGAGCCAATACATCTCCATTCTTCTGAAGGTGTGAAACCGCACGCCCAAGTTCTTCGCATTGCAGAAGAATCAACTTTGATAGTTCGGCAGCTGCAGCTGGCGGTCGGGTAATTTTGTACATCGTGATCCTCTCAGCAGCTGCGTTCATGAAATCAAGCACATCATCAAGAGAGGAGGCCAGGTGATGTATGTCTTCGCGATCAAACGGAGTGATGAACGTCTGGTTTAGCTTGGTGAGAACCGAATGGGTCAGCTGATCGCCAACATGTTCAATTCTCTTGATCTCTGCTGTCTTTTGATCCGTTTGTTCATAGTGATCAAATAGATCTACAAGAAGGCGAGCACCGGAGATCAGATTGTTAGCGATCTCGGAAAACATCGTATAAAACGTTTCGTCTCGTGGAATTAATCGAACCATTTAAGATCAAGCACCTAATTTCACGCCCGTGAGCACGCCTTTGAGAAAACGGATTAATATTTCATGCATTATGATGACAGTCAATGTCTGATGGAGCCGCTTCAGCCACAATCATCTTGGTCGAAGATGACGAGGATATTGGCCGCCTAATCTGCTTTCACCTCACGAGGGCTGGATTCACGGTTCGGTGGCGAAGAAGAGCTGAAAATATAGTGGAAGAGGCCGAGAAGTACCCGCCTGCTTTGTTCCTGCTGGACTTGATGCTGCCGGGCATTGATGGATTTCAACTCTGCCGAATTCTGAAGAAACATGCAGTCTTGAGAAGACGGCCCATCATCGTGCTTACAGCGAAAACGGGTCAGGCTGATCGCAAACTGGCTTTTCAGAGTGGCGCAGACGACTATCTGACGAAGCCGTTTAGCCCTAGAAATCTGGTTACGAGAGTGCGACGGCTGGCAATGATTGACTCGTCTGAATACCCTAATTAGCGCTTATCTGAGGGTTGTCGCGGAGCAACAGTTGAGCGCGGCGGAATGACGAGGCTGGTCAGAACCATGAGTGCTAGCACTGCCACACTGCCGAGCATTGTCCAACGCACGAACGTTATGAAGCCGCTTGCAAGATCCATCTGAATCAGTTTGGGGTGGATTCGGATGAACCGCAACGTTACTTTCATACCTCCTCCAGTACACTTTGGGTTCTTGAGTCATTTGCGTGTGCTCGATGCACGCACACCCCGAAAATTGAAGCCAACGATGAGAAAGCCATCATTTTGCCCATTACCCGTTTCACAACGGCTAGGAACCAGGATGAAATGTCTCGAGTGGTTTTGGACGATGGCAGACGATAATGCTGAAGTCGTGCGTCCGAAGTGTGGCGAACTCAACGGCTGTTCGCAATTGGCGCAAACATCGAAGAGCAAGGCGATACTGGTCCAATGTCCGGTTGACTGGTGAAAAATCGCCATTTCACCAACTACTGTTTACGACTCCCTCTCAGTTTTCTCGCCTCACCCGCTTGCAGAAGCAAAACGGGCGGTTATAGAAGGCTATTTCCAGCAGATACGGCAATGGCTCCGTCGGTCCCAGATCGAACCTAGGGATGGGCCGTTGTTCTTGCCTGCGCGTCGACTTCACTTCATCACGGTTTTCCATCCAAACTGCGTGCCATGCATCTCGATGCGTACCGCTCACCGAGAAGTCCACGTTTGGGACGATCACACTGTGCGCCTCAGGTGTCCAGGGCAGTGGAATCTTGAACGCCGTTACATGATCGGACAGGATGATCGGCACGGGATCGAGGCTTCGGATACTCCATGGACACGAGCTAGTTTCAGAGCAAACTACCCGTCCGGGACTCACGTCGATTTCGAGTAACAGGAATGAGATCTGCGCTTCACTGCGGTTGAGAATTTGGTAGGACTGAACGCCATCAAGCGTCCATAAGTTTTCTGAATGCGCTAGCTGCAGCTTTTCATCCGATTTCGTTACGGATACTGCCTCTGGCCGCTCGGCAATCAGAATGTGAAAGCGCCCGTTCGAGCGAAGGAAGAAATTGCTATGGGAGGGCAATGCAACCGCGGAAACGCGAACATACTGATTGGCAATTAGGCTTTCTTTGGAGATTTGTGCGCTGCTCAATGCGAGTCCAGCGGTGCAAAAGAAGAGGACACAATTCGTGACGCCATGCAACGCTCTCGCCATGACTCTGTTGAACCCGCTTTGTAGCGAAAAGCTGCGCGGTATTGGAAGTACCATCCTTCCCATCCGCTTAGGCGCACGGCCGGAGATCACGGTGTTTGAATTGGCGCACGCGGAGTGTCACACGCGGATTTGGCCCCTAGCTGTTGCAAAATCCCCATTACACTCATTTAATCTCCGGTAACATCGCCCCGTGGGTGACGCCAGGTGCTCCAAAGCTGGATCATCAACCAGACCATCGCAAGCAAGTAGCACCGGATGGCGGCACGCTGGATGTGCGGTTGTCTATTAAGAGCAACATTCTTAATAATTTACAGCGACAGTAAAATTAAGAACCCGACATCCCGCAACTATTGATCCCAACAAGCAAGTGCGGCAGCATGCGTGCTTTTTTGTGCCTACTTCGAGTTCATAGCACTCGAAGGTTACTTGTGAGGACATGCCATGCTGATCAGAAAGCGCCTCTCTCGCAAAATTCCTGAGTTCAAATTGTCGAGTCGTGTGTGGGCACACTGCATGCTCGTCATAGTTGCCACCCTTGGTTTCGCCCCTAAGGGCAGTGCGGGAAACACCATTCACGTGACTACACCATTTCCGGGAGTTTCGAGCGGAAGCTGCACCTTGCAGGAAGCTATCTATTCCGCCGAATTTGGCGCCAACATCGCACTCAGCCAGACGGATCCAGACACTGCTTACACAACTGGCTGCGAATCCGGCACTGGAGACGGGGACACGATCGTGCTGAAGCCAGGCGAGGACTATTTATTTAATAAATCGTGGGATGGCGATGCCCACAACTACATGGGACGGACCGCTACACCGATCATCTTCACCAGCATCACGATCCAAGGCAATGGAGCCACCTTGGAGCGAGCGACTACCGGAGGCACAGAGAATTTTCGCTTGTTCGCGATCGGTACCGTACCCAGCACGGGGCCTTTAGCGATTACCGTAAGTGGACACTCGTACTCCGGTACGGGCAATCTCACATTACAAGATGTCTACATCAAGAGCTTCCATGCGCAGGGCGGGAATGGGGGTGCAACGAACGGAGGTGGTGGCCTGGGAGCCGGTGGGGCGATTTATGTAGATGAAGGCACGCTGACTGTTGATAACAGCACATTTGAGAATAATGGAGCCAATGGTGGAAATGGAGATGCCTGTGCCGGATGTTTTCCCAACACCGCCGGTAATGAGTTTCTCGGAGGGGGAGGAGGCGGCCTATTTGGGAATGGGGGCGCATGGAATGGCGCCGGTGGAGGGGGCGGGGGGGCGCGCACTGATGGAGGGCAGGGCTGCGGAATTGACTGCCAAACGAGCAGCGGCGGCGGTGGTGGCGGTGGTACGGTTCTTCCTGGCGATAATGGCACCACGACTGGCACCACCGGCAGCGGCGGGGGTAGTAACGGCGTGGGAGGCCCAGGAGGTTATGTATGCGGCGGCAACGGTGGAGACGCAGGTAACGATGGTCACTCGGGGCAATGCAAAGGTGGAGGTGGAGGCGGTGGCGGTGCGGTAGTTCAGCCCGACGTCTCCTGTCTGGGGGCGTGCGTGGGCAATGGAGGGACCGGCAATTATGGTGGTGGCGGTGGCGGCGGTGCTGCGGATGGCGGAGGAGGCGGCTTCGGTGGCGGCGGAGGAGGAGCAGGCGTCGGGTTCGTGGAGTTGTCCGGCGGTAGTGGCGGGTTCGGTGGGGGTGGCGGCGGCGTGCAAGCCGTTGGACAGGGGAGTGGAGGCCCCGGGAACGCAGGCCCGTTTGGCGGGCATGGGGGCTTTTTCGGGGGAGGCGGGGGCGGAGCCCTGGGCGGAGCTATCTTCAGCAGTTTTGGTTCGGTAACCGTGCGAAACAGCACGTTCTTCAATAATTTCGTGGCAAGGGGCGTTGCGGGAGGCGGAGATGCCGCTAATGGCGGCGACTCTGGCGGTGCCATCTTCGCGGTCGACGGTTCACTGATCGTTCAAAATTCCACCATCAGCGGTAATCAGAGCACGGGATCAGGTGGTGGGTTGACATTTCTTACCTTTGACTTCTGCAACAGCGGAGCATGTCTGGGATCACATAACTCCTTCGCTTTGCAGAACACCATCGTTGCCAATAACGGAGCCAAGGAATGCAGCCTACTCGGGCATGGCGATGACATCATCAGCATTACATCAACCGGTGTTGGAAATCTGATTACGCAAAACAATTCCAGTGCGCCCTGCCCAGGGGTGGTAAGCACAGCTGATCCGCTGCTGCAGCCGCTGCAAATCAATCCCCCTGGAAACACGCCAACCATGGCGATTCTTATTGGTAGTTCTGCCGCCGGCGCTGCAGACTCGGGGACATTCCTGGCCCAGGATCAGCGTGGAGTCGATCGGCCTCAGCTAGGGGCGGCCGACATCGGCGCTTACGAGGCTCGCTCTCCTGATTTTTCTTTCTCGACAGTCACTTCGATTGCCTCCGATGTAGGGGGCTCGGGCTCGACAACTATTACAGTCAATTCGTTCGAGTACTTCAATTCAGCGGTCACGCTTAGTGTCCAGGACGAACCCGCGGGCGTGGTGGTCTCGCTGGGCACAAATCCGGTCACACCGGACTTCAATAGCTCCGCTTCCTCAACCCTGAATGTGACGGTTCCGGCTAGTTTGCCCGCGGGCTCATACGGGTTGCTCATCGGGGGCGTTTCTTCATCTCCATCTCTCAATCATTCCACTGGAACCAGCATTGTGGTTACGCCTACTACTGGCGGAATGAAGAATGTGATCAACAGCTTCCTCACCACGGGCGCAATTGACAAGTCAGGAATCGCCAACTCGCTTACCACCAAACTTTCTGTCGCTCAGACGTTCATCACTGGAGGAGATACTCAAACCGCAATCAACGTCCTGCAGGCGTTGCTCAATCAGCTGAATGCGCAAAGCGGTAAGCACATCAGCGCTTCGGCGGCGAGCACCTTAATCACGGATACCCACGCTCTGCAGGCGAGCCTGGGCGCGAATATTAGGCCGAATCCGCTGCTTGGGTATGTGATGAATTCGAGTTCGGCGATCAGCGGCGTGACGGTAAATATCATGAACGCCTCAAACGTGGTTGTCGCGACCGCCGTCACCGACAGTACCGGGTTTTACTACTTCCCGCTGACTCGCGCTTTCAGTTTTGGCTCGGGTTATAGCGTGAAGCTAGTTCTGCCCAAGGGCTACAAGAAATCCACGCCAGTAAATCAGAATTTCAACTGGCAAGGGTCGCAAGTGAACTTCAGCAATTTCGTGCTGAATTAGCGCAAGCCTTTGGGCAGAGTTGAACTTCGCAGTCGACGTGTCGCAACCTTAGATGCGGAGCTTAGCCTCACCTAAAATGCGAGGAGTGCTAAATCCGAAATGCCGCTCCTGAAGCAGTGTTTTGCTTTGGATGGGCAAGCTCTCTATTGGGCCATCCGTTTCGGAGGGTGCTTGGTGTGAACGAAGGCAATGCCATTGCTCTTGACCCAGCGCACGCAGCGTATGTCGCAGGCAAGACTTGTGCAGTAGACTTTCCGACTACGCAGTATTTTCAACAACACTTCAGCCCTGGCAAAAGGCCCCGGGTGGCGATCGCGATGCTTTCGCTGTGAAAGTGGATCCTTTTGGCTTTCTCAATGGGGCTACTCCGGCTTACATTGGCCGATCGGGCTTCGATGAAGCCACGGCGATCGGTGTTGATAGCCAGGGTAATGCGGTTATAACTGGCGACACCTGCTCTCCCAATTTCCCGGTCGTCAATGCCCCCGCGCATGGCTTTCCGGGAAATGGCTGCGCCGAAGGCCAAGATGGTGGGACCGCTGCGTTCATCACAAAGATCAGAAGACAATGCCCTAAAAGTGTGATCTCTTTGGGAACTCCTCAAAAAAGAATCTTCTCGAAAGCAGGACCGGCACTCCGTCCAAAGCAAAACCCGCCCCGGAATGTCCGTTCCGAAGCGGGTCTCAGGTGTATGGAGAGGTCAACCTCCGCCAGCATTGCTCCGAGAGCTCGGGTTGTCAAGCTCGGGCCGTTGCAGAGGCGGTCAGCAAGTGCGGCTACTGTTAATAGCGTCCCCGGGTAGACTCGTATCCGGCTCGATAACCACTCGCGTAGTCTCCGCGATACTCGTGCGCCCTGTCCTCATATCGGCCGCGCGGGTACGGATTGTATGCTTTGTCTTCGCGTACGTCCTCGCGCGCAACAGATGTTCCGTCTTGGAAACCAATTTCGTAGGCGTTGGTGCCTGACCCAATTTCGCCGTAGTTTCCATAGTTGCCGCCATTCAACACAGGAGATTTATCGCCATAACCGTAGCTACGGCTTTCACGGTTGTAACCCGCTCTAAATCCGGCGCGGTAGCCATCGCGGTATGCGTTTTGATATACCCAGCGCGGCCCCATCCAATCCCGATATCCCCGGCTGGCTCGGCCATCGTCGGGGATATGGAAGTCCTCTGGGTCGTTCTCCCTCCCTTCATGCCGACCTTTTTGTACGCCGTCGTGATAGCCATTCTGATAACCGTACTGTCGTGCGGTTGAACCCTCGCCTTGCCGGTAGTAGCCGTCATCGGCGTCCCATTGAGCCAAGGCCAGGCCGCTCAGGCCCAACGTGAGCACAAATAAAGTTGCTCCCAATTGGATTCGCTTAATCATGTGTATTCACCACCGATTGCGTGGGCAAATTCTGAACCTTCTCGATCACTCTGGCGCACCCCATGTTGTCAAACACGTCCAGGCACGAGTAGTCGTGAGAGGCAAACAAAAAACCGAAGCTGAATTAAGGTTCGATTCAGAAAACATCCAGCGCGATCTGCAGGTCTCCATCGGTAGATCGACGGCCGGAACAACCCGCCCTTCCACGACCGTACACGCCTCAACAATCTTGAACCTGTGCTTCTTATAAACATGATTCCAGACGCTGTTATTACAAGCCAGTCAAAACTTGACTGGAGCCTCTCCTCGATAATGCATTTTGATGGAAAAAGAGGACGCGATCAGGAACCCAAGCGTTCCAAGCCGTACTCCCAAGTTCTGCCCTCACGATTTACCCAATCGCCTAGATCAGTTTACTGGCGATGCTAAAGTCGCTGCCAAGGATCTCCATTTATCCGACTACCGGTCCGAGTTTATGGCTCGGATTCTTGCCTCGATCCGGCACGTTGCGGTTTCGGCAAGCGCCCTAATTTTTCCCAAGCCAGAAACCGAATGTCACCACAGTTGTTGCAAATTAATGCAATAGAAGCGTGTGCCTTTTGATGCGTGCCATTTTTGAGAACCCGATCATGGAAGTACAATCCGTCAGCGATTGCCCATTGTCGTCCGTCACACAAATAGCATTTAGCATCCAAAATATTTTTGACCTTGAGTGCGCTCAGAATCTCATCCATATTGGGCTGCATGCCTGAGAGTAGCCCGATCAGGTGGGTAGATTTCAAGGGCGACCATACTGGAGAATCCACGTAATCACGTTTCAACGCTCGTCGGGTAACCCTCGATAAGAGCGAAGGCGTTGTCAAGGAGCAGTTATCCTGGGCGATGCGTGAGCACCGCTTGATTTGCCAGAAATGATGGAAAGGGTGACAAGGTGCATTAGGGGTCAGTCCTGCACGCAGGAGCCCGGGCTGCGCTTTGGGCGAATGTTGCGGCCCGTCTACTTCAACATCCGTTTGCTTCGGGTCGGAGTGCAGGCCCCCCGAAATCCAGTAAAGCCTCTGTTTGGCGAATCAACTCTTTGGATTGTTCGATGACCCTTCGAGTCATCGCAATCTGGTATTCGGCTTCATTTCCATTCATGCGCTACAAGTTCACGGTTAAGCCGAGTGACTGATGTTTCTTCTTTTTTTGAAAATGGTCGTGCGCTTGCGTTTGTTTTTCATCTCTCGCAACAATTCTTCGGAGCGTCTCATAAGTTTGGCAGTGCGCTCGATGTGGTGCTGTAGCTGTTCAGAGAGCCGCCGCACTTTTTTTTTGGATTATGCATCGGAAGGTTAGGACGGGAACCCCGGCGGCGTTCGGTAGCCTATGAGACTAAGCGCGGCACGGGGTTCCCTCTTCACGTGAAGTCAATTCCGACACTCCCCCCCCCCCCGAAGCATAAGGGAAGCGCCAACAACTGTCATGTTATTCCAAGGTGGCATTAGCCAGCGTCAGCGAGGCGTCCGCGCTCTCGCTTGGCCACCTGCTCTTCTGCTTGGCGTAAATCTTTGCAATAGGGGCAATTTGGGTCTGCTCAATAGAACTTGTCGTATTTAGGAACAGTTTTTTGCGATTGAGGCGATCGAGAAGTTGGGGAAGTTGCCATTTGCGAGCTCCTGCGCGAATCATCCGTTCTGCACAAGAGAACCGTCGCCCAAAACAGGGCACGGCGGAAAGTTGTGTAATAGACACAAACAGCCTACCAACTGATTACATCGTGAGAAGCGTCATGATGCGCCAGATCGTCATAAGTGCGTTGCAGCATGGTTACATACTGCCCGGCGTTTGCTGATAAGCGCGGGGCCTCCCATGATTGCGACCCTCGGACTCGCTCGACTCATTGATGGTCGTCTACGCGTTGAAGTAGAAAGGCCGCAACATCCAGCCAAAGCAACACGCGTTTATTCAGGTGCGGATGAGGTCAGGCGCGTGTTTTCCGATCTGGGAATCCCAACCGATGTCGTTAAGTTTATCTAAAGTTGTTACCCGAACTTGAATTCAACTAGTCCGTTAAGCGCCCACCGCTGTACGTGCCATTACACCTGCTTGCAGCAGAGCATCTGAATCCTGAGTCGACCCAAGAACCTGGAGGCAAAGGGTCATGGCGGTGCAGAACGGCAGCACCCAATGAGCGCAATTCGAAATTCGACCGAAAAATATATTAAGTTGAGGCCAGATTGCGGTGTCTATTTGGCACAAGTTTGACGTGCCGATAGCGTTCCGTCCGCTTCAAGTCGTCGATTTGGGGCTCCGCCGCTTCCTCATCCGGAAAATGGTCCAGAGTGGAGCAGTGGGTGAGTTGCACCGTTCCAATCGCTCGAAACTGTCTTTTGGTTTATCCACCACTCATGGTCAGATGCCATACAAAATGTTATTTAGCTGGTTGCTGAACTCGATCTGTCCGGCAGCAAACGTAGCGACCGGCTGTAGGCCTTGTTCTGCTTAGACTTTGGTGCTATTTTGTCCGTGTCATTCGGACCGCGAATTGGCGTTTAGGGGGAGGCCGCATGACCGATTCCGCTGCACTCTACTGTTCAGATCCAAACTGCAAGTATTGCAAGGCACTGCGGGAGTTCAATGCACAGCTACGACAAGGGAGGTTGCTAAATATGCCCGTCGCCACTTCCCATGTAAATGTCGAATCGCAAGCTGCCTCTCAAAAACGGCGGTCCCTGCAAGAGAATGACTGTTCGATGTAAAACTGTTGTGATTACCGCTTCGTGATAGCTTTCCGTCAATACTGCCAGAGTTCATATCGCACCGCGGTTCAATCTTAAAATAGGGTGTTCGGTGGCGGAAAACGAATCGTCTCCTCGCAATTTGCGTTTTCCTGATTGGCAAGGGGAATACCAAGAAGCTCTGCTTGAGCCGGACCCGGCACTTGTCCCCGGACGGGTTGCAGCAGCCGAAGCAGCGATTATGAAACGTTTCCGAAAGATCAACAAGCTTCCGGAGCACAGTGAGGAACGTCTGGCGATGAGCGATGCGTTAAAGAATCTGCGCATCTTGAACCGGGGAAGTAGTGCGGACTGAAAAGAACAACTTTCGTTTTTGGGCAGATGTTTTCGTAATCGCAGCATCACGCACTCGGGTCGTGCGATGACACTAGGCGGCAATCGCGACTGGATGCAATGCGTAGAGCACCTCACGTGCTTAGCCACCAAAACAGAAAGCCGCTGAGATTTGGAAACGATCGCAGAAAGTCCAGTGACTTTGCTTCGTCCGAAAAGATGCTTCCGTAGTTACTGAACAGAATACTCTTTGTTGAAGGCAGTGACGTTTTGATAATCCGAGCCGCCTCATGCCCCGGGCATCGCAAGGTCAAGAGCGATGATGTCAGGCCGAACCCTTTCCGCCATTTCTACTGCCTCTCGGCCGTCCTTTGAATGACGAAGTAAGGAGTAAAAGTGCAAGCGTTAATAAGCCCAAGGCCTTAGCAGTAATACAACAAAAACCGTACTCAACCAAGCTTGTGTCCGCGAGAGCCTGTTTTCCGTAGCAGCTTACCCTATTGGGAATCGAACTCTGCGCAATCTCAATCGTAAACCGCATAGAGTTGATGTTTGCTTTTTGGGCACATCACAATGAAGTTACACGCATAATCTGGATAGCACGGAATAGCGGTGTTCCGGGTATGAACGTTCCGGCCTGCTGATTCGGGGGGAGGACAACAGGGCAGATTTATTGGCTCTTTGGGAAAGATCGCTGATTTTGCGCTACTTGGGCGTAATCACTTGTTGAAATCTCGAACTCCGCCCGCCTGCAGGGCTCCAGGTTGACAATGGTTTTGGGTGAAGGTAACTTATTTCCGCAATTCGACGCCTTGGCGGCTGCATCGGAGCGTGTCGTCAAAAGTCATTCATTGTGAGGCGGCTGGATTATGGACTCCACCCCTCGAGGGGCTGCCCCGTATCGTAAGTATCTTTGCAGGGTGATCGCCTTTTTGGTTGCTATGCTGCCGGCCTTGCCTGCCACCGGGCAGGCAGTATATGGCAGCATCTTCGGAACCATTTCCGATAGCAGCGAAGCTTATGTCCCCGCCGCCAGAGTCACAGTTACGTCTTTGGACCGCGCGACTGAGACTTTTACTCGCTCAAATTCCACCGGCAACTACGAAGTTACTCACCTTATTCCGGGTAATTACACGCTTAGGGTTGAGTCACCCAATTTCAAAACTTATAGTGTGACCGGAGTCCCAGTTCACGTCGACCAGGGCACACGTGTGGATGTTGGCTTGCAACTGGGGCAGGTCACAGAGAACATTACGGTTTCGGCTAGCACAGCCCCATTGCTCAAATCGGATCGTGTTGACGTTTCGGCGACATTTGATGATCGCGTCATTTTGGATGTGCCTATGCACGCCCCGGAGGGACAATGCCAGGGAACGACGGGCACAGCAAAGGGCAGCTTTACCGGACTGGAATTGCTCGCCCCCGGAACCTCGATTTTGCCTTGGCAGCATGCCTCCGCCGAGAATCCCCAGGGCGGCATTCAGATCACCGTAAACGGGCAGAATTGGAGCGAAACCTCATATCAACTGGATGGCACGGACAATCGCGATCCGATCCTGGGAATTATAGTTATCAATCCCAACACTGAGGCAGTCACGGAGGCCAAAGTCACAACTCAAAGTCTTGACGCCGCATCGGGGCAAGCTCTGGCAGGAGTTGTTTCGGCGCAGACCAGATCTGGCACCAATCAGATACGTGCTACCTTGGCCCCCAGCAGGCATATCGGTGGATCACCAATTCCGAAGTTTCAGCAGGTTCCTGGCATCAACCTTCCAGGCGATGATTTATGGTCCGTAGCTGCTTCTTTGGGTGGACCCATTCTCCGAAACCGCCTCTTTTTCTTTGGCGATTATGCGGCGGATCGTATCCAGCGGTCGGCAGCTGGCCGCTTCAATGTCCCTACAATGCTCGTCCGCCAAACCTGTTTGGATCCGGCAAGTGCAGCCTGCGATTTGAGCGACTATCCGCGCCAGATTTATGACCCTTTGACCGGTAACACGGTTGCGTTCGCTCATAACTCCATTCCGCAAAGCCGCCTATCTCCTCCGGCAATTGCGTTGTTGAAACTGATGCCAGCACCGAATGTGCCTGGCGGTGCTATCAGTCAGAATTATTTGGGATCGGCAATGGATAATTTGAGTGATGACCGATTTGACATCCGCATTGATCATGCAATCAACGACCGGCAACAATATTTTGGGCGCTACAGTTTCGCGGATTTCCGCCGTCATGGCGCGCCTGCTTTCGGAGCCGTTATCGGCGGACCCGGAATGCTGGACGGTTTTCCAGGAACCTCCCTCGGCCGCAACCAAGGTCTGGCACTGGGGATCAGTTCCGCGTGGAACACGCAACTTCTGTCGGATTTTCGTTTCGGCTTCTTTCGATATCACGTCAACGTTTTTAATGTCGGATACGGAACAATGCCTGCTCAGGATGCCGGTATTCCTAATATCAATTTCGATCGCGGTTTAACGTCGGGCTTACCTGGCATACAAGTGGATGGGCAGGATGGAGATGACTTCTCGCTGGGCAGTCATTGCAATTGCCCGCTGCGGGAAACGGAACAACAGTTCCAATGGGTCAGTAACTGGACGAATATTCACGGGAACCATCAAATTCGATGGGGTACCGATTTCAGGCACGCGCAGAACTTGCGGATTTCGAGCGACAGTGGCAGCCCGAGAGTGGGAACCATGAGCTTTTATGACGCGCGCACTCAGGGTCCGGATGGAGGTGGTCTGGGACTGGCAACTTTTCTTCTCGGCGACGTGAGCGTCTTTCAGCGTGACGTTGGCAACATTTCGGATGCAGGCGAGCGCCAGAACCGTTGGTTTTTCTATACACAAGATACCTGGCGCACAACTCCCAAATTAACTTTGCTTTATGGGCTGCGCTGGGAGATTTATTTCCCGCAATCTGTTACGGGAAGAGGCAAGGGCGGTTGGCTGGATGTGAATACGGGCAATATCCGCGTTGCCGGGTATAACGATGTTAATCTGCAAGGGAATGTGACCACCAACGTTAGAAACATCGCGCCGCGGCTTGGAATTGCGTATACACCTACTCCCAACACAGTTATCCGGCTCGGCTATGGCCGCAATCACGATATGGGTGTTTTCGGCAGCACCTTTGGACATACGGTCACGCAGAACTTACCGGTCCTGCTGCAACAGCACATTGATCCTGGGGAACCCTCAAAATCGTCGTTCAGCTTGGGAGTTGGTCCGCCGGTTCCGGTACCATACTCCATTCCAGCTTCGGGAAAGCTCCGTCTTCCCGATCAAGCCCGCACTTTTGTCCTGCCCGACAAAATGCGCTTGCCGACAGTGGATGCGTGGAACTTAACGATTCAGAGATCACTTACTCCCACGTTGGCGGTTCAAGCAGCCTACGTTGGCAACAAGGGAACGCATGTTTTTCCTGGCGATGGGCCATTCACGGATCTGAATCAGGCAACGATCGTTGGGTTTGGCCGTTTGAACCGTTTCGAACGGCAGCCGTTTTACGCACGGTTCGGCTGGACGCAAGAGATTGCTTACAGCGGGAGCAACGCTTCCAATAGCTATAACGCGTTGCAATTGCAGGCGGAAAAGCGTTTCACCAGCAGTTATGAATTTTTGACGCATTACACCTGGTCCAAAGCGCTGGGCTACGACAATGATTATTTTGCAATCGATCCTAAGCTGAGTTACGGTCTCCAGGACAGCAATCGCAAGCAAGTGTTTGTTCTTGTAAACGTCATCGATTTCCCAGTAGGACGAAATCGTCGATTTCTGGGCACAATTTCACGCTGGCAAGACTGGATTGTGGGCGGGTGGACGTTGGCATCGAATACCAACGTGTCGAGCGGTTTACCATTCACGCCAACATACTCGAATTGCGGTATAGACATCGACACAGGTCCTTGCCGGCCGAACCAGGTGGGACCCGTTGAAATAACTGGGAATCGGAATCAATATTTCACTACGACGGAAGGAATTGTTTTGCAGCCGCATGGGCAGCCCGGAGATACTGTTGGACCGTGGCAGCGCCCTGCGGCTGGAACTTTCGGACAGATCCGACGTAATTCTCTCTACGGCCCAGGATTTTGGGAAACGGACATAGACTTGAAAAAAAGTTTTTCCCTGAGCGAGCGCAATACGCTGGAAATGCACATGTGGATTGCGAATATCTTCAACCGGGTGAACCTTAATAATCCCGTGACCTGCGTTGATTGCCTTGATGGAGGCAAGATACTGAGCGCGAATGCGCCTCGCAGTTTCGGATTCGATTTTCGCTTTCAATTTGGAATCCCGGAACGTTCTCAACATTCTCGGGAGTTTCAGGGCCGCACAAAACGTCGCTTGGAGTGAACTAACAATGCTGTAAGAATAACTTGGTAAGATCCAGGACGCAGGTGTGATTTTCCAAAGACGGCATTCTATTTCGTGCGACCACTCGATCTTGCGATTTGCTGGAACCTTGCATCTGAGCGCAAATTCGCAAGTCGCCAGTCGGCTTGGAGGAAATGAATCCGGGGATCTTTCTCGCGATAGGCACGTTCGAGCCACTTCAATGCTTCTTTCTTATCTATCTTTACGTAGGCTTGGGCCACACAGTACGACGACGTCCGTTGTGAGAAGTCAGCAATCACGTCATTTATTACCTTAGTCGCAGTCGTGCGGTCACCTGATCCAGCATAAGCGTGCGCCAACCACAATCGGTCGCAGCGAGCGTGAATTGGAGGAGATACTTTAAGCGCCTGTTTGTACTCCAGTACTGCCGCCTCGTATGCTCCATTCTGTTCGAACTTTTCAGCCTGACTCAGATGTGTGTAGTAGCGCGTTGGGTCGAGATCCGGGTCTGGAAGCTCAGTTGATGAATGCAGATCACAACTTAAATAGCCGTCCACGTTCCATATGTCGCCAGAACACTGTCCGATACCCGCTAATGTAGTTGGCTGCCAATTACCGTCGAGTTTTTGACAAATGGCGATCAAAATGTCCCCTTGCCGTAACTCTTCTCGGCAGGAATCGAGGTATGTGCCTTCAGGAACACCTGCTTGTACTCTTTCATTGTGCAATGGAGCTGGCGGGGGGTTTTGTATCTTCGCTGTTTCCTGCGTCTCTTTCGCGCTTTGACTGAGCCAAACAGTCCACCTTGTGACAGCTCCTGTAAGCAGAACGACACCGATCAGAGTGGGAACGAGATAAATGAAACGCGTCCAACTTGCGCTTCGTTTTTCCCGATTGACAGCTGATTTCGATCCGACAACGACCGGAGTAATGAACCGATATCCGCGCCTTGGAACTGTCTCGACGAAGCGGGTCGTCGCGGCGTCCTCACCGAGAGCTTCACGTAATCTCTTTACGGCCGCGTTGAGACTGTGCTCGAAATCTACAAAAGTGTCATCAGCCCAAAGCCGGCGACGTATGTCCTCTCGAGTAACGAGCTCGCCAGGGTGCTCCAGCAACATTGCAAGTATTTGAAACGGCTGCCCTTGAAGCTTTACGGCCACCCCGTTTCGCCGTAGTTCGCCAGTTCTAAGATCAACTTCGAAACTGCCAAACCGTATGATGTGAGATTCAATACTGCCGGGCAAGGCCGATTACCTCTCGGCGGCATAGTGTAGCACTCACTTTGCGCTTTCGTATCCTTATTACCTTAAGCCGTAAACATATGGAAATACGCCGTTTATTGAGTCATCCCCATTTCATCTACATGTAATCTGCAATGCATTGAGGGATTAGAAATTAGCGGCCAAGTTCGGCTCACTACGGAGGTATCGAGTGAGCGAATTTGGGAAGTTCTTACTGGCAAGCAACATTTTGGCGAGTTGCTTTTCCCTGGCGGCTGGTGCGGACACTGTGAGCAGTTCCGTGACGGTCCGGCTGTATACGGATGTACAACTCTCGCCGAAGACACTGGCTCAAGTTGAACAGGAGGAGGTCAGGATTCTTCGGCAAGCTGGGGTAGAGACGGTTTGGGTCGAGTGCAAGAGTTCTGTTAGCGATCGTGACCCCCGGTGCCAGATTCCACCGGGGCCGGGATATTTTGTCGTACGCATTGTGCCAAAGGCTCACAAGGCGGCGGACTCGATTTTCGGAGTGGCATATCTCGCAAACGGAAGTGGAGCGTACAGCGACGTCTTCTATGACTCTGTCGAAAAGTTACACCAGGAATGTGGGGCGAGCACAGAGAGGGTTTTGGGCCACGTTATTGCGCACGAACTCGGGCACTTACTGTTGGGATCAAATGCGCATACCGAGTCCGGTATCATGAGACCTCACTGGTACGCAGAGCAGTTGCATGCGCTTGAGCGAGGAGCGCTTTTCTTCACACCTGAACAAGCGCGCAAAATATTAAGCAGATGAGATCTGAGCTTGAATAGGTATGCACCACGGTCATCAGACAGTAAATCTCGGAACTAAGCGAGGACCGTGCTAAGTCAAATTCGCACCGCAATAGAACCGCTGTTCACCTCAGAATCATTGTTGGGCTTTGACGAATATGACATCGGAATGTTCCGACGCACCGCTCGATTCTCTCAATCAGTCTGCGTCAGGTGGACACTCCGACTCAATCCACAGTCGGCTAGATAGCTACTTACTGGAGTTGCCTGGTTCTACGCTTCAGGGCAAGGAGCGCAAAGTCGTATTGAATAGATAAGGGTTTTGGAAATCAGTTTGGTCTCCCGGCTTTTTTCCTTTCAGGGGTAAAATTCGCGCTGCCAAAGGCTTGTTCCATTTAAAGGCGAGGGAAGCAACATCACCGAACATGAGTTCAATCTGCTCGACAGGTATGTCACCCGGAAGCGGAACAGTATCCAGGCCGGTTGCGCAGACAGACGAGTATGCAAGAAGAGAGTCGATGTCGAAGCTAGACTCGGCCCAACGACGAGCGAGAAGTTTGTCCTCCAGAACCGGTAACATTAGCCCGGAGTAGCCGATCTGTTTAACTGGGACGGACTTCTCAGCTGTGGTGATGATGCGGGCGGCGGTAAGTGTTCCGCTGGAACCGAAGCGGGCTCCTGTGAAGGCCTCGATTGCGCCTGCGATTGACACGTCGCCAAGCGCTGTGGCCGTAGGATCTAAACCGACATAGGTCCAGCCAGTCGCAGCAGCGACGTTGTTCCCCACCGAATCGGCTAATCGAGCGTGTATAGTCAATGCGGTCGTAAGGTCAGAGATGGCAGCTTTGACTTTATTCTTGTCTTTTGCAAACACGTCGAGCACGATGTTGGCGGTTTCGAAGCCAAAGGAAAATTGGCGTCCATCGCCGTTGTGGTAAGAGCCAGGATAAAAGGGAGTGTAAGGTTTAAGCATCGCAGTCACGGCAAAGTTAAATATGCTCGGGCGGTTGTTATCTCCACACAACTGTCTCACTCCAAGCAGGTTGTGCAGTCACAATTTGCCTCTTCGTGAATAACCATCAATTGTGGGTGGAGGGACTCGTGATCAGCAACCATCCAAACGCGGGGATCGGCATCAAGTTCACTCGCATGGATCGTCAATCTCGAATGTGGCTTGAAGAGCTTTGCGAGAACCGTCGGTTTCTCGGAGCAGTCTTTGGCAAGAGATCGAAATGTGGACTGTGTCGGCACGCAATGAGTGCCATCCATGGCTCATCATGAAATCCGAAACAATCCAGAGCTGAAGGAATGTTTTTTGTTGCACTCGGAGCCTCGGTATCAGGCGATCGTAAAGGAAGATGGGATTGGCGCTGGCGAAGTGAATAGCCATCCGAAGAAACGAACAAACGTGGTCCAAACCGCCTCTTTGCCGTCAAAACATGTCGGCCAGGGCGCATCGGGCTCTAAGGCGAGCGGTAAAGGCTCCATCCCACCTGGTCCTATGTTGATGTCAATGGTCCGGAAGCTCGGCATTTAGCTTCAACACAGGCGATTTCACACTGGAGTAGACTTTCCTTGTTATTGGAGGGATGCCTTATGTCAGCATCCCAGTTTCGTGCGATCCTGATTTGGCTGATGCTGACGACGGCAGCATGTGGGCAATCCTCATCTATTTCAATAACAGTTTTCCCGTCTGACGCAACGCTGCACGTCGGTCAAGTGCAAACATTCACGGCGATCATAACAGGCACGAATGATGCTACAGTGACGTGGAGTGTCGCCGAAGCAGACGGAGGAACAATTACCGAAGCTGGCGTTTACACTGCTCCTGAGGTCATCGGCATTTATCACATTATGGCGATTGCCGCCAGCAAAGAAGAACAGGCGCAGACGGTCGTGAAAGTCAACGTCGTTAGGCATTACGACATGCCCCGGACCCCTGATGTTTGTTCTAGCTGCGTTAGGTCCTTCTGCGCTGCCATCCATTTGATCAGGACTCAAAAGAAGCAATGGCCTAGGGAGCGGCTCTTCTGGCCGGGTCGGTGCAGGCATTTAGAACAGGTTGAGGAAGCATGCCCAAAAACCAGTTCGCATAGGGACCGTTCGTGGTCGAACCGCATCCAGCTACCTCCGCCCGCATGCAGTTGGCTCGATCCAAAAACTGAGACGACCCGGTACAATATCCCTGCACACGATTTATATACTGGACCCGCCGAAAGGCGACAAACGGGGTATGTGTAGATACCGTGTGTGATGGATTGCCACATAGCATCATGCATACGATCAAGGGTCCAGCGATTTTTCTCGCGCAGTTCGTCAGCCCAAATGCGCCGTTCAACACCCTCAATTCAATCGCTCACTGGGCGGCCGACCTGGGCTACAAGGGTGTGCAAATCCCTTTTTGGGAGACGCGGATTTTCAAGGGCCCGCCGAGACCGTCTGCTTTGCTATAGAAATTTCGAAAGTATCAACATGGCCGTATTTGGAAGGATGCGACTGTGAAGGGCGAAACTGGCGAACTCTGGAAAAAACTCTGCGCTCAAGCTGCCCTTGAACAGGATGCTGAGAAGCTGATGGAACTCGTGAAGGAAATCAACCGCCTACTGGATGAAAAGGAACAGCGCCTTCTAAAACGGCGAGATGCAGGGGTTTCAGCAGATTAAAACTCCAGCGCCGGGCTTGTTACTCGTCCAGCATCCGCTGTAGATCGTCAATCCGCTTCAGGCCACTTCTTCGGGCTCAAAGATCCAAACTTCCTCAAAGGCAGACGTCGGTTCTGGAGCGGCACAGTCTGGAATGGAGAAATGAGAAGACGCGCAAATCTTACATGAAATTCGATTTCTTTTTTCCTACATGAAGGGCCGTAGGGATTCCTCTTCAGCCTGGAAAAAGAAATGAACACAAGAAGTTAGCCGCTTGGGATGTGCAGACACTGTGGCACTCCGTGTTAACTTTCCCTAGATGGTCAATTTCTTCGCTCCTGCACATCTAGCTTCTCGTCCAAATCCTGCACAGCCCCTTTAAATAGAGGAAAAGCTGAATGTTGCTTCATCACCTGCGCTCCAAACGAGAGCAAGGCATAGAGCACAAACTCGCTTCTCGACAGGACACGCTTCGCATGCGACGCCGGTCTCCTTAATCTCTTGTGCTTCAAGCACGTCGATATCTTGGGAGCGTACAGCATCCCGTTTCGGAGACCGGGCGTTCTCCCATCTGATTACAAATTCCGCTTGATGACATCGATCTTCGAGGCACAGAGTCGTTGCGATTTCTAGGTGGCAACACCAAGAGCCGTCGGCCTATGCAATCACGTTGGTTTGCACCTCGTTCACGAACTTGAGGGCGCGTAATTTCTCGTCCTCGTTCGGCAGTTGAACCTGAACTAGGCTGTCACGGTTCAATCCGGGACTGCGATCAAGTAAACTTCGGTGCGCAATCACAAAGTTCAAAAAGTGAGTGAGCAGGTCAGAACGATATCCATTGCTGAAAGCAAGCCCGCCACTTGCCCCAGCCGAGGCAACGTGTGAATACTCGCACACTAATAGCCACCTACCTCTGGTTTCGGAGGTCCATACTTGCAGGTTCGCGAGACAGTGATCGTCCGAAAGACGGTATTTGATGTGTATCAACCCCGGTGTTCCGGCATGGATTAGATCGTCCCATGTTGCGACCACTGCCGATTCAAGCACTTGATCGAGGCACTGATTTGGCTGCAACATCACAGAGACTCGGCTCTTGGATTGGCGTCGGTGATGGAAGCAATGGTCAACCTTGGGATCGTCTTTAGCATTTGTAGGGAAACTGCGAACACACTCGCTGCCATAATTTGCAGCGCCATCATGGTGTGAAAGGAAAACCCAATCGACCAGAAGGGGTTGAACAGCACAAATATGACCACGATTGCCCCCACCCAGAGGTACTTGCGAAGATTTATCGCCTGCACCGCCACAAACACTGCTCCTGCGGCCACCACAAAATCCAAGTAGCTTCGCAGGTTGGGCGTCAACTGCAAAAATGTACCGCCGAGCAATGTGAGGATTGCGATGTACTTCATGATTGTTGTAAGCATTCCCTTCCTCCATCCGCAACAAAACCAACCTTAAACCACGTCCAACACCAGTTTCGAAGTCTCAGCCCTTCTCAGCAAACTCGATCAGGGAACCTTGCTGGATATGCCGCGAATGAGCGCAGACCGTGACGTAGGGCACACCCAAAAAACGCCGCTCCACTATGTTTGTAACTTCGAGGCAGTTAAAATTGGGCTTACGAACTTTTATAAAAATCTGATTTAAAGCTCTCCTAAGGCTCTTGGCCGCGAGAGCGCCAAATGCGCTACCCTCCACTTCGGCGGCCAGAAAGAAACAGTTCCAGCCGGTGCCCCGGATTCGTTGATCCAAACTGGCGCTAGTGTGCCACTGAAGTACACCCCAGGTCCCTGAATAAGATTCGCTTTCCAGTTTCAGGGCCCGCAAAATGAGCGGTCGATTCTCGATAAAGATGGTTCCAACTTCAACCATTGCGGCCATAATGCAGCCCTCCTTGTACAGCTCATGCTTGACCCCTGGAATTGGACTAGGCAGCCACACTGTCCACAACTTTGTGCAACGTCGAGCTCACGATGTTCGCGGTCCGCAGCATCGGACTCCCGTTAAGCAGCGGTTCCAGGATCTCCATAACTTGTGCGCAGCTCGCAGTGTGGTAAGAGGTCTTTGAATCCCGACTGTTTGGACAGGATTGGCATGATTTGATTGTCGAGAATCTATTTAAACTGGCTCAAACAATTGGGCCTAAGGCGCAGAGCGACATTGCGAACAATCATGCTCGACCTTGAAACACTTAATCTAAGAGGAAAAACTTCAGATGGGCTGACTTAGTTCAGAGAACCTGAAAGAGTGACAGAAAGTCGCTCACTCAAACTCAACACTAGTCTTCCCGCATTGAATTGTCAACCAAACAAAGCCACCACATGACTAGTGGCAAATCACAACCAATTCGTCTCCTGCCTTACGAGTTGAGCTATTCTCCGGTTTTCTGTCGGCGGCCGGTTCACTTGTTGGACGATTCATCTCCCTCTTCCGGGAATCATTTCCGTTCCATCTGAGTTAACGGCATACACCAACACAATCAGCACTCGGAATAATCAGATTTCTTGCGGCAAGCTGCCCGTTGTTTTCCTGCCCAGTTTACGGTTCAATAGGCTTATACACACATCCAGCCGCCGTGCCTCCTTTTCGGGCGACGACCTCTTGTGCGGAGTTGCCTGCAAGGAGGCGAGAGATGGGCGGCAAATCCTTATCGACTGTTCCCGATTTCCCTTGGAAGGTAGCGTACACAGAGGCCTTACTGGAGACCGACAACGCACGACCGGCGGAGCTTATTAGCGTACTGCAGGGGACTGTTTTGCTCAGGTTGCTTGAGCTGGCCAAGGGAAATGAAGAGGAATTACAAGCCGTCGAATACGCGCTGGACAGATCCCCTGTAAGCGCGGCAGAAGAGATTGTGAATTACTACATCTTGACTCTACTCCCCCCATTAATGGAGTGCCATCGGTTTATTCCTGTAGAGAGTGTTCAATGGGGAACCCCGGCGGCGTTCGTGTAGCCATGGGCTAAAGCGCGGCACAAGGTTCCCCTTTACCGTACACGGTCTCTTGCAGATTAAGAAGCCATTTGTTGTTTGGAAAGCGCCAACAAGCGCCCCTTTGATGGATTTTAGATGTCGGCTAACGTCTCTAAGGCGATGCGTAGCTCCTCGATCTTGGGCAGCAGCAGCTCATGTTCGGCAGGCTGCAAAGTATTAGCGCGGCGTAGCACTTCCTGATAAGCCCGCCTCGCATTTGACTGATTCTGTTGCTTCGTTTCAGGGGCGTATTTGCAGGCCGCAAGTTCTGCGAACGTCAGCCCGATTTTCAATTCATTCATCAAGAAGCTGGTCGTCAATCCTTTGGTCTGATTCGCCAGTTCGCGGGTGCGATTGACCAAGCCGTTATGTGGTGTGCACCCCCCGGTTGGCGAAATATCGCGATTTAACCAACTACGAGCCAGAATGGGCGTTCTGAGTGAAAACGCCTGTTTCGTCAACAACGCCTGGTTGAGCTAGGTGAATGTTGCAGACTCACGGGGCCGAGCGTATATTTCGCTCCGCTGAACGTCTGACCGCGCGGCGAGGAGGCAATATGGGAATTGTGGCTTGGATAATTGTTGGATTGATTGCGGGCTGGTTGGCCGGTCGAGTCATGAAGGGCGGTGGCTATGGCGTGGTCGTAGATATCATTCTTGGACTCCTGGGCGGGGTCCTCGGAGGCTGGATCTTTGCAAAGCTGGGAGTCTCAACGGGTGGCGGCATGATCGGCTCAATTATCGTCGCCTTTATCGGCGCCGTGATTTTGGTAGGGATTACCCGCTTGTTGAAGAGAGCCTGAAGCGGTCAATGAGTGTAATCGGCTTCCATGAGAAGGCCGGTCGGAGTCAAGTGATTTTGCCTTGCTGTTCGTTAGTCAATGATTTTTCCTCGGGCCGAGTTAGCCACTGTCGCCATGCTTCCATACGCACTCTCAAGGAGCGATTCGTTCGCTCG